>Ga0210021_1000189_pt1 | contig 73192 bp, 66 predicted proteins | sample CryGeymeta201517_FD_183981 | JGI IMG/M metagenome (GOLD analysis project Ga0210021, IMG submission 183981) | Groundwater microbial communities from Crystal Geyser aquifers in Utah, USA - Crystal Geyser metaG 2015-17 (SPAdes) (version 2) | ecosystem: Environmental > Aquatic > Deep subsurface >... | reverse complement strand
TCATTCTGAGGCTGTATAAAGGGGTAAAGGGGGACGTTGTTTCCTGTGAGTCCTAACTTAATAAGTTAGGACTCACAGGAAACAACGTCCCCCTCACTCCGTCTACACCTTCTGGACCCTGATGCTAGTCCTCAAGTTTCTCCAGGCGGTCGTAGATAATTCCGACGTTTCGTAAGAAATAGGCGGTGTCGAAGAGTTCATCGAGTTCCTTATCACCCAACAGCTCCGCGGCTTGCTTATCCTTTTTAAGCAGGTCTTTGAGTTCGCCTTCACCGCGCCAGGTTGCCATGGCGTTTCGCTGGACGATCTCATAGGCTTCTTCCCTGGATATCCCTTTTTCGACAAGGGCAAGGAGCACGCGTGACGAGAAGATGAGCCCGCCGGTGCGCTCGATGTTTCTCTTCATGTTCTCGGGATAGACAAGGAGACCTTCCAAAAGCCATTTAAGCTTGTTAAGCATGTAATCAAGAAGTATCGTGCTATCGGGGATGATGACGCGCTCGACCGAGGAGTGGGAGATGTCCCGCTCGTGCCAGAGCGCGACGTTTTCAAACGCTACCAGTGCGTTCGCCCTGATAATCCTGGCCTGGCCTGTAAGGCGCTCGGCTATTATCGGGTTTCTCTTGTGCGGCATGGCGGACGAGCCTTTTTGCCCCTTTGCAAACGGCTCTTCGACCTCACGCGTATCGGTTTTTTGCAGTCCCCTAATCTCAACGGCGATTTTTTCAATCGTAGCCGCGACGATGGCAAGCGCGCTCATGTACTCGGCATGCCGGTCGCGCTGCAATACCTGGGTGGATATCGGCGCCGGGGTGAGCCCTAAGCGCTCGCAGACGTATTCCTCGACCCACGGGTCGATATTTGAGTACGTACCGACCGCGCCGGAGAGCTTGCCGACCGACATCGCCGCTTTGGCGCGCTCAAGCCGGTTTAGGTTGCGGTGCATCTCAAACGCCCAGTTGGCAAACTTTAAGCCGAAGCTCATCGGCTCGGCATGGACGCCGTGAGTGCGCCCGACCGAAACGGTATCTTTGTACTCGAAGGCTTTTTTCTTCAACACGCCGATCACGTCACGAACATCCTCGATGATGATATCGATGGCATCCTTCATCTGCACCGCAAGCCCGGTATCGACCACATCCGAGGAAGTAAGGCCGAAGTGAACGTACCGTGAGGCGGGGCCGATGTTTTCGGCCAGGTTGGTTAAAAACGCGATTACGTCGTGGTGGGTTTCGGCTTCGATCGCCTCGATGCGATCCACGCTAAAGGCCGCCTTGGCTTTAATCTCCTCAAGCGCTTCCTGCGGTACTACCCCTAGCTTCACATGGGCTTTCGTGGCCAAGATCTCTATCTGAAGCCACGTGTCAAACTTGTTTTCAAGCTCCCAAATAGCCCTCATCCGGGGCAGCGAGTATCGTTCAATCATGTTGTAAAAGCCTTCTTCCGTTTTATAATAGCGATCAGCTGTCAGCTAAAACCTTCATCAAGTGTTTGCTTTATCTAAGCTTAGACACTTTCACTTCTAATAATGCTTACTGCTCTCTAGATTCTTCACTTCGTTCAGAATGACAGCTACCGTCTTCCCTGCGCGACCGCCCTGTCGATGGGCGGTCCATCTAGATTCTTCACTTCGTTCAGAATGACAGCTACCGTCTTTATGCTGCCTGCTGCATACTCCCTACTGCCTACTAGAACCCGCATTCTCGACCCGTATTCTTAAGCTGATTGCTGAATGCTGAGAGCTGAGCTACACTCTAGACCTTCACTACAATGCGCGAAGCGCTATGTCGTTTCTAAAGTGCATGTTATCAAAGTGAATTTTGCCGACGGCCTCGTAGGCCTTGCGCCTGGCCTCCTCGAAGTCTTTGCCGAGGGCGCTCACGTTGAGCACGCGCCCGCCCGCGGTAACGATACGGCCGTCTTTTACCTTGGTGCCGGCGTGGAAAACAGTCACGCCTTCAACGGTGCCGGCTTCATCAAGCCCCTTTATGGGGTAGCCGGTCGAGTAATCGCCGGGATAGCCGCCCGATGCCAGAACCACCGTAATGCATACATCATCGGTCCATGCCAGGTTTACACCCGAGAGGTCACCATTGGCAACCGCGAGCATCGGCTCGATGATATCGCTGGTAAGCCTGGGTAGAATCGCCTGGGTCTCGGGGTCGCCGAAGCGCACGTTAAACTCCAAAACTCTCGGCCCATCTTTGGTGAGCATGATACCCGCGTACAGCACACCGCGGTATTCAATCCCCTCAGATGCGAGACCCTCGATGGTGGGCTTAAGAACCGTCTCGACGATTTGCCCGTAAAGCTCTGAGGTAACGATGGAAACCGGCGAGTATGATCCCATGCCTCCCGTATTCAAGCCCTCGTCGTTGTCGTAGGCGCGCTTGTAATCCTGGGCGGGCACCATCGGGATTACGTCCTTGCCGTCGCTAAACGCGAGAACGGAAAGCTCCGGGCCTTCCAGGTATTCTTCAATGAGCACCAGCTTGCCCGCCATGCCGAACTGCTCCTCGACCAGGCAACTTTTAAGGGCGGCTTTGGCCTCGTCTTTATCTTTCGCAATAAAAACCCCTTTTCCGGCGGCCAGACCGTCGGCTTTAATCACATAGGGGGCTTTGAGTCGCTCAAGGAAGGCGGCGGCGTCCCCGTAGTTATCGAAAAGGTTCGCCTCCCCTGTGGGGATACCGTACTTATTCATGATGTTTTTGGCGAAGCTCTTGCTCCCCTCAAGCTCGGCCGCCCGTGCGCTCGGGCCGAATACTTTTAAACCCTTTTTCGCGAATACATCGGCTATGCCCGCTACCAGGGGCGCTTCGGGACCTACCACCGTGAGGTCGATCGATTTATCCTGTGCGAAGTTGGCCAGCGCCTCAACATCGGTCGGGTCGAGCGCAACGCACTCGGCCAACTGTGCAATCCCCCCGTTTCCGGGAATACAGTATATCTTCTCGACCTTGGGACTTTGTTGTATCTTCCATACCAGGGCGTGTTCGCGCCCGCCGCTACCAATGACCAGTATCTTCAAGACTCCTCCATTTCACCTGACACAACGCAAGCCTTACCACTTTTAATGAAAATGCGGTACAATAGTTAGCAGAGCAATTTGAAAAAGTTAGACCACCGCATTTCTTAATTTTACGTAAAATCAGTCCTAGCTGCAATAAAGCAAGGTGACCGCCCAGCAATCCAGCAATCGTATATCGAGATTGGGCTGATAGAGTGATTTAAAAGGCTCCTATTAAGGGTAGAAACTTACTACGGCTAAATTATTGGTTTGTTATAGGTTTGGGGTAGAATTTTATCCCAACTGGTGTCATATTTGCAATAGCAATAGAGTTCTTGTAATAGAGTTCCTTAATAGACCGTATTAATAGAACACGCTGCACTAGAACAGTTAGTAAGTCTTTATTATAGGTCTATCAGAGGTGGTACGGAAGTAATGTAAAGAACCGCCGTTTTCATAAGCTGTTGTAGTGGGTCTAGCGGCTCACAATAGGACAGTAGGTCACATTAGGCCACAATAGTTTACTTATTTCATAGTCGTGGGTAGAAACGAGGTTGATGTTGAAAAGGCTCTTTATATCGTTGCACTTAGCAGTAGCACTAATCATAGCCCTTATGGTACCGGCAGCCGCAGCAGTGAACACGGACACGCCGAGTGGGGGTAAGGTTGTCATTAGTGAAACGACCGTTTCAACCGTGCCGGGGTCAGAAAGACCAACGAGAAAATCGACAACTACAACGTCGACCACAGAACGTAAAAAATCGCAGCATAACAGCAGCGGATTAAGCACAACCAGCTCCGATCGGGCAAACGCAAGTGCTCCGGTTAAAACTAAAAAAAGCGCACCGGACACGACAAGTAGTTCAACCACGTCGACCGACGCGTATGCCCCGGTGAAGAAATCGGTGGCGACGAGCACCTCGACGACGCTCAAACAAAGGGTTGTTGTCGAAGGGGAAAAGATAAAAAACCCGGCGCTTGCGGCCAAAGTGAAAAAACCCAAGGTCAACAAAGCGGGGATCGATTTTAAGCCGTTTCTTGCCATGGCGATCTTGTTGATTATCGCCGGCAGGACAAGTTTTGAAAGAACCTCCTTCTCGCCAGCTTGGGGCAGGGAGAACAAGATCAACAAAAGGACGGGAACCTTATGATGCATCCGGCAGAGGCATATAGCGAATACTCGTTTCCTGCCCAGGGCAGAAAAACCCGGCCAAAGATTTCCATAGTCATACCGGTATATAACGAAGAGGCGTTCCTGCCGACCGCCGCCTCCGACTTCTACGACGGTCTGCAGCAGCTGGGCGTGGCGTTTGAGATCATTCTGTGTGAGAACGGAAGCACCGATGATACCAGGCGGATAACCAAAGGGTTATCTGAGGAGCTGGATAACGTGCGGACGCTGACAATAGGTGTTGCTGATTACGGTAGGGCCATGCGGGCCGGCATGGTCGCCGCTAAGGCCCCGTATATCTTTATTTTCGATATCGACTATTACAGTACCGATTTTTTGAAGGAAGCGCTCGGGCTCCTGAAAAAATACGATGTGGTCATCGCCTCCAAGCTCGCGCCGGGGGCCGAGGATAGGCGCAGCTTTTCGCGCAAAATGGCAACACAGGGCTTTTATCTGTTCATCAAGATGCTCTTTAACGTGCACGTTAAAGAGACGCACGGAATGAAGGCGTTTAACCGGAAGAAAATCGAGCCGATTATCGAGCGCGCGTGCCTGGCAAAGGACCTGTTCGATACCGAGCTCGTCATCAGGGCCGAGCAAAGCGGTCTTAGAATAAAAGAAGTCCCGGTCGTGGTCGAAGAGAAACGGCCGGCGCGCTCGAGCATGGTAAAACGAATCCCTCGAACGATTATCGGCCTTTTCATGCTTCGCTACTTCTTATGGAAAGAACACCTTGCACAAGGATCATCCACGTAGGAGGGGACCAAAATAGAGAGGCTGGTATCCCGGATCAGGACCGTGAGGCTCTCACGCCTTGCGGTAGTGCTTGGATTTATAGCGATCTACGGAACGCTTTTTTCATTTTTTAAACCGGATTTGATCTTCTCCGCAACGACAACCGCCGGAGGAGATACCGGCGCGCACCATTATATCGCCGACTTCCTTATCCATAACCTGCTGCCCAAAGGCAGGATAACGGGATGGTCGCCCGGCTGGTATATGGGATTTCCAATGCTTCATTTCTACTTTCCGCTCGGCTTTTTGGCGATAGCGGCCATGAGCACCGTCATCAAATACCAAATCGCCTTTAAAATCGGCACGCTGCTCGGTGTGTTTCTGCTTCCCGCCACCACTTACGCGGCCTTTAAAGTGCTGGATTTTAAGTTTCCCTTCCCCCTAATAGCCTCGGGCTTTACCCTGCCGTTTCTGTTCATGGAGAGCTACTCGATTTACGGCGGCAACATCTTGAGCACGCTTGCCGGTGAGTTCGGCTACAGCTTAAGCTTCTCGCTGCTGATTTTATTTTTAGCGCTTCTTTACCGGGATATTAAAGAGCAGAAATTCAGGGTCTCTACCGGTGTGCTGCTCGCCATGGTCGTGCTCTCGCACGTGGTCACCACCATCATGGCGCTCGCCTTCTCGACATATTTTCTGCTCAACAAGCTGAACGTAAAGCGTTTTGCCATTCTTGCCGGCGTGTTCGTGCTGGGCTTTTTGCTTACCGCATTTTGGTCGCTCCCCTTTGCCGCAAAAATCGGTTACACCGCACACATGCAATGGGATCAGCTCCAGGGAATCAACGAGATACTGCCCGATCCCCTGCGACCCTTTATAGCACTAAGCGCCCTCGGCATACTGGGGGCGATTATCAGGCGCGATAGCCGGATGTATATCTTTTTGTGGACGTTCGTAATGTCGGTGGCGCTGTTTTTCCTGGTGCCGCCGGGTCGGCTCTGGAACGGGCGGGTCGTGCCCTTCTTCTACTATTTCTCGTTTATCTGGGCGGCGTACGGCATCTGGTTTTTACGCCGGGTTCTCGCCGGGCTCTTCTATGATTACGTGCTGCTGCCTAAACGCTATGCGGATTACGCGGTAGCAGCGATTGCCGTTGCCGTGGTCGTTGGCAATGTATTTGGAACCAGCCAGACCGCCACGGCCTGGATCAACTGGAACTACTCCGGCTTCGAGGGCAAAGCTCACTGGAACGATTTTAATGCGATCAATAAATATATAAAAAGCCTGCCTCCGGGGCGGGTGATGGTCGAGCACTCCTCGAAGATAGACACCTTCGGCACGCCACGTGCCTTTGAGCTTTTGCCCTATTTCGCGGGGCACCCCACCATCGAGGGCACCTTGATGGAGGCTTCGATCTCGGCGCCGTTTCACTTTATAAACCAGGCAGAACTCTCAAAAGAGCCGAGCTGCGCGATACTCGGCATCCGGTACCCGCAGCTTAACGTGGCCGATGGCGTGCGCCACCTGCAGCTATACAATATCGATTATTTTCTTGCCCTTTCAAACGAGGTCAAGACCCAGGCGGAAAAAGACCATGACCTGGCGCTCCTAAAAAAGTTTAAAGTGCGCGGCACCGACATGGAGTTTGCCCTCTACAAAGTCAACACCGATGGCTACGTGGTCATCCCAAAATATATGCCGCTGATGGTTGACACCAAGGACTGGCGCGCAACCGCTCTCGCCTGGTATTCAAAACCCAAGCTCTTTGATGTACCGCCGCTGGTCGACGCGAACCAGGCGCGGGCTCTTAAAGACTCGTTCAGGACGGTTTCAGCCGACTTGGAGGGCACCGTCCAGCATGAGCCGGCGCGCAAGGGCAGGATCACTAACGTGCGCATCATCGACGATGGGCTGGATTTCACGACCTCCGCCATCGGGGTGCCGCATCTTATAAGGATTTCATATTTCCCAAACTGGAAAGTCGAGGGTGCCGATGGGCCGTATCTGGCCTCACCGACCATAATGATGGTCGTGCCCAGACAGCGGCACGTGCACCTCTATTTCGGCGAGACCTGGTCTGATACCGCAGGCAGGGTTCTCTCGGATATCGCATGGCTCTTCGTTGCGGCGTATGCGCTTATGTTCGCCGTGCGAAAGATCTCGTCCCTTCGCTCTTCCTCGCAACCCGAGGACGCCGGGCAGGGGGATTCTACCGGGTTTGCGAAGGAACGGAGCGCATAGGTGCCGATTTTTAGCCTTAACAACCGCGAGCTTAAAAAGATACACGAGGCGTCCTGGCCCGAGGGTGTCGATACCGGCTGGCTTGCCGGGCAGATAGCCGAGCGCGACGTGCTGCCGGAAAAACTTCTCGTTATCGGCGACTGGAACGCAAAAAACGGCGCCGGCGGCCTTATCGCGCTTGATGAGAACGCCTCGCTCGTCGCCATACTGTTCGCACCGAAGTCACCTCCCCATGAATGGATCGAGGAAGCTGACGGGCTTGCCTGGGGGGCGCGAAACACCGGTTATGCCGAGCTTAACCAGATGGCCGCACGCTATTTTGAATCGCACGGGCTGGTGGTCGAAGACCTCACCGAGATGCACCGGAGCTATTTCTCGTACGATGAGAAAAAGCGGCCCGGCCATTTTAACCAGGATCAGCGGCTTTTCATCATAGCCACAGATTTTTTTAAAGAGGTACTTTCCGCTCTTAAGTGGCGCAAACTCGAAGTCGACACAACCGCGTACCGTCTGAAATTCATGGAGTTGGAATCCGCAGAGCTGCTCATGAGCATCGATCCGGTGGCCGAGCTTGAAGGCGGCAGGGTCGCCTCACTGGTTTCGGCGCTCTTCGAAGTCCCTTCGATCGTCGCAAAGCGGCTGCTCGGCGACTCTCCTAAAGGGGCCGGGCCTGAGCAGGATGAAAAGGATGATGGTTCGCAAAGACCGGTGGCATCCAGGCTCGACGTTCTGGTCGCACTCGATGCAAATCCCAGGAAATACGAATATGCGGCGCTCGCCGCCATGGTCGCGCTCTACGTGTTTACGTTTTCCTTTATCACCATTCGCAACCACAATAACTACGGGACATTTGGGTTTGACCTTGGTATATTCGACCAGGGTGTCTGGCTTTTGAGCCAGCTTAAGGAGCCCTTTATAACCGCGAGGGGGCTTCACCTGTTCGGGGATCACCTCTCCTTTATCCTGCTGTTAATCGCACCGCTATACCGGATATGGGCCGACCCCAGGCTGCTTCTGATACTGCAAACGGTGGCGCTTGCAATCGGCGCCGTTCCCGTGTTTTTAATAGCGAAAGAAAAACTTTCGAGCAGGATATTAAGCCTGGCACTTGCCGCCTCGTACCTGTTATACCCGGCGCTAGAGTGGGTCAACAACGATCACTTCCATCCGGAGTCACTGGCGACACCGCTCTTGCTGTTTGCGTTTTACAGTGCCATGCGGTCAAGGTATATCGCCTTCGCGGTCTTTTCACTCGTCGCCATAACAGCGAAGGAGGACGTCGCCCTTGTTATCATGCTGATGGGCATCTATATCGGGCTCACCGGCAACCGCAAGGTGGGGTTCACCACCGCGACACTCTCGCTGGCCTGGTTTTTCGTGGGGCTTAAGTTCATCCTCCCACACTTTAACAGTGCGGGCTTTTTCTATATTCAAAACTTCTCGCGCCTCGGCTCCACACCCGCCGAGGTAATCAACAACACGCTTACCAAGCCCGGCCTGGTGCTATCCATCGTCGGGCAGGAGCGCAAACTCATGTACCTTTTAGAGCTTCTTGCGCCGATGGCCTTCTTCCCGCTCATGAATATCGAGACGCTTCTGATAGCGCTGCCCACCCTGTTCTCGAACCTGGTGAGCCAGCAGGGCTATATGGACTCGATACAGTACCATTACACCGCGACCATCATCCCGTTCGTTTTCGTTTCGGGCATCCTCGCAATCGAGAAGCTGGGGCTTAAAGCCAAAGGCAAGGTGCTTATGGCGGGGCTCATTATCGTCGCAGCCCTGGTATCCAACTACTACCTGAGCCCATCACCGCTCTCACCCAACTTTACCCGCGGCTACTGGACGAATAGCAACGAGCGAAGGGGCAGCATGGATGAGGCGCTCTCCTTGATACCGAAGGACGCTGCGGTGAGCGCATACTGCAGCATGGTGCCGCATCTGGCCCACCGGCAGAAGATTTACGAGTTTCCCAATCCGTTTAAAACCGTAAATTGGGGCGTTAGGGGAGAGCACCCGCATAAGAAAGCCTTGATACAGTATGTGGTAGTAGATGTGAAGAACCTGCCGGGTGACCAGCGTTTGTTGATAGATGAACTTAGAAATAAGGGCTTCAGGCAAATCTTCAACCGGGACGAGATCCTGGTTCTTAAGAGAAAGTAAGAGCGCGTATGGCCGGTGATCGCTTCTCACGGATATTACGAATAGCGGGACTTATACTGATCGCCGTTGGCGTGTTTATCTTGCTGAAGATAAACTATACCGATGTTGAGACAAGCTATACCCAGGAACGGATGCACGACGAGTGGATAAAAGCCGAGAACCGCACCCGGGGCAGTGACTTCCACGAGGACCTGCCGGTTGTATCGGCCCCATCCCGGCGTACGGCATCGACCAAACGCGAAACAGCATCCTCGACCGAAACCACATCTTCAATCGCGCGGGATCAAAAAGCGGTCAAGCGGGTTGCGGTGGCGCATCTAAAGCCATTCGCCAGAATCGTTATCCCGCGAATCAGTCTTGACGCCATCGTGGTGCAGGGGGTTGACGAGCAGGCCCTCGCACTTGGGCCGGGCCATATGGAAGAGACCGCCTATCCCGGCGAGGTGGGCAACATGGTTATCTCAGGCCACAGGGTAACGCACAGTCACCCGTTTTACTACCTCGACGAGCTAAAAAAAGGCGACCCCATCGAGATTTACTCGTTGTCAAACAAGAAATATACCTACTACGTGGTCGGTCAAAAAGTCGTTATCCCTACCGATGTGAGCGTAATCGCGCCCACCAAAGACAAGACCTTAACTCTTACCACATGCAACCCGCGCTACAGCGCAAAAACACGGCTTATCATCACCGCCAAGATGTTGGACGAAGATAAGCTCCTGAATTAGATTTACCGCAGGATGGTCTGCATGCGGCTCGGGCCGACCGAGATCATCTCGATTGGAACGCCGGTCATCTCCTCAAGTCTAACGATGTAGTCCTGCGCCGCCTTGGGCAGTTTATCGTAGGAGTCGGCGCCCGATATATCCGTGTTCCAGCCCTCCACTTCCTCGTAGACCGGGGTGCATTTGTGGAAGATACTCTGGTGGCACGGCATCTGCTCGTAGAGCTTGCCCTCGTGCTCGTAGCCGACGCATATCTTAATGGTCTCAAACCCCGAGAGGACGTCAAGCTTGGTAAGGGCGATGCCGGTCAGGCCGTTTATTCTGGCGGCGTACTTGGCGATAACGCCGTCAAACCAGCCACAGCGCCTGGGGCGCCCGGTCGTCGTGCCGTACTCACCGCCTACGCTTCGCATGGTCTCACCGGTATCGTTCTCCTGCTCGGTTGGGAAGGGGCCCGCTCCGACTCTGGTGGTATACGCTTTAACGATGCCGATGATGCGGTTGATGCGCATTGGGCTTACCCCGGCGCCGACGCACGCCCCACCGGCAATCGGCGAGGAGGATGTCACGAACGGGTACGTCCCGTGATCGAGATCGAGCATCATGCCCTGGGCGCCCTCGAAGAGCACGTTCTTGCCGCCATCAAGCGCCTCGTTGATAACCCGGCTGGTATCGCCGATGAGGTTTTTAAGCCGCTCGGCATGCAAGAGGTACTCATCCATAATCTGGTCGATATCCAGAGGATCGACATCGTAGATTTTGGTTAAAACCTGGTTTTTAAAGTTAAGCGCGACTTCAAGCTTTTCCCGGAAGATCTTCATGTCCATCAGGTCCTGCATGCGAAGGCCCACACGCGATGCTTTATCGGTGTAGGCCGGGCCTATCCCTAAACCCGTCGTGCCGATTTTTGACTTGCCCAGTTTCACTTCGGATGCCTGGTCGAGCGCCCGGTGGTACGGCATAATGAGATGGGCGTTTGTACTGACTACGAGATTTGGCTCGCCGATGCCGATGTCTTTTAAGAGATCAAGCTCCATGATGAGGGCCTGGGGATCGATAACCAATCCCGAGGCGATGACCGAGACGACATGCGGGCGCAGTATCCCTGACGGCAATAGATGAAGTTTGAGCTTATGGCCTTCGGCGATTACCGTGTGCCCGGCGTTGTGTCCTCCCTGGTAGCGAACGACCATATCCATGTCGTTGGCCAGCCAGTCTGTAACCTTTCCTTTTCCTTCGTCACCCCATTGAGTGCCGATTAAAATCGTTGCAGGCATTATTTCCTCCCAGATACTTGATTAAGAATTATGCTTAAGAATCGCGCGTGCAGCGACGATGCCGCTTGCCGAGGACTGCATGAGCCCCCGCGTAACCCCGGCCCCGTCACCGATGGCATATAGGTTGTTAATTTCGGTCTCCAATTGCGGCGTGAGTTTCATCCTCGATGAATAAAACTTTACCTCTACGCCGTACAGGAGCGTATTTCTCGAGTTAACCCCCGGCGCCAGTTTATCGAGCACCGTGAGCATCTCTCTGATATCGGATAGATAGCGATACGGCAGCACAAAGCTTAAATCGCCCGGCGTCGCATCGGTAAAGGTCGGCGCGGTCGTTCCCCGTGCAATCCGCTCGGGGGTTGAACGCCGCCCGTCCATTAAGTCTCCAAGGCGCTGCACGATGATGCCTTCACCAAGCAAGTTCGCCAACCGTGCGATATACTTGCCGTACTTGATCGGCTCTTTAAACGGCTCGGTAAACACCGTCGAGACCAGCAGGGCGAAGTTGGTGTTGTCCGTCTTTTTATCCGCGTAGCTGTGCCCGTTGACCGTCGTAATCCCATCGGTCGACTCGGGAGCGACAATACCGTACGGGCAGACGCAGAACGTGCGCACCCTATCCTGAAACGACTTCGATGTATAGATGAGCTTTGGCTCGTAAAGCTCTTCTGTCAACGGCTCCATAACGACCGCGGGAACCTCGACGCGCACCCCGATGTCGACGGCGTTGTTGACCGGGGCCAGCCCGAGGCGCCTGGCCTCTACGTTAAGCCAATCCGCGCCTTCCCTACCGGGGGCCACGATGATGAACCGGCCGGTGATCTCTTCGCCCGACCCGGTTCGCACACCGACCGCACGCCCGTCCTCGACCAGGATATTTATCACCTGAACGCCCGTTTTAATATCGATCGCGGGATCGAGGTGGCGCTTCATCAGCTTCAAGATATCGTTACTGCGATCGGTCCCCATGTGGCGGACCTTCTGCGGAACAAGCCTCATGTCCGCAAGGGTTGCCTGGCGTTGCAGCTCGCGTATCTTCTCATCGTCGGTGCCGTGCACCACATCGGTCGCACCAAAGGCACGATAGACGCCATCGACATAGTCGACCAGCCTTGCAAGTTCCGCCGTTCCCACGTAATCCGAGAGCCATCCACCGATCTCGGTTGAGAGGGTAAGCTTGCCGTCGCTAAAAGCGCCGGCGCCTCCCCAACCCGAGGTAATACGGCATGGCTCACAATGGGCGCATTTTCCCGTAAGCCTCTCAGGACATTTTCTTTTGTTAATATCCGGCCCCTTCTCAATGATAAGAGTTTTTAGCTTGCTCTCTTTTACGAGTTCAAGCGCGGAAAATATACCCGCGGGGCCGCTTCCGACAATGATGACATCATACTCTGCCATCCGTTACACACCTTTTATACGCACAAAAAAACTCAAACAGAAGGCTCTTGGGATACTCCCTACAACCCCGCCGTCCATCCGAGTCTGGCGTTTTTCATTTGGTTGTCCGCATTGCAAATGCAGACCGATCACGCACGTTTCAAGGTTATGCGTTTGTACCATTGCACGCCTTAAAATGTGAACATGTGCGTAATTAGCATAGCTAAACGACCAGCTAAAGTCAAGAAAACAGCCGGGAGTCGTATGCTCCCGAACCTGCTTTCAGGTATAATATTCAGCAATCGGGGGACGAGTAGTGGGTATGATAATGAGTTCGATATCGCCTTTATCGTACTCGGCCTGCACGAGATGACCGTTCAGGGCGCTAAAGAAGCGCTTAAAAAGGCCAGGCGGATTTCAAAACGCCTGGTGATAATGGAATTCGGCTTCGCGCGCTGGCCCGCCTTCTGGAAAAACTTCAAATACTTCCTGATAACCGAGCCAAAAGGCTTCTTCGAGTTCACGAAACAAAATGTCGGCGAGATGATAAAACAGGTCGGCTGGACCATCCAAAAAGAAAACGAAAGCTTCCCGTTTGTAACCTATGTCTGTGAGTAGATGATAGCCCTGGGAGATTTACATCCACTCAGAAAGATCTGATTTCAGGAATTCGTCCACGGGGATTCCGTCGCCCCCGATTAGAAGTTTATGCTGTGGAGTAAAGGCTTTGCTAAAAGCGGTCATGCCCGACAGAACACCTTTAGTTCGACCGCTTTTAACCTCAATGGCTGTAAGCTTGTTTCCTCTGCGGATGACAAAATCAACTTCTTTATCGCCCTCACGCCAGTAAAATAGCTCGATCTTACCACTGGATGCGATGTTTAAAAGGTGGGCTCCGACAGCCGACTCAACAAGACGACCCCAAAAACTACGGTCCCTCTTGGCCTCTTGGAAAGATAAATGAGATTGGGCCGTTATAAGCGCCGTATCGAATACCTGTAGCTTTGGGCTTGAGCCCCTTCTGCGCACAGCTTGACCTGAAAACTTGCTCAAGCCCGTAACAAAACCAGCACCTCTTAACAACTCTAAATAGTGTGCGAGGGTGGTTGTATTCCCCGCTTCCTGCAATTGTCCCAACATCTTTTGATATGAAAGAACTTGCCCGGAGTATTCGCATGATAGGTAAAAAAGTCTTCGCAGAAGTGCCGGCTTATCAACACGGGTCATCAGCAAAATGTCACGAGATATCGTGGTCTCTATTAACGAATCTTGAATATAACGTATCCGGCGTTCCGGCTCCTCAGTAAGCGGGGCGGCTCCAGGGTATCCCCCGTAATAGATAAAGGTATCCACATCCCAGCCAAAATATTCCTGGCACTCCAAGAACGACCAATGGCCAACTCTAATAACCTCAAATCTTCCGGCCAAACTTTCCGTAAGGCCTCTCTGCATGAGAAGTGGTGAAGAACCAAGCAAAACTACCCGTAAAGGGGTATTTTGAAAGGTATCTTCATCCCATAAGCGTTTTATTACCTCAGGCCAATTCAGTATTTTTTGAACCTCATCCAAGACTAAAACAGCGTCCTTTTTACCTGCCGCCTTCAAGCGCCCAAGTTCCCACTGCTGTTCCAGCCAGGTCTCGTCCCTCATGGTAGGTTGATCGGCCGATGCATAGTGAGAAGGTATATTTACCTCCTCAAGAACTTGCTTAACAGCCGTTGTCTTACCAACCTGGCGTGGCCCATAAAGAACCTGGATAAACCGGCGCGGTTCAGAAATTCTTCCGATTAATTTTTGGTTTATATCCCTGACGTAAAGTTTCAGCACGTCTACACCCTCTTTGATATTTTACTCAATATGTTGAGTAAAATAACTCAACATATTGAGTAATTTTATTACTAAGCGTGCTGGCCGTCAACTCTCTCTTCCTTGTTTTACCTTGTTGTAATGAATCATCTGTCGCACCCAAACTTCGTTAAGAGAACCTTCGCAGATAAAACTCTTGCGCAAATCATTGATTGTAGCTACAATGTAGCTACAATACTTGTCCGACCGGCGAGGAGCAGTTCATGGCAATTCGCGTTACCGATTTTCCACATTTTAAGAACGAAGAGGAAGAGCGCGAATTTTGGAAAACCCATAGCGTTACTGAATTTCTTGACGACATGGAGGATGTGACTGATGAGATAATAGTCACACGCCCGAAGAAACGATTATTATCATTTCGGATCGACGATGAGGTTATCGAGCGCCTTCAAAAGCTTGCTCAGCGCAAGGGAATTGGTTATCAGACATTAATGCGGGTTTGGGTTATCGAGCGCCTTGAAGAGGAAGAGAGACGCGCTGGTTAAGTTAATTTAAAAGCCCTCTACATGCAATCACGGCTTTATCCACCATTACAAAATCCCTCTATCTGCAACCGATTTCAGAAACTCCTTGCGAAAGTACTGTATATGAGGAAGATAATCGAGATACAAGGCCAGGGTCCTGGTTTCATATGAAACCCGCTCTTTTTCATCTACACTAAACAACAGGATACCCCTGGTGAGAATCTCCCCCTGAATGGCAAGCGACATATCATTCATGACTCGCACGTCTATTGGCGCAAGCCCGCTTAGCTCTTCGATCTCGCGACCCAGGGTTAGCTCCTCATCTAGCGACAGGATTGAATGCGGCCTTACATAGAGGGCAATGTCAATATCGCTTCCCAGGTGGATGTCTCCCTTGGCGTAAGACCCAAACAGATACGCGCTCACGACAGGGTATTTGGCCAGGATTTTGTTTAAGCTTCCGGTCAAAGCGGCAACTGTTTTCTCCGTTATATTTTCGCTTCTTTTTTTAGCGCTCATATCACTCATATTATAGCCTGATCCTCAACGGTGTACACGTGTTAATAGTAACGATTGGATTCGGCACTGTAAACTGCATGTGCAACGCCAGGAAACCTGCCGAACCGATCGCCGTGCTCTCGTTGTCTGGCACTCCCGTTGTCTAACGCTTGACACCGAAAACCCAATAAAATACCTTGAAACAATGAGCTTGAGGATTTCGAACTATAAGTTAACGCGAGACATGATCAAAGACGCCGCGTTGCCGGCGATCTACAGCCGTGGCCGTGAATATTATCAAGACGGCAAGGTTGTGGATTGGGAGGAGCACGAGCCGGGATACATCACGGGCACGGTTAGAGGTTCCGGAAACCACCGTTACACAACCGGAATCGACTTCAGGGACGGGGACCTTGATTGTTGGTGCAGTTGCCCGTACGACCGGTCGGATGTCTGCAAACACGCGGTAGCCTTAGCCCTGACCTACCTGGATTATAGCTCGCAACCGATAAAAGAAGACGTTCATCCAAGAGGGTTTAACCAGCTCGCAATAGAGGGCCATGGCGGCTATGTCCCGTGGCAACTTGCCCTGGATAAAATCGTTGGTTCAACCGCGCCGGAGCGAAAAACCGGCTACTACCGCCTTATATATCGACTAGGCGTAACCATAAATTCCCAATTGGCGATCGAACTCTTTAAGGCGCGAATTGGAAAAAACGGCAAGGGACAGGAGGAGCATTATTACTATGACCCGATGTCGCCGAGCACATTCGTTCGTGACAGGGATAAAGCTATTTTGGGTTTATTTGCTTTTGGCAGAACGCTGATTTATTCCACGACCTATATTTCACCCGATATCATCGATCCCCTGCTGAGGATGCTTGCCGACGAAGAACATGTTTTTCTCGGTTCTACCCAGATAAAGGCGCATATAGCTTTAGCCCCGGTAAAGGCTGTCCTCTCCCTTATTGAGGATGGCGAGAACCATAAATTCGAAGTATTGTTTTATCCTGAAAAAATCAACGAAGTCAAAGACAAGCTTTTTGTCCTGGGTGAGAGCAAACCATGGGTAACCAACGGTCATGGTTTTTTTCCTCTCGAAACAAATCTGCCCGGCTCAGTTCTCAGGGCGTTCTTAAAGGAACCGCACGTTGTTAAAGAAGAGCAGGTTTCGCTTTTTATGGAGCGCTACTACGACCCGCTCTTAGATAAAAATGCGTTAGAAATAAAAAGCACCAGGATACAGGATGCCCGGAACGACATTCAGCCGCGACCGGTCCTCTACCTGGATGGAGGTAACAAGGGTCTTATTCTAAAGCCCTGTTTCGCCTACGGCGACGGCCCCCCTCAAGTAAAGCCGGGCGCTTCAGCGAAGATACTAAAAGCTACGAGCGACGGCGATTCGTTTTGGGTTCGACGGCGACTGGATGATGAAGAGAACGCCCGCAAGATGCTTGAAGAAGCAGGCGTTATGCTCGACCCTACCGGAACCGGCTGGCTCGACGGTGACGACGCTTTAGATTTTCTGTCGTATTCGGTTGCTCCATTAAAAGCTCGGGGCTGGGAGGTCGTGGGAGAAGTCGGTTCTCTTCGCCTGAATAGAGCCAGGCCGAAAGTTGGAGCGAGAATATCGTCGGGCATCGATTGGTTTGATCTCAACCTTGAGATCGGCTACGGCGATTCGCTTGTCGATATCTCCACCGTGCTGGCAATTTACAAGTCGGGAAGAAAGTATATCCAGTTGGATGACGATAGCTGGGCGCAATTGCCGCTTGACTGGCTGCATAAAGTAACCGCGCCTCTTGAAGAACTGGCGGATATTGAAGGACAGGAAATAGCCGCTGCCACAAACAACGGCAAGCTAAAACTCAGGTCGCACAATATCCCGCTGGCGGAAGAAATCCTGTCGGGGGTGGATCTAAGATCAATTCCCTCTTTTGATATGCTAAGAGAACGACTTGATTCGTTCAAGGGGATAGAGAAGGTCGATATCCCCCACGGGTTGACAGCGACGCTCAGGGAATATCAAAAAGACGGCCTGGATTGGCTTGGCTTTCTCTCGAGCTTTTTCTTTAACGGCATCTTAGCCGATGACATGGGCCTGGGGAAAACCGTCCAGACGCTCGCCCATCTTTTACGGGAGAAAAACGAGGGGCTTGCCACAAAACCCTCGTTAATTATAGCGCCGACCTCGGTCTCGTATAATTGGAAGGAAGAAAGCCGCCGCTTTACGCCGGATTTAAAGGTATTGGTGCTTACCGGCCCACAGCGACACCAGGGGTTTGAAGATATAGCAGGTGCCGATATCGTTATCACCACGTATGCCCTGCTGCGCCGCGATTTTGAGAAGCTACAGAAGCACGCGTATCACTACATAATCCTTGATGAGGCCCAGTTTATAAAGAATCCGGCAGCCCAAACGAGCAAGCTTTGCAAGCGTTTAATTGGGAATCATAGGTTAGCCCTGACGGGTACGCCGATGGAGAATAATCTTACCGAAATCTGGTCGATTTTTGATTTCCTGATGCCGGGGTTATTGGGCAGCCACAAAAGTTTCCAGAAACGGTATGAAAAACCGATCGCGAAAACCGGGGATATGGTGGCGCTTCAGAGACTGAAAAGAAGGCTGAAACCCTTTATCTTGCGAAGGGTAAAGCGGGATGTCGCAAAGGAACTGCCGCCTAAAACTGAGATCGTCGCTTACTGCGAAATGACTTCATCCCAAAGAACCCTTTACCAGCAGGTTTTAAATACCTACCGGGCTAAAGTGTTTGAATCGATTGCCACAAAAGGCATAGAGCGGTCGCATATTACGATTCTCGACGCCCTTTTAAAGTTACGGCAGGTCTGCAATAACCCCCAACTTCTTAAGGTCGCCCCGCATAAAGTAAAGACATCCGGCAAAATGGAGCTTTTTGAGGAGATGGTCGGGCAACTTGCAAACGAAGGGCACCGCGCCCTCGTTTTCAGCCAGTTTACGCAAATGCTCGGCTTGTTAAAGCGATGGCTCGATAGCAAGAATATCCCGTATTGTTACCTGGACGGGCGTACGCGCGACCGCTCGAAAGTCATTAAGGAGTTTAATGAAGGCGATGTTCCTCTGTTTTTAATAAGCCTTAAAGCCGGCGGCACGGGGCTTAATCTTACCGCCGCCGACTATGTCATCCACCTTGACCCCTGGTGGAATCCTGCGGTCGAGAACCAGGCCACGGACAGAGCCTACCGCATAGGCCAGGATAAACACGTGTTTGTCTATAAAATGATTACCAAAGACAGCATCGAAGAGAAAATACTCGTGCTCCAGGAGCACAAAAAAGCGCTGTTCGATAACCTCCTATCCGAAGGCGACCTGGGCAAATCCCTTACCAAAGACGACCTGGAAGAGCTTTTTAGACGGGTAGATGTATAAAAACACGAGACGAAGTAAGCAACGTCGATTTTAAAAGCCTATCGTTCATTTTCTTCTAACAATCTGTTGGCAAGTTCCCGCATATACCCGATATCCGGGCCGAAGTCCTTGCCGTATTCGTGAAGCAGGGTTCCCTCATAGATAAGCTCGTGGGCCTCTTCGCCCAGGATATCCCCTGGGTAATTATCCGTGAGGTAAACATTCAAAAGGAAATACGAGTTTCGCGCTTTCCAGGGTTCGAGTTTGCCGGCCTCGATCTGGCCCAGAAACCAAAGGGTGAGGCGGCCCAGCATATGGCGGGCATCGTCGATCTCGCCCTCCTCGATCTTTAACGCGATTGGTTCGACAACAATGAACACGTCGCGCGTTACCTCTTCTGCATACTGACTAAACGGGATATCCGGTCGCATAGTATATGTATATTCCATTAAACCGCATAACTCAACAAGAGAAGCATCGAATCGCCATTTTGACTATAAGAATGACGCCATATGATATCGCTTAAGCTCTTGCTTTACTATCTAAAGTCATCAGAATAGCAGATGCAAGGTAAAGGACCAACACGACCCCATACCACTTAAAAATACCGGGAGTCAACGCCATATAGAATCCTGTCGGAAGAGCCAGCAAAAACGCGCCATACATGAGCAACGGTTTCTTGATAAGAATAGAGGCCATGGCGAGGCACGCGGGAAGGAGTACCATAACAAAAGTATTAAATACAACATCGCTGCGAACCGGCCCATTATACGGATTAGTAAAAACCATCCTCACCCAATAATAAACAGCAAGGGCTGCAGCGAATAGCCCGCTAATCAACGCAACTTTATGGATAATTGATCTCCCCTTGGGCTTAAATTGCCTCATCTACCCTCCTATTTGCTAGAAGTTTTAATTATTTTACAAAAATAGTTACCAATATACCAGGAACCATAAATATAATATCGAATATTCGGCGATTGTATTGTTTGTAAAGATTTCTATTTGAATGTTGTTATCTATTTATATTATGTTTTTATATCATAATATAGTTGGGTGTTTGTACTCCATTAACACATGCAACTTGCAACCTAGTAAAGGAGGTGAGCACAATGCAATAAACCAACCTGCTATAATACGAAGGCCAATCAAACACACAATAACTTAAATGCACATGTCAAGAAAGGAGAATGTGACCGATGAGAAGATTTGTCTCACTTATTCTTATGGTTGCCCTTGTTTTGTCTCTGTGTCTGGCACCAATGGCCACAGCCCAAGCAGGCATCAAAAGCGAAAAAATCTTAAAGCCAGAGAAAGGCAGCTACGTCGTCCTTGATAAAGTGGAGTTTATCCAAACTGATAATGGTTCGACAGTTAATATCAAGGATTCTTTCAAGACGAATCAGACAATCGAAGCATACAATATTAAGGTCGACGGGAAAAAGGGAACGTATAAAACTGCAAAGATTGAGACCACTACTGTCGAGGAAACAGCGGGTACGAGTGGTGTGTCTGCTGCAACAGTAACGCGTTATAATTGGGTAAAACTCGTTACAGATGATCCGGTAGGCTACGACTTGTGTTCTACTAAATTAAGGGTAGACTGGTATGATTATGGAAGCTCGCTTGCCTTTAAGAGCCACAGCATAAGCCCATGGGCGGCCTATCCATCGCAAGCAGGTACTCACTGGCATATTAGCAGCTATTGGATTGGCGACCCGTACATTTACTATGCATGGTCGAGAATGGATCAATCAGGGAATGGAAAGTATTATAATTGGGACTTCGGTGACGATGCACAGCGAACAGACGTCGCTCACTATATAACAATTACGTGCTACGCCGGTGGTTATGCCGAGCGCACTATAAGTTGGACTCGAAGCGGAGAATATTGGTGGCTCTTAGATCTGGATGTATATAGTGGTTACGGCTCGTATTAGCTCATAACGCCTAACAAGAACTAATATGCGCAAAGCGGGCGGAGAGTTTTTCTCCGCCCGCTGCTATTTCATTCATGGGTTACCGATTAGACCATTTACCGGCTCGCCAAGCTTACTCTACTCCACAGCGCTTCTTAAGCCGCTCCCAGTTCTTGTCAACCTGGGACTGGAATTCTTCGATAAGGTGCTCGTTGCCCGGTTTGAAGAAATGCTTGAAGCGGCCCTGCGGCTTCAAGAATTCCTCGACCGGCCTAAGCCCCTTTGCCGGCTTGAAGTTAAGCTTCCACTCGCCGTCTTCAACCTCGTAGAGCGGCCAGAATCCGGTCTGTACCGCAAGTTTTGCGATCTCAACCGTCATCTCATTTGGCGTCCTCCAGCCACGCGGGCAGGGAGACATTACGTTAATAAACGCCGGGCCGTCAACTGCGAAAGCCTTCTCGGCTTTGTTGACCAGGTCTTTCCAGTGGCTGATACTCGCCTGCGCAACATACGGGATGTTGTGGGCCGCCATAATCTGGGTAAGGTCTTTTCGCGCCTGCGGCTTGCCCTGGCCCACTTTGCCGGCCGGCGACGTTGTCGTCGCTGCGCCAAACGGGGTTGCGCCCGAGCGCTGGATGCCGGTGTTCATATACGCGCCGTTGTCGTAGCATACGTAGAGCATGTTATGGCCGCGCTCCATCGCACCGGAGAGCGACTGCAAACCGATGTCATACGTGCCGCCGTCGCCGCCGAACGCCACGAATTTTATCTCTTTATCCGCAGGGATTTTCCCTCTTCTCTTAAGCGCATTGTAAGCCCCCTCGACGCCGCTCATTGTGGCGGCCGAGTTCTCGAACGCGTTGTGAATAAACGGGGTACCCCACGCGGTAAACGGATACGGGGTCGTCGAGACCTCAAGGCACCCGGTTGCCGAACCGGCGACTACCGGGTTATCCGTGCCCAGCAGCACCTGGCGAACTGCGATGGAGGCTCCGCAACCGGCGCACAGCCTGTGACCGCCGGTAAGGCGCTCTTCTTTATGACTAAGCTCTTTAATAGTTGCCATCTGCCTCCTACTCCTTTACTCCAAGTAATGTAACGGCCTCGCGCGGGGCTTCTTCGCCGCGCGCCACCTTCTGCAGGTCCCCGAAGACCGTCTCGATCTGGTCCGGGCCGGTATCCCTACCGCCAAGACCATATACGTAGCCCTGAACATGCGGGCGTTTTGTAGTGTTATAAAGTGCCGCTTTTACCTCCATGTAGACCGGTCCGCCCGGTGCACCGATGGAATCGGAGCGGTCCATAACCGCAACGGCCTTTAAGTGCGAAAGCGCATCTGCCATCTCGGCAGACGGGAACGGCCTGAAGAGCCTCGGCTTTAGAAGGCCGACTTTCATGCCCTTATCGCGCAGTTTGTCGACGACATACTTCGCCGTGCCGGCGGTCGATCCCAGGACAATAACGGCGATATGCGCGTCATCAAGGCGATACTCCTCGAACAGGCCATAGGTCCTGCCCGAGAGCTTGCCGTATTCTTTCGAAACCTTCAACACGACATCTTTTGCGTTCTCGAGAGCCACGCGCATGGCTTTTCTCTGCTCGTAATAATACGGCGGCATCGCAAACGGACCGAAGGTCATCGGATTATCCGTATCGAGCAGTGCGCGCTTTGGCACATACTCACCGACGAACTTCTTAACGACCTCGTCGTCTAAAACATCAAAGCGATCGATTGCATGGCTTGTGATAAAGCCATCGTGCATGATCATGACCGGCAGCATTACCTTCTCGTGCTCGGCCACACGCATCGCGATAATCGTGTTATCGTATGCCTCCTGGGCGGTCTCACCGAACATCTGCACCCATCCCATATCACGTGCACCCATCGAATCGGAGTGGTCACAGTGAATATTGATTGGGCCGGAGAGCGACCGGTTGACGTTGTGCATAACGATAGGCAGCCTCATCGCGGACGCGATAGAGAGTTCCTCCCACATGAGCGCAAGGCCTTGAGACGAGGTTGTCGTCATAACCCTGGCCCCAGCGGCCGATGCGCCGATGCACGCGCTCATCGCGCTGTGCTCGCTCTCGACGTTGATATACTCGGTATCTACCACACCGTTCGCCACGTAGTTTGCAAACTCCTCGACGATGGTTGTCTGGGGCGTAATCGGATATGCCCCAACAACATCGGGGTTGATTTGCTTCATGGCAAGCGCACATCCCGCGTTACCGGTCATGGCAACAGTCGTCTGCTTTGTAGTCGCTTTATTAGCTGTTGTCGCCATTATTTCTCGCCTCCTTCTTCGACCATTGTAATGGCTTTTGTCGGACAGACATTGGCACAGATGCCACAGCCCTTGCAATGATCGTAGTCAAAACTGTCCCATTTCTCGTCTTTAACGCGAATGCTCGAGTCTGGGCAATTAATCCAGCAGATAAGGCAATTCGTGCACTTTTCTTCATCCCAAATCGGCCTATTCGAACGCCATCCGCCGGTCTTATAATCAGCGGCATTGCCCGCCTCGGGGATGGTAGCGCCCAGCGGGTGCTTCTTCCAGCCCCAATTCTCAATGCCTTTAATATTCCATTTGGTTTGCGTCTTTATCTTAGTTTTGCTCATTATTCTGCTTTCACCTCCGCATAGGCGCGCTCGACGGCTTTTACGTTGCCCTCGATGATCTCCTCGGAGAACTTCTTGCCGAACGACTTACGCAGATACTCCGTCACATTCTCGATCGGCATTATGCCTGTAACCCGAACCAGCGCACCCATCATGGGCGTATTTGGAATTGCACGGCCGATCGTCTCCTTCGCGATCTTAGTCGCATCGACCGTATAGACCTTGCGGCCTTTTAGCTTCATGGCTTTACGAATAGCAGCCGGTTCCTCATCGGTGTTGATAATTAAAACACCGTCGGTATCCAACCCTTCAGTAACATCAACCGCACTCAAAAGCGTCGAGTCGAGAACCACGACGATTTCGGGATTGGTAATGCTGCTGCGAATGTGGATAGGCCCGTTGCTGATTCGCGTAAACGCCAAGATCGGAGCGCCCATTCTCTCAGGGCCGTACTCCGGAAACGCCTGGAAATACTGGCCTTGCGAAAGGGCCGTCTCTGCCAGGAGCTTTGCGGCCGTAACCGCGCCCTGGCCGCCCCGTGCGTGCCAGCGAATCTCAGTAAGTTTTTCCACTCCCATTGTCACCTCCGAAAATATCTAAGCTCCCACAAGCCAATGGCCACTAGCCAAAGGTTAATAGAAGTAAACTACATTTCCCGCCTTCCTTCAAGGGCGCGACCTAAGGTTATTTCGTCGGCATACTCAAGATCCCCGCCCACGGGCAGACCGCTGGCGATGCGTGTGACCTTGATACCGAGGGGTTTGATTAGCCGCGCAAGATACATCGCCGTGGCCTCGCCCTCGATATTGGGGTTGGTCGCGACTACAATTTCGCGCACATCTTTTTTTTCGCCAAGCCGCTTTAAGAGTTCTTTAACCCGGATATCATCCGGCCCGATGCCGTCGATAGGAGAGATCGCTCCCTGCAAAACGTGGTAAAGACCCTTAAACTCGCCGGTTTTTTCAAGCGCGACGATGTCCCTGGGTTCCTCCACAACGCAGATAACCGCCTGGTCGCGGCCTGGGTCCTTGCATAATTCGCATATTACCGCATCGGTAACGTTAAAGCACTCATCACAAAAGCGTATTTTATCTTTTACCTCATCGATGGCCCGCGCCAGTTTTTTCGCATCATCCGGCGATGCCTTGAGGATATAAAAAGCAAGTCGTTGTGCGGTTTTCGGCCCGACCCCCGGAAGCTTGGAGAGCTCCTCGATCAGGCTTGCAACCGGGCCAGCGTAGTAGGACATAGCTTACTATAACACCTTACTTTCTCGTTGTGGCTGCAGCTATCAGTTCATAGGACTCAGCTTATTTATAGATTTACACTGATTTTCTAGAGATGGCTGAGAACTGATAACCCCTTTATTATACCTGATTCTTAAAAATAATTCTTGGACAAAAAAGCGCCGGCTCAAGAGATGTCGGCGCTCGTAAACGATCTTTATCCCAGGCCCCTGGACCCTCTTTTAGAATCCCGGTAAGCCCAGACCACCTAAGCCGCCCGCCAAAGGCCCGGTTACCTCGGCCATCTTCTTCTGCGCAAGGTCCTGGGATTGGCGTAGCGCTTCATTGACCGCCGCTACGATCATATCCTCGAGGATCTCGACGTCTTCGGGATCGACCACCGAGGGGTCTATTCTTACCTCAAGAAGCTGTTGCTTGCCGGTCACGACGGCTTTAACCGCGCCACCGCCCGCGCTCGTCTCTATTTTGGTTTCCGCCAGTATTGCTTCGGCCTTTGCCATATCGGCCTGCATCTTCTGGATTTGCTTCATCATGTTCCCGTACTGTGGACCGCCCTTCATCTATGTGCCCTCCTGGTTTTTAATCTCTTCAATCGAAATTTCTTCGACTATCTTAGCACCAAATGTATCCCGAACCAATTTAATATAATCATCTGCGGGTATCATATCAGACGGGGTGAGGCCGTCTTCCGCCGTGGTATGCGTAACCGCCACCGTCTTGGCGCCGCCACCGGTTGCGCCACTCGCTACACCGCTAACCGTGCTGCTAATTCCATCATTGGCTTTGCCGCCGGTTGCTTCATTGGCTGCTTCCTTGGCAAGCTCACACACTATCGGGATGGTAACCCCGCTTGCGGTCTTGAGCACATCGCGGAGCAGCTTCAGATTTTCCGGTGTTTCTACAAATGCCTTATCGCTCTCTTTAAGGGCGAGCACCAATCTCCCGTCTTCGACGCGGTCGAGTACGGCCCGCGCAAAGAAGTCGTACCGCGAGCGCTTCTTTTCTTTTATGATTTTTAAAACCTGCGGCCAGGCCCGCTTCACCAGCTCCATATCGACTATGGCGCCCGCCGGCATCCCCTGCCCCTTTGCGGGGGTGCGGTGCGGGACATCTTTTGCGGTCGCCCCGCCCGCCAGAGCGTTCTCCAAACGCTCCACCCGGTACATGACGCCCTCGATAGAGGCGTCATCGCCCGTTTTTACCATTTTAAAGAGGGCGATCTCAAAGAGCAGGCGCATATCGGTCGCCCACCTCGACTGGTTATAAAGATCGCTTAGCGTGTTTATAAAAAAGAGGAGCGGGCGCGGGTTGACCCGCGACGCCTGCTCGATAAGCTTCTCCTTCAGCTCATCCGGTACGCCGGCAAGGCGCATATCGGGCACGGTTTGCGCAAGATACAGGTTGCGAAGATGCCCCAAAAGGTCCTGGATAAACTGGCGAAGATCAAAACCCTTCTCAATGAGACCATCGATAAGCAAAAGCCCTTCGCCGAGGTCGCCCTTGATAAGGGTATCGGAAAACTGCAATAAAAGCTCGCTGTCGGTGATACCCAACAGTGCGACGACATCGGCGCTCTCTATCTTCTCCTTCGAGAAGGAGGCAAGCTGGTCCAGCACCCCGAGCGGATCGCGAAGCGACCCTTGCGCGTGGTGTGCGATTAAAAAGAGTGCGCTCTCATCGATATCGATATGCTCGGCCTCGGCGACAAAACGCAGGCGCGCCTCGATATCGGCGACCGATATACGCCTGAAATCAAACCGCTGGCATCTCGAGAGGATCGTGGGCAACACCTTATGCGGCTCGGTGGTCGCCAGCACGAAAACAACGTGCTCGGGTGGTTCCTCAAGCGTCTTTAAAAGCGTATTGAACGACTCGGTGGTAAGCATGTGAACCTCGTCTATGATATAGACTTTCTTACCGCCCTGCGTCGAGCTGTAGGGGATTTTCTCGAGAAGGTCGCGAATCTCTTCGACCCTGCGGTTCGAGGCCGCATCAAGTTCCAGTACATCAATGGAGCTGCCGTCATTGATCGACCTGCACGAATCGCACTCGTTGCAGGGCGTTGGCGTAGGGCCCTTGACGCAGTTGATCGCTTTCGCCAGGATGCGCGCCGTGGTTGTTTTTCCGGTGCCGCGCGGACCGCAGAAAAGATAGGCGTGGGCGATTCTCCCCGCCTCAATCGCGTTTTTTAACGTCTGGATAACGTGGGGCTGGCCTGCTATCTCATCGAAGGTCTGCGGTCGCCATTTTCGATACAGCGATACGTACGCCACTTTTTTTGCCTCCGGCGGTTCCTGGTTGAACATAATTACAAAAAGATGACGACCGTGCACCTGCTTTTGACATCCGGCCCCAAGCGCTGCTACGTAGTTAGCTCCAGCCAGGCTTCCCCACGGCACACGGAATAGCCCGTTTACCGCTGCTTCCTCCCGGACCTGACGGGGTTCACGAGTTTCCGTTGCGCAGGACCCGACCTTCAACACCACTTGCGCAACAACCGACCTCACAACCGGGGAGCCTGGAGCAGGGATTCAGTCCCGCTATAGCGGATTGCGAGCAACAGGGCACCGCTACCTCCCCACCTAGCACGGTCATCTGCGGAGGAGGAGGGATTCGAACCCTCGAGACGGTTCCCCGCCAACACGATTTCCAGTCGTGCGCACTAGGCCAAGCTATGCGACTCCTCCGGATGAAACATCATCGTGAAAAAACGCTCGAACGTTTTTTCACCTTGCAATTTTACCACACGTTTAAAAATTTCACATACAACAGGGACCTCTCATTAGGCAAGCACCTTGCGGAGGAGGAGGGATTCGAACCCTCGAGACCCTAATGGGCCTAACGGTTTTCGAGACCGCCGCACTCGACCGGGCTATGCGACTCCTCCAGTTGTGGCTTTTAGATAGACGTACGCCGGACGGGCTCGCCCGAACGGCGTAATAATTTTACCAAGTCTTGTGCACTAACACAATGTCAGCACGGTGCCGTGTAATTGCTCGGTGCCGGTTATCGTCGATCTAGCAGAATGCTCATCAATATCCCTGGTCGTTATCCTTGGCTTTTGCCCTGCGCGCGCGGAAGAAATCCTGCAGCAGCTCTCTATTTTCTTCTTCGAGAACACCCCGCGTAACTTCAAGCTGCCAGTTAAGGCGTTCATCCTGCACGATATTATAGAGGGTTCCGGCCGCGCCCGACTTTTGGTCGGATGGCCCGAAGACCAGCCGCTTCATCCGGGCCTGAAAGATCGCGCCCGCGCACATCGGGCAGGGCTCTTTGGTGACATAGATCGTGCAATCGCTCAGTCGCCAGCGCCCGAGTTTTTTCGAGGCCTCCTCAATCGCAAGGATCTCGGCATGCGCCATTGCACTCTCGCGCTCTTCACGCTCGTTTCTGGCTTGCGCGACTACCTCGTCATCGCACACGATAACCGCACCGACCGGTACCTCGCCGGCACGTGCTGCCTGCCTGGCCTCCTCGATCGCTTTTTGCATATACTTGATATCGTCATCGTTGGTCATCGCGTACTAATCGATTTTCTTAAACATGCTCTTCGGGGCCTGACATACCGGGCACTTCTCAGGGGCCTCATTCAGATGAACGTGCCCGCAATTACCGCAGATCCAATACTCGACCGCATCATTACTGCCGAGAGCTTCAAGCGCCTGTTTAAATAACACGGCGTGCTCTTTTTCGACCTCATTCGCGTTCCAGAAGCTTATCCTAGCACCCTTCTCGGCTTCCGCCTCCGCATCCCGGATCATACCCGGATACATCTGCTCGAACTCGTAGGTTTCCCCGTTAATAGCAGCATTCAGGTTGTCCGGGGTGGAGCCGACGCCCTTCATCACATTTAAATGTTTAAGCGCATGCACCGTCTCGCTCTCGGCAGCCGCCCTAAACAACCGCGCCACCTGGGCATAGCCTTCCCTTTCAGCTTTGGCCGCAAACGCCAGGTACTTTCTATTTGCCTGCGATTCACCGGCAAACGCATCCCGTAAATTTGTAAGAGTTTTCTCTCCCATCAAGGTCTCCTTTCCGTAGCCTTTTGCTTTATTATAAACCAACGTTGGACCGGATGTTACTATGCTGAAAACAGCTAGATGTTACAACGTAATTCACCCAATCGGGTGGATCGGCAGGCATAGTATGCAATCCCAGAGAAAGCGTTATGAAAGCTAAAGCCTATTCAACAACGCTATGTACTGCAGAGTTTAAGCGTTATAGTTAAAGGTATATAAGGCTTTGCGGCAATAATAAGCCACGACACAAAAGGAGTCGGTATGTGGGTTTGGGTACAGCAAACTACCAAGCATGGCGATACCGTAGAAATTGATAGCGCCGGGATTTACGACATGGCAGGTTTCTCATTTAAGGCATACGGTAATCACTACGAGTTCTACGGAATTACGCTTCCGAACGGCGAAGAGGTGCGAATATGGTCATATTCCACGCGAGAAGAAGCGATTGGTGCAGTAAAGAACATTCGTGCGACACTGCAGGATGAAGCGGGTGTAGTCTACGAAATTGGATACGATGGCGTAATGAAGCCATCAGGGCAAATTGAGGCCTAAGAGTATCCGCGTAAACGGATTGGCGCCAGGCGGCGCACTATCGCGTGCCCGGAGGGATTCGAACCCACGACCTCTTGATTCGTAGTCAAGCACTCTATCCGGCTGAGCTACGGGCACATTCTGGTCTCCGGCGCATGCGCCTTGATCCAGCTGGCGGAGAGAGAGGGATTCGAACCCTCGAGGGAGTTTATAACCCCCTACTCGCTTAGCAGGCGAGCGCCTTCGACCGACTCGGCCATCTCTCCAACTCTAAAAATCCAAAACTTTAAAGCATCAAAAGCTAAAAGCCAGATAATTAATATACATGACAGGACGCATTTTGTCCACTGCATATGCTGGTTTGCTAGCCGACTTGCTTGATTTGTTTTAAGCTCCAGCCAACTAAAGTAAAAATGGGAGCAGTAGAACACTAAAGCATCTCCCGATAATTTCATGATTTTTTCTTTTTAGAATCTAATAATTTTTTGACTTCACGATCAAAGTCGGACTCAAGCATACGGTCTTGAATAACTCGGTATTTTTCATATTCGCTTTCGGCTAATGCCACTGCTACTTCATGACTGATCTTGCCGCTATCCTGCAAAACTTCTTTTTCGTTGAATTGCAAAAAGGCGTCCAATTTTCCTACCCAGTCTTTCATATACATCACAACACCCTTTTGCGCCTGCACTTCCGCATAATCAAGATACATCGTGACAATTCTGTTCAGTCCGTCAAGTTCTTTTTCATTGAGATAATTCTTGGCAATACTAACATCGGTTTTTCGGATTGTCCCTTTTGGAGCGTTTTTCCATGTGGTTAGTCCCATATTTGGTTTTTCACTCCCAACCCTTTGATAAATAATTTCTGCCGCTGTTTGGTCGCTTATCGCCCAGTGGAGTTTGTTTTGCACGGTAGCAAAAAATTGCTTGGTGATTTCTTCATTCGGATTATAGTCAGCGCTGCACTGTGCGTAAATATCGGTAATTTTCTGGTAGAATCTACGCTCGCTACTGCGAATATCGCGGATACGCGCCAGTTGTTCTTCAAAATAATCTTTGCCGAAAATGTTGTTGGGGTTTTTCAGCCGTTCGTCATCCATAGTAAATCCCTTGATAATATATTCTTTTAGTCTTTCCGTTGCCCAAATACGGAAATGCGTTGCTTGACTTGAATTGACGCGGTAGCCAACGGAGATAATGGCGTCGAGGCTATAAAATTTGGTAGGATATTTTTTCCCGTCTTCGGCAGTATGTTCCAAAATGGAACTAACTGAATTTTCATGTAACTCGCCGCATTCAAAGATGTTTTTGAGGTGTTTCGTAATAGCTGGTCTTTGCACGCCAAACAAAAGAGCTATTTTATCTTGGGTAAGCCAAATATTTTCATCTCGCAAAAATATCTCCACTTTTACCTTGCCGTTTGGCGTAGTGTAGAGCAGGAATTCTGTAAAACTGTTTTGTCTGGCAATCTGTTTATTCTTTTTCATAAGTTTATGCCTCAATTGCGCCGCTCATCAGCCGCGGCAAAAGCAAATCCCTCGCCCCAAAGTCTTTTTTCGATTGCTTCATATTAGGAAGAGAATCATTAAATGGACCTCAAGGTTTCCTTGGCAATATCCAAGTCTTTGATTTTTGCCATAATCAAATCTTTATTAAATCGTCTAAAGTTATCCCCAAACCATTGGCAATCTTAGTAATTGTCTGCAGTGTACTTAAGCGGAGAGAGAGGGATTCGAACCCCCGAGAGACTTACGCCCCTAACGGTTTTCAAGACCGCCGCATTCAACCAAACTCTGCCATCTCTCCATATGAAAGACGCGTCCTTATGTCTTTGGCCCGCGCCTTTTACATTGCGTAGTTTATCATATTCTACCGGCGCTCTCAACGCGCCGCTCTTCTCGTCGCGCAAGCCGAACCAACACTTAAAACTTCTTCGGTGTGATGACTTCTGCGCCTCCCATGTAGGCTTTCAGCGCGTCCGGAATACTTACCGCGCCGTCGGCCTGCTGGTAGTTCTCGAGTACCGCTGCAACCGTTCGCCCGATTGCCAGGCCGCTTCCGTTGAGCGTGTGGACAAACCGGGGTTTAGCCTTCGGGTTTTCCCGAAAGCGTATATTGGCGCGCCTCGCCTGGAAATCCTCGAAGTTACTGCAGGAGGATATCTCCCGGTACCCGCCGGACCCCGGCAGCCAGACCTCGATATCATAGGTCTTGGCAGAAGAAAATCCCATATCCCCCGTACTAAGCGCCACAACCCGGTAATGAATATTGAGCGCCTGTAAAATGGACTCCGCATTGGCGGTAAGCTTTTCAAGCTCATCGTATGAAGTCTCGGGGTTGACGAACTTCACCAGCTCTACCTTGTTGAACTGGTGATGACGGATAAGCCCACGGGTATCTTTGCCGTACGCGCCCGCCTCGCTTCTAAAACATGGGGTATACGCGCAGTAGTAACGCGGCAGGTCGTCGGCCGCGAGTATCTCGTCGCGGTGGACATTGGTTACCGGTACCTCGGCGGTCGGTATCAAATACAGGTCTTCCCCCTCGACTTTAAAGAGGTCTTCCTTAAATTTAGGCAGCTGGCCCGTGCCGGTGAGACTTGCGCTGTTTACAAGAATCGGCGGGAATACCTCGGTATAGCCGTGCTTTCCCGTATGCATATCAAGCATTAGATTAATGAGCGAGCGCTCCATCCTGGCACCTAAATCCCAGTACAGCACAAAGCGCGCTTTGGCGATTTTCGATGCCCGCTCAAAATCCAATATTCCAAGATCGATCCCCGTATCCCAGTGCGGTTTGGGCTCAAAGTCAAACTCGGGCTTCTCGCCCCAGGTTCTGATCACTACATTTGCGGTTTCGTCAAACCCGATGGGAACGCTTTTATCCGGAATGTTGGGGATGTCCAGGAGCATCCGATTAAGTTCATCCTCGATTTCAGCGAGCTGCTCGTCAAGCCCCTTGATCTTGTCGCCGAGTTCGCGCATGGCGACGATCTTATCCTCGGCCGGCTCCCCGGTTTTTTTAAGCCTGGCGATTTCGCCCGATACCACATTCCTGCGGTTTTTTAGTTGCTCGACTTCAACGATCAACTCGCGCCGCGAAGCATCGAGTTCCTTAAAGCGCGTTAGGTCGACTTTAGAGTTTCTGTGCTCCAGCGCCTCCTCCACGACATCCAGGTGCTCCCTTACCCATTTCAGATCAAGCATCAGCTTGTCACCCCGTTTGCCATCGGATATGATCCTAGCACCTTTACCTCTCTCACCTTGCATTTCAGGCACTTGAGCGTTGATGCGATTATCTCGTCGTCCATGTGGCCTTCGAAATCGATGAAGAAGCAATAGTCGCCGAGCGCCTTTTTGGTCGGCCTCGACTGTATCTTAGTTAAGTTTATATACCGGTATGCAAATTCCTGCAGGATTAGAAGAAGACTTCCCGGACGGTCCTCGTAAATAAAACAGACGATCGAGGTCTTGTCGTGGCCGGTTTTCGCTGCCGGCTCTTTTCCGACCAGCACAAAGCGGGTCTGATTGTCTTCAAAATCCTCGATGCCGATGTCGAGCACGTTTAATCCGTAAATCTGGGCGGCAAGCCTCGGGCCGATGGCCGCTAAGGTGCCACCCTGTTCCGCAACGAGCTGCGCCGCCGCGGCATTGCTTCCGGCAAGCTCAAGATTTGCTTGAGGCAGTTTCTCGGAAAGGTAGCGGCGGCATTGGGCGATGGCTTGAGGGTGCGATAGCACGGTCGTGATATCCTCCAGTTTTACGCCCGGCTTCGCCATCAGGCTATGGTTGATGGGTATGATTATTTCTCGTTCGATAACAAGGCTTGCCTCAAACGCTAAAACATCCAGCGTCGCATTGACCGAACCCTCGATAGAGTTCTCTATCGCGACCATTCCCTTGTCCACCTCGCCGCGCTCGACGGCGCGTATCACATCGGCTTCCGTCGGATACGGAACGATGTCTTCGTCGCTGACCAGTAAAAGTTTTAGAAGCGCCTCCTGGGTATAGGTGCCACGCGGCCCCAGGAAGCCGATCTTTGTGTCGTGTTTATCTGGCAAATGCCTGCAGTCCTTTCCTTGCACTATTGTCAAAATATTATTTCGCTCTTAGTGCGCTCCTGTTGCGCTGTTATCGCTCTTATTACTATATCGGTGATTACACCAGTGTTTTTGTAGCGGTGTTTGAAAACGCCTCTCGTATCGCCTGGTGCTCTTCAGCGGAAAGCGTAAACTCAGAGGTGTTGTTTCGTATAGCTTTGGCATAGCTCCTGCTCTCCTGGCGCCCGTTAATGGTGCTTAACACAGCACCGTTTCCGTTGTTATCCAACAGCGCCACTGCGAAGCTCAGCCTTCCCCCGATATCATCGAATGCGTCGAATCGTACCACGCCGACCCGCTGTACGGCACTGCTAAGCGTATCCGCGAGGTGTGCCTGGTCTGCTTTGACCTCGTTTATGGCAGAGTTTAAAAGCGAAAGCTGATTCAAACTGCTCTCTACCGCACCCGCGAAATCCCCATGTTCCCCGGCCTTGACGATTGCTTTCGAGCGCCTGTTTATCTTTTTAAGATTCAACGAAACGACAAGAAGCCATAGTGCCAAGACGAGCCAGCCGGCTGCAACCAGTGCTAGAATTAAGCTACCATTACGAATATCCATTGCTACCCCTTCGCTTAGAGGAAAATTTCCGCCATAATTGTCACAAATTATACAATAAAAACCTAACCTTTGCATTTGGGAAAAACCTGTGTAAGCAGCGAGAACTTTCGCGCTTGTAACCACGTAAGGAGATGATTACATGAAGGTCGCTTATTTTGACTGTTTTGCCGGCATCAGCGGGGATATGATCGTCGGCGCCCTGCTCGACTTAGGGCTACCTTTAGAAGAGCTTGAAGCTGGGCTAAACAAAATCGCCGTCGGCGATTACGAGGTGAGCGCAAAAAAAGTCACAAAGCAACATATCGGGGCCACAAAGTTCGACGTTGCCGCCGAGGAGCAAAAGGTGGTGAGAACCTTTAGCAACATCCGTGAACTCATCGGGGACAGCGACCTTGCCGACAGCATAAAAGCCGATGCGATCGCCATATTCAGGCGGATCGGCGAAGCCGAGGCCAAAATCCACCGCAAAACCATCGACCAGATACACTTCCATGAAGTCGGCGCGATCGATTCGATCGTTGATGTGGTTGCAAGCGTCATCGGGATTCATTCCCTCGGCATCGAGAAGATCTACTCCTCGCCGGTCGCAACCGGCATGGGGATGACGAGAACCGAGCACGGCATGCTCCCTATCCCCGCCCCGGCCACCATTGAGATCCTCGCGGGGGCGCCGGTGTATAGCTCCGGGATCGCCGCCGAGCTTACCACCCCAACCGGAGCGGCGGTCCTTATGCACTACGCGACCTTCACCGAGGAAATGCCGCTGCTTGCCCTTGAGAAAACCGGCTACGGTGCCGGAACCCGCGAACTTGAAATCCCCAACGTGCTTCGCGTCATGTTCGGGACGCAGGCCGGGGTTGAGACCGAAGAGGTGATGCTCCTCGAAACCAACATCGACGATGTCTCCGCAGAAGTGCTCGGTTACACCATGGACGCGCTGTTTGAACGCGGTGCGCTCGACGTTTGGTTCACCCCAATCGGGATGAAGAAAAGCCGGCCGGCCGTAACGCTAAGCGTGCTGGTGCCCGTAGGAAGCGAGGAGGAGGTAATCGACACGATAATGACAGAAACCGCAACCCTGGGCCTCAGGCTCTCCAAGCAATCCCGCCGGGTTGCAGAGCGAGAAATTATAAGCGTGAACACGCCTCTTGGTAGAATCCATGTCAAGGTGGGCACATATAAGGGGCGGGTTATCTGCATTGCGCCCGAATACGATGATTGCAGCAAACTGGCCGCCCGAAGCGGTACACCTCTTAGGGAAGTCTATGACCTTGCACGAGAGGCGGCAAGCAACACGTTCAAGAAAGGCGGATAAATCGTGCAGGATGCTCGGGCTTGCTTTTCTACGCCCAATCCGACCCCAGCACCCAAGCCTGCGTACCCGATTGGGTACTCCACCGCTTGCTTGCATACTTACCCGCCTAGCGGATAGATAGAGTAAGGGCGTCCCATGGTCGGCATGGCGACGTTTCTCACCGGAACACCGCCCGGCGTCATCCCCTTCTCCGTGCCGTAGTGGGCATGGCCGTGCAGCACCAAATCCGCACCCAACTTGTCGATCGGCTCGGCCATAATCGATGCCCCAAGAAACGCATACACTTCGGGAGGCTCCCCGAATAGCGTGTCTTTTATCGGCGAGTAATGAAGAAGCACGATCCGAAAATCCGGCTCCATAACCTCCAAGGTCTCAAGGCCCCAGTGAATCCGCTCCGCCTCGTTTACGCCTTCCCTGTACATCATGCGAAAGATCTCCTCTCCAAAGTCAGGCAGAGCCCTGATGCCAAACCCCCCGCCAAACCCCTTGGTACCGATAAACCCCGCCCGAAAGCCGCCCGCCTCTACAACGGTGGTCTCCCCATCGAGCACGATGATGCCGCCTTTTTCAAGCACCCGCCTGATATCCCCCTGCTGCCCCATATGGTAATCGTGATTGCCGAGGACAACAATGATCGGTATCTTCACATCCTTAAGTGCAAAGGCCAGCTCCCCAGCCTCTTTTGCCAGGCCATGTGCGGTTAGGTCCCCGGCGATAGCGAGAACGTCGGCCTTGGTATGGATATTAGCAAAGCCCGCTTTAAGCATCTGAACGTTACCCGTCTGGGCGTGCACATCACCAACAGCGGCAATTCGTATCATTTCAATAGCACCTAACAAGATCACCTGGCGATATCTATAAGAAGATATTCCACTCCTGCGGAAATGTTAATTCTAAGCGATCAAAGAAATATGGGATGAGTGGCGGGTAAAAGCTCCAATGTCTATTGTTCTATTGTTCTACAAAAAAATAGCCGCAAAAAAGCGGCTATTTTTTGTGCGAGAAGGGGGACTTGAACCCCCATGTCCTTTCGAACACTAGGCCCTGAACCTAGCGCGTCTGCCAATTCCGCCATTCTCGCGTAAGCTTTTGTGTTCTTATCCGTCTGCGAATCTGATACTATTAAAGCTGATCGCATCAAATCCGCGCAGAATAGATTATACCATTTTTATGTTTTGCGCAACACAGGCAAGGGAAAAGCGCTACAAGCGTCGAATCAATAAAAGATGTACATGAAAACGGAAGAACTGCTACTTGACCGATACAAGATCATTTCGAAGCTGGGCAGGGGCGGCTTTGCCGATGTCTACAAGGCCTTTGATACGCGCATGGAGCGTGTCGTGGCCATCAAGCAGATTCATGTCAACCGCCACTCGGCGGAGCGCGTGCTCCGCGAGGCGCGCACGGTGGCGCTTCTTAATCACCCCAACATCGTCACCATCCACGAGTTTGAGGAAGACGGCGACGACTGCTACCTAATCATGGAGCTTATCGAGGGCATACCCCTCTCAAAAATATTAAGCCGCATCTCGCCGCTCTCGGTGCACGAGGCGCTCATCATCACCATCGAGATTTGCCGGGCCCTTGAAGCCGCGCATTTAAACGGCATCATACACCGGGATATCAAACCCGAGAACATCATGATCCTCTATGACGGGCGCCTGAAAGTCATGGACTTTGGCATCGCCCGGTTTAAGGGGGGCTCAAGCGCAACCGACGACGATATCATCGGCACGTTCGCCTACATGTCGCCCGAGCAGGCGCGCGGCGACGCGGTCGACGAGCGAAGCGATATCTGGTCGCTTGGGACCATGCTGTACGAGATGCTCACCGACTGCATCCCGTTTAGCGCCGAGTCGGCAACCGAGACCTTAAATATGGTGCAAAAATACGAGCCGTTTCCGCCAAGCCGCAGCAACCCGGAGGTAAGCGAAGAGCTCGATCGGCAGGTAATGATGACCATTACCAAAAACCCCGATGAGCGCTACGTCTCGGCCACTGTCTTCCGTGAGAACCTGATCGAGTTTTTGCCTTCCCACGAGCCGGCCGAAAAGGTGCTGTCCGGGCTCGTCGGCAGGTACATAAGCATAAACAGCGAGATGGCCTGGGCCGAAGAGACCGGCTGGCGGGGGCAGATGTGGCGGTTCATCGAGGAGCACAAGGAATCGATCACCCGCACACCGATGGCCGTCTTTTTGAGCTACCCGTTTTTCCCGATTCTGCGCCAGTGGTTCGAGATACCGCGCAGCCTCTCGCTCTTTGCCGCAACCGGGGTGTACCTCGCGGTCCTCTTGCGCCCGGATTACGGAATCGGCATCGCCTTTTTCCTGCTTTCACTTGCCATGATCAAATACTCCGCCGGGCTCTTTATCATCATGTTCTTTATCTTGATGCCCTACTGGGCGTTCGTTTCACGCAGATGGCCCGTGCTCTCGATTTCCCCGGCGATCGGCTCGATATTCGGCATCATCCAAATACCGTTCGTATTCCCGGTCCTGGCCGGGCTCTTAACCAACCCGCTCATCGCGGCGGCAACGGCAGGCATCGGGTGTGTCGCTTTTGAGCTCATGAACCTCTTCCTAAAAGAGAGCACCATGCCGGACCTCGTAAAAGGCTACGCGATCTGGTCCTCCATCAAAGGGGTCTCAAACCCGGCGCAGGTTATCGATCTCATCGTCACCCCGTTTACCCAGAACCGCATCCTGCTCTTCCAGCCCGTGCTCTGGGCGCTCGCGGCCGCCCTAACCTCGGCGATCAGGGGCAAACGGCGGTGGTTTTCCGGAGCCGTGACCGGCCTCGTCGCGCTTTTGATGGGATACCAGGGGATATTTACCAACCTTAAAGGGAGCAGCCTTGACATGGGGGGACTGATGCAGGGTTTGTCGTTTTCACTTATAATACTCTTACTGATTCCCATTTTCCGCCCGCCGGCGGCAAGCGTGAATACAGCGCCCGAGCTAGCAGAAGAACTCGCGGAATAGCCGCTATGGAGGAACAACTTTGAGCGTTCTTAAAGACTTTGAACATAGACTTGAAGCACTCTTTGAAGGATTTTTCGCCAAGCAGTTCAAATCGGGCATCCAGCCCGTTGAGATCGCTAAAAAGCTGGTGCGCGAGATGGACGCACACCGCACCATCAGCGTCTCCAAACTCTACGTCCCGAACCGCTACAGCATTTTAATAAGCGAAGCGGACGCGGAGCGGATAAAACCCTTTGAAACAACATTGGTCTCGGAGTTTCAAAGCTTTTTAATCGCCCACGCCAAAAAAGAGGGCTACGAGCTTTTGGGGCGCCCGCAGATCGCAATAAAAGCCGTGCCCCGGCTCTCCCTCGGTGAGGTCCTCATTGAGAGCACCCTCGAAAGCAGGGAGCCTGGGGTAGAAAAAGAAGGGGCGGGCGATGCGTACCTGGTTCGCTCCGGGGCGGGCGGCGAAACCAAGTTCTTGCTCGCCGATACGACGATAAAGATCGGACGGGCCGCCGACAACCACATCATCATATCCGACCCTAACGTTTCACGCTATCATGCGAGAATAGAGAGCGTTGGAGCACAACACCTGATCAAAGACCTTGAGAGTACGAACGGCACCTTTGTAAACGGGGCCAAAGTCGATGAGCGCCGGCTAAAAAACGGCGACACGATCGCCATCGGCACCACTAAACTATATTTTAGGAGAGAGGCCGGTGTTTAACGAGCTTACATTAGGGCTGCACGTGCTGCTGCTCGCTTCGATCTACGTATTCTTGTTTATCGCGGTTAAGGTGATCTCAAAAGACCTCGCCTGGGCGAAAGGCGCAGCCACCGAGAAACTACCGCGAATCGTGATCGTCGAGGGGGCCGAACCCGGTGCCGCAACCGACTACCCGATAGACGAGCAACTCATCATCGGCAGGTCGCCGGATTGTGATATTATTCTTGAGGATACCTTCGCTTCGGCGCACCACGCGCGGGTCTATCCCGCAAACTCGGCCTACTGGCTGGAGGATTTAAAGAGCACCAACGGCACAACCACCAACAATAAACAAATCAATGCGCCGGTTCGACTTAAGAAGGGCAGTACATTTAGAATAGGGCAAAGCGTTTTTAAGTTTATGGACTAATATATGAAATACGCAGCTTTATCCGATGTTGGCAAGAAACGAAGTCTCAACGAAGATAGCTACATAGCGAACGGCAGCATTTTTGCTGTTGCGGACGGAATGGGCGGGCACCGCTCCGGCGAGGTCGCAAGCGCGATGGCGCTCGATGCCTTGCGCTTTGGCCTTTCCAAACGCTCAAGAGACCCCTTTGAAGACAAGCTTATCGACGCGATCAAGCGCGCAAACAAAAAAGTCTACGAAAAAGCCTTAAAGGATGCGGATGTCCGCGGTATGGGCACCACGATAACCGTCGCCGTACCAAACGAAGACAAACTCTATATCGGCCACGTCGGCGACAGCAGGCTGTACCTTTTGCGTGACGGCAAATTACGGCAGCTTACCGACGACCACTCCCTCGTCGCCCAGATGGTGCAAAAGGGCCACTTAAAACCGGAGGAAGCCGAGATGCACCCCCAGCGAAGCATCATCACCCGCGCGGTCGGAAGTGAAAAAGACGTTCAGGTCGACCTCATCATCGAGGAAGTCCTTCCGGGAGACCGCTTTCTGCTCTGTACGGACGGCCTTAACACCATGCTCTCCGACGAGCAGATCGCCGAAATTCTGCGCGACAAGGACGACCTCGACGCCGCCTGCCGCGAACTCGTGGATTGGGCAAACGACCGGGGTGGAAACGATAATATCACCGTAATCCTCTTCGAGAAGAAAAAGACCTCGACGCCCCGCTTAAGCCGCCTCTGGCGGGTTGGGCGGTGATGGGGCCTGCAACGCCGAAACACCGAGCTTATCCTGCTCATTCTCGTTATCGCAATCATATTTATCGGCTTTTACCTGGTCTCACAGACAACCGGACAACCGCTCGACGTTTCGCTCAAGTTTGCCGGGCTGGTTTCGGTCATGTTTCTCGCTCTCAACATTGCAAACCGCTTGCTGGTCAAAGAGGCCGACCCCTACCTGCTTCCCTTTGCCGCGTTATTATCGGGCCTTGGCTTGCTCATGATCTGGCGCTTAAAGCCAAACCTCGCGACGGCGCAGTCGATGTGGATTTTAGCCGGCACGATTGCGGCTTTAATCACCCTGGTGGCCGTGCGCCGCTACCAGTGGCTTAAAGAATATAAATATACCTGGGCCATCCTCGGTATCCTGCTGCTTTTTTCACCGATCTTCATCGGTGTCGAGCGCGGCGGCTCGAAACTCTGGCTGGTCTTAGGGCCGTTCACCTTCCAGCCGGCCGAGATGGCCAAGCTACTCTTCGTCTTTTTCCTGGCCGCCTATCTCGAAGAGAAGCGCGAACTCCTCTCGATCTCGACCCGGCGCGCCTTTAAAATATGGTTGCCCGAACTCAAACACCTGGGCCCGCTGATAGTGATGTGGCTGATGTCCCTCGTCATTTTAGTGCTCGAGCGCGACATGGGGACCTCGCTTCTTTTCTTCGGCCTCTTCCTGGCCATGCTCTATGTAGCCACCGGGCGCCCCATGTATGTCACCCTGGGCTCGTTTCTTTTCGTTGCGGGTGCCACCGCCTGCTATTTCGCCTTCTCGCACATTCAAACCAGGGTCGATATCTGGCTCGACCCCTGGATGGACCCATCGGGGAAAGGATACCAAATCATCCAATCCATCTTCGCTATAGCGAGCGGCGGTCTTGCCGGGACCGGTCTGGGGCTGGGCCACCCAACACTCATCCCAGCGGTGCAGACCGACTTTATCTTCTCGGCCATCGCCGAGGAGCTGGGCTTGCTTGGCGGAACTGCCATTATCCTTATCTACCTGCTCTTTATATCACGGGGTCTGCACATCGCACTTTCGGCAACCGACAATTTCGGAAGGCTCGTCGCTACGGGTCTTGCCTGCGTGTTCGCCCTGCAAAGCTTCACCATCCTTGGCGGTACCACAAAACTGATACCGCTAACCGGCGTGACCCTGCCCTTTATCAGTTACGGCGGCAGCTCGATTCTCATGAATTTCATACTGCTCGCCCTGTTTTTGGCGGTCTCGGCAAAGCGAGATGGTGCCGGTGAATAAACGAATCGCCCGGCTGGGAGCGGTGTTTACCGCTTTGTTTTTGCTGTTAACCGTAAACTTAACATATATGCAGTTCTTCGCCGCCGACAGCCTTACCGCGCGGCCCGAAAACATCCGCCCTCTCCTCAACGATAAAAGGATAAAGCGCGGCGATATCATAAGCGCCGATGAAGTAGTACTCGCGACCACCAAGAAATCCGCCGACGGCTATAAGCGCTCCTACCCAAAAGCAGAAATCGCCGCCCCCATAACCGGCTTTTACTCCCACAAATACGGAAGGGCCGGCCTTGAGCTTACCTTTGATGAGTATCTTTCGGGGCAGACAAAAGTCTCGTCGATCGACGACTACATAAAGCGCCTCCTCGGCCGGGAGGCGCCGGGAAATAACATAACGCTCACCATCAACATTGAGCTGCAACGAACCGCCATGCGCGCGCTCGGCTCAAAAAAAGGCGCCATCGTCGCCCTCAATCCCAAAACCGGCGCGGTCCTCGCCCTCGCCAGCCGGCCCAGCTACGACCCCAACGAGGTAGATAGTCACTGGGCGGAGCTGAGCAAAAACCCCGACGGCGTTATGCTCAACCGCGCCCTGCAGGGCCGTTTTACCCCCGGCTCCTCCTTTAAAATCATAACAGCAGCGGCGGCGCTTCAAGATAACGTAACCACCGTGGATAAGATATACGACGCCAGCTCAACCGTTAAGATTTACGGCGGTAAAGTTACCAATTACGAAGGAAAGAGCTACGGCAAGCTCTCCTTTGCCGAGGCCTTCGCCAAATCTGCAAACACGGTATTCGCCCAGATAGGAAAAGAATTGGGCGGTGCCAAGCTTGTCGACATGGCAAAGTCCTTTGGGTTTGCCGATAAAATCCCGTTTGATCTGCCCACGGCACAGAGCCGCATCCCGGCCGCATCGCAGATGGACGACCTCGAGGTCGCCTGGGCGGCGGTCGGCCAGGGCCGCATCCAGGCAACACCGCTGACCATGGCCCTCGCCGGCGCGGCTGTGGCAAACAACGGCACGATCATGCAACCCTACGTTGTCGAAAACATCCGTGAGCACGACGGCAATACCGTCTACGAGCACCGTCCGAGTACCTGGCAGACACCGATGTCCCAAACCACGGCCGAAACAATAAAATCCCTCATGGAAAAGGTCGTGAGCGAAGGAACCGGAAAAGCGGCCCGCATCGATGGGGTGCAAGTAGCAGGCAAAACCGGTACCGCCGAGGTCGGCCAAAAGAAACCGCACGCCTGGTTTGTCGGCTTCGCCCCGGCAGATAACCCCCAGGTGGCAGTAGCGGTGATCATTGAAAATGGCGGTGTAGGCGGCAGCGTAGCCGCACCCATCGCACGCGAAATTATTTTATCGGCATTAGGCAAACAACGCTAAGTTTGGTAATATGGAAACAATCTGGACCCTGAAACGCAATCGACCAAATAATCAGAGCAGGAGACGAAACTAATTAACATGGGAGTCCTAGATCAACCTATGGAGCAACAAGTCTTTAACGATAGGTATAAGATTATCGCTAAAATCGGCTCGGGAGGCATGGCCGAAGTATACAAAGCCATGGATACCGTCCTGGACCGACCGGTAGCGGTTAAAGTACTACACCGGCACTTCGCCGAGGACGAGGATTTTGTCACGCGCTTCAGACGCGAGGCCCAGGCCGCCGCAGGCCTTAACCATCCCAATATCGTCAGCATCTATGATTGGGGCAGCCAAAACGGTACCTACTTCATCGTTATGGAGCTCTTGGAAGGAAAAAGCCTCAAGCAATATATGACCGCAAAGGGCATCATACCGCCCGCCGAGGCCATGGAGATCATCAAGAAAGTCCTCTCGGCGATTAACTTCGCCCACAAGCACGATATCATCCACCGCGACATCAAACCGCACAACATCATGCTGACCAGGGAAGGCGAGGTTAAGGTCACCGATTTCGGCATCGCCCGCGCCGGCGTTTCCACCATGACCCAGACGGGAACCGTTCTCGGAACCGCGCATTACCTCTCCCCCGAACAGGCCCGCGGCCAAGATGTCGGGGTGACATCGGATATTTACTCCGTCGGCGTCGTCCTTTACGAGATGACCACCGGCAAGGTACCTTTTGATGGCGAAAACCCGGTGGCCATCGCCCTTAAGCACGTCCACGAGATCCCGGTACGCCCCCGCGAGCTTAACCCGGATATCTCCGAGGACTTGCAAACCATCATCGCAAAAGCAATGGCGAAAAACCCGGAAAGCCGTTACCAAAGCGCGGCAGAGATGCGGAACGATATCATGCGCCTCATGGAGGGCATGCCTATCGTCGCCCTCGCCCCCGATGAGCAAGAAACCCTGGTAATGGCCCCACCAAGCAAAACGGCACGCGCCACCCAGGTTAAACGTCCGACCACCTACCAGGAACCACCCAGGCGACGCAAAAGCCGCGCACCGATGGTTCTCCTGGTGCTGTTCTTAATACTGGGGATGGCCGGTGCCGGCTGGTATGGCTACACCGCCGGCATTATCCACAAAAAGATGGTGGCCGTTCCCGATATCCAGAATAAATCGCTCGTAGATGCCGAGCACACCCTGAAAAAGAACGGCTTAAAACTCAAGAAAACTGATGAGATGTTCAGCAACACCATTGCCGCCGGCCTTGTTATCCAGCAAAAACCGGATCCGGGTGAGAAAAGAGAAGAGGGTAGCGTTGTCGAGGTCACTGTAAGCAAGGGCCAGGAAATGACGACGATTCCCGATGTAACCGGAAGCCGTGAATACAAGGCGACAAGCAGGTTGATAGAAGCGGGGCTAAAAGTCGGGGATTCAAACTACGAAAACAGCGACGAGATCGAGCAGGGCTCGGTGATAAGGACAGAGCCGGCCGCCGGTGAATCTGTGCCGGCTAGAACCCCGGTTAAGCTCGTGATAAGCAAGGGTCAGGCATCGTCCGTCATACCCGATGTCTTTGGAAAACCGCTCGCAGAAGCCAAGAGCACCCTTGAGCAAGCGGGTTTTATGGTCACAACCCTGGAGATGTTCAGCGAGGATGTCGACAAAGGCAACGTCATGCGCACCACACCCGCCGGCGGCAGTGAAGCCAAGAAGGGCGCAACCATCAGTGTTTACGTCAGCAAAGGCCCCGAGCTTCTGACCGTCCCGGAGGTCCGCGGCAAGCTCGAGGACGAGGCGAAAGATATCCTTACCGGTAAGGGCTTTACCGTTGATGTGGTCGTCATAGACGGGGTAAGCCCCGCCGACGACAGCAAGGTATTAAGCCAAGATCCGGGCGCGGGCGAGCAACTTAATAAGAAAAACGCGAAAATCACCATAAGCGTAGGAAGAGCGGCTCCATAAACGCAAGCACGTAAAGCGTACACCATGCATAGTAGATAAAGGCCATCTAGCCAGCTAGGGGCCTTTTTTATTGCCCTGAATCCGGCGTCGCAAAGCCCGGAAGGCCTGTCGCAAAAACCTCAAGAATGCGGTGGTTTTGCCGATACATGCATATGTAATCAGGAACAGCATTTTAGCTCTATCTAGATAGTTTACATATTTTGAGAGGTAAGTAATGGATCTCGCAACAATCATAGGCATAGGTCTTGCCGTTTTTTCGTTGCTAATCTCCATTTTTATCGAAGGTGGAAGCTTAGGCTCACTTATTAACGTATCAGCTGGAATACTCGTCTTAGGCGGCACCTTCGGCGCTACCATGGTGTGCTTCCCCATTTCAGCCGTCAAGCAAATGCCCAGGTGGCTTGCTGTAGCACTCAAGGATCGAAAAACCGATATCCATGAAGATATAGCTATCATCGTCACCTTGGCCGAAACTGCCAGGCGCGAGGGAATCCTTAAGCTTGAAAACATGGTTGAAGACTTGGAGAACGCATACCTAAAACAGGGCGTTAATCTGGTTGTTGATGGTACCGATTATGAAGTCACAAAAGCGATCATGAAAACCGAACTCGAGCTTATGGAGGAACGACACAGCCTTGGCGCAAAGTTCTTTGAAACCGCCGGTGGTTTTGCCCCGACAATGGGAATCATAGGAACCGTCATGGGTTTGGTCAATGTTCTCGGGCACTTATCTGATTCAGGCAATCTCGGTGGAGCAATTGCTACCGCATTTATCGCAACATTTTATGGAATATCCACAGCAAATATCCTCTGGCTACCCATCGCAGCAAAACTCAAATCACGCAGTAACGACGAGTCCCTCGCACGAGAAATCATCATGGAGGGCGTGCTCTCGATCCAGGCCGGCGAAAGCCCACGCATCATCGGGGACAGGCTTAAGTCATTCCTGCCGCCTGATGAACGACAGAAAAGCGTTGGCCACGAAGTCCACGCATAACACACCACTTAATCACACCATTTAATCAAGCTTACTTAATAAATTATTTGATCAGTTAGTAAATAAGTTAGTTGATAGATTAATAATCCGTAAGGAGTCAAAATGGGAAGATCCAGCCAAAAGAGTGATGGACACGATGGGCCGAGCATGGAGCGATGGCTGCTCACATACGCCGACCTTATCACTCTTCTTATGGCGTTTTTCGTCATAATGTACGCCATGTCGAACGTTGACGCCTCGAAGTACTCGGCCATGGCACAATCCCTTAAGATCGCCCTCGGTGTGGAGGATAGGAGCCCGGGCTTAATCTCGACTATGATGACCGGCCAAAAGCCGGGCAACGACAAGACGCTCTCTCTAAAAGATAAAAACAAAGACAAAGCAACCGCCCAAATGCAGCAAATCCAGCAAAAGTTAAACACGCGCAACCCGGCGGAAGAAAAAGAGTTCGCCGCTATGATAAGCAAAATCAAGGCATATGCCAAGATGAAAGGCATCGTCGCCAATGTCGATGTAAAAGAAGATGGGCGCGGTATCGTGATAAACCTGTCTGATAAGGTTCTATTCGAATCGGGTAAAGCCGATCTTTCACCAACAGCGAAGGCGATGCTCGATGATATTGCAGGCATCTTGTTTAGCTCAAGCAAGAGTATAAAAGTTGAGGGGCATACGGATAACATCCCAATCAACAACGAGCGATATCCATCCAATTGGCAGCTCTCTACCGATAGGGCAACCAGCGTAATCATGTACTGGCTCTCTAAATACCCTGCGGATGCCGGACGCCTCTCAGCGGCCGGTTACGGGCAATACCGACCGGTTGCCTCGAACGCGACACCCAGCGGACGCGCTAAAAACAGGCGCGTTGAGATCATCGTGCTTCGCGACCTGATCAGCAAGGGCGAGCCGGGCACATTCAGTACAACACAAAGTTCGAACAATCTGGGCGAAAAACTGCCCACGGCGGCCAAAAAGTAAAAAGCGCCTGCTGCTGTAAGGCGCTTTTTTGAGCGGGCAACGAGACTCGAACTCGCGACCCTCAGCTTGGGAAGCTGATGCTCTACCAACTGAGCTATGCCCGCATTTTTTTGTTGCGTCAGATTTATGATGAGTTATAACTAAATTATAACTGAAATCTGCGATTCTGTTAAGAAGCGACAGGCGTTCGCTTGCCGGCTCTCCCTACTCCGTCCTCTCGAAGTACCATACGCCGAGAGCGAGCGCAACCGTACCGAAGCAGAACACGATCCCGAGATCGAGCCAGATAGGAAAGACTTTTAAGCCCACGAGCGTTTGCCTTAAGGCGTCGACTCCGTAACTTAAGGGATCGATGCGAACGAGCACTTGCATCCAGACGGGAAGGCCTTTGCCGGTTGGGAACATCGCGCCCGAGAGGAAAAACATGGGGAGTAGCAAGAAGTTTACGACTACCTGAAACCCCTCGTGGGTGCGCATGCGGGTCGCAATCAGGATACCGAACGATGTCATGGAAAAAGCGATCATGAACATGATGATAAAGGCGAAGAAAAGCTGCACTAGGCCAAATTTGACACCGATAAGTGGTGCTACTAGGAGGATGATGGTGCCCTGCATGACCGCAACGGTGCTGCCGCCGAGCGCCCGCCCTACGGCGACCGACCAGCGCGGTATCGGTGCGACCAGTACTTCTTTTAGAAAACCGAACTCGCGGTCCCAGATGATGGAAACGGCGGAGAATATCGATGTGAAGAGCACCGACATCGAGATGATTCCTGGGTAGATGAAGCGAAGGTACTGCGAACTTCCGCCTCTCACAAACGCTGTGGAGAGTCCCAGTCCCAGCACGAAGAGCCATAGAAGCGGCTGTGCGGCCGAGCTTACTATCCTTGGTTTGTCACGTAAAAACCGGATGACGTCTCTGAGCCAGAGCGTGTATATCCCCATGAGCGCCTCTTTCATCGGGTGCGCCCCCTTCTTGCGCGCATGCGCACGCGCGCCTGATCCATGCCCTCGACTTTTTCGTCCCGGATGCGCCGCCCTGTTAAGTCCAAGAACACGTCCTCGAGTGTGGGTTTTCTCAGCGAGATCGAGATAACCGTGGTCTCGAGTGCCTTGATAAGCTCGGGCATGAAGTGGCTGCCGTTTGCCACCTTAAGCGAAAGCTCGCCGTTTACCTCTTGCACGGCGATATTGAATTTATCCTTGATCTCGAGGGAAGCCTTCCGGTTGTCTTCGGCGACAATCAGGACAACTTCGCCGCCGATGCTTTCCTTGAGTTCCTCGGGGGTATTCATCGCGATGAGTTCGCCGTCATCAATAATGGCGATTCGGTCGCAGTTTTCCGCCTCATCCATGTAATGCGTGGTTAAGAAGATGGTGAGGCCCTCGTCTTCTATAAGTTGCTGCACGTACTCCCAGATATGGTAGCGGGTTTGCGGATCAAGGCCAAGGGTCGGCTCGTCTAAAAAGAGCACCTTGGGACGGTGAAGCAGGCCGCGGGCGATCTCCAGGCGGCGCTTCATGCCGCCGGAGAAGGTCTTGACCAGGTCGTTTTGTCGCCCGGAGAGTTCTACGAGCTCAAGTACATCGGGGATACGCCTGTCACGGTCAGCCTTGCCGATGCCGTAGATCATAGCGTGAAATATTAGATTTTCGAGCGCGGTAAGGCGCTCGTCAAGGCTTGGGTCCTGGAAGACCAGGCCGATTGATTTTCGCACCGCAAGCTTGTTTTTAACGACATCAAAACCGTTGACGGTGGCGCGCCCGCCCGTCGGGATCAAAAGGGTGCAGAGCATGCTGATCGTCGTGGTCTTCCCCGCCCCGTTGGGGCCTAAGAAGCCGAAAATCTCGCCGCGGTCGATCGTAAAAGAGACCCCTTTAACCGCGGCGATGTCGTTGTAGCTTTTCTTTAATTCCCGCACTTCTATAATCGTGGCACGTACCTCTTCTGTGAAACTTTAGTGTTTTGTTTCCATGCGCTCGTCCTTGGCTGCAACGCCCGGCTCCACCCGGGGCTCCTCTACACCCGGTGTCGGAAAGGACTGGCGTCTCTGTCTTCTTTGGGTCTTTTTACCCAAAGCAAGCGATTCGTAAGCCTCGGACAAGATACTGAGAAGCGCCGAGCGCGGCGGCGATTGGTCTACCGGCTCTTGCGGGTTTTCATGCATCTCGGCGTAGCGAAGCGCCTCCTCAGCGACCACCATCCCCGCCCCTTGCGCGTAGTCATCAAGCTCGAGGTCGGATGCCGTATGCAGCAAAGCCTCGCGAATTAGCTGCGGCGATGCGCTCTTGTTTGCCTCAAGAAGGAGTGCGATTATGCCGCTTACGTGCGGGGCGGCCATGCTGGTTCCGGTGGCCGATGTGTAGTGGGCGTTGACCTGTTTACCTGCGCGGGTTCCGGTGGCGCGCACCGATACGATATCGACGCCGGGTGCGACCACCTCGGGTTTGAGCCGATCGTCGGCCGTCGGACCGCGTGAGGAGAACTCGGCGACCAGACCGTTTGCCGTGGTGGCGCCGACCGTTATCGCCATGCGGGCCGCCGCGGGACTGCCTATCGTTCTTCGCGCGGGCCCGTCGTTTCCGGCTGCGACGCATACCACCACGCCGGCTGCGACCGCCATATCGCAGGCCTCGCAAAGCATATCGGCGCCATCGGATGAGCCGCTTGAGCCGAGCGAGAGGTTAATGATATCGGCTCCCAAATCAACCGCCCACTCGATGGCGGCCATAACATCGCTCGCTCTGCCGCTACCGTCGGCCTGCAAGACCTTACCGGCTAAAATCAGCGCATTTGGCGCCATTCCTTTGTATTTGTCATCAGAATATGCGCCGCTGCCTGCGGCGATTCCGGCAATATGGCTTCCATGGCCGTTGCTGTCTTTAAATCCTTCGAGGGTAAAGTCTCTGGTTGCAACGATGCGCCCTGCAAAATCGGGGTGATCCGTGTCGATGCCGGTATCAATTACCGCCAACATTACTCCCTTACCTGTATAGCCGGTCTGCCGGACTGCAGGTGCTCCGAGCGGGCCGTCGGACTCGTCAAGGACCGCGTAGACCTTCTCGTCTTCTTCGATCCTCTCAACCCAGGGCTCCTGGGAAAGTCCTTCGATGTGACCGGCCGGTATCAAAAGCGACACGGCGTTTGCCGTTTTAAGCACATGGCGAATGCTTACAGGGGGCCTTTTAATAAGCTCTTCTATAAGTTCTTTCTCGAGCATGCGCATTTTTATGATAACGTGCACTTGCTCGTCCATTGGTAGTTTTGAAATTCTTTCGGCCAATTTAGCCGCAACTCGCATGTGTACCTCCTTGTGGGGTGGTGCTGGGTAGTATTATAAAATCGATGTTAGACCGATATTAGATTGGTTATAGGGTCGCTCTGCTTTCGGTACGAATTACCTTGCGTCGATGTAACCGAGCAACAGGCCGATAACAACGGCGATAAGCCAGCAAACAGCCATAAAGCCCAGTGCCTTGCGATATCCGACCCAGCGCCCCAACACCGACAAAACCGGAAAATTTATCAGTGGTGCGGTAAGCATAAGCGAAACCGCGGCGCCGAGATTCATCCCTTTATTTAAAAGGACGCTTAGCAGCGGGATCTCCGCACCTCCGACAAAATAGAAGGGAATCCCGATAAGGGCCGCTTTGAGCGCCGAGAAGGGCCCGCCCAGGAGCGCCTCGACGGTCGCCTTCGATACCACCACGTCGACCAGGGTCGCCAGGAAAAGGCTTAAGAACAGCCACGGCAGCATAACCCTGGCCAGGCCGAGCAGGTTGCGCCAGACGCCGGCAAGTGTCACGCTGCCGCCGGCGTTGTTGATATCTTCTGCTGAGACTTCAGAAAAGTCCCGGCTGAAAAGCGTCTCTACATCCGAGTCCATGGCAACCGCCGCAAGCCGCGGCTCTATCAGCTTGACGATAAAAAGCGACAGGGCATAAACAAAAAGAAGCGCCACCACCAGGCGTAATATCATGAACTGTACGCTTACCATAGATGTCATGATAAGGGCCGATAAGCCGGCGCCGGCGCCGGCGATAAATGTGAGAACCGGCGTCCACTGTGCGCCGCTTCGCCTGGCTATGGCGGCCATGGAAACGCGAAAGGCGGGTGTTGCGGGGATCAAGACGCCCAAAAACGCAGAGACCAGAGTCTCCCGATTTTTCATCTGTTGGAGCAATTTATCCAGCCCGCGGGCTGGGAAATACTCGACAACCACCGCGGATATTACAAGTGCTATAATAAAAAACGGGAGAATGTCGATGACCAAGCCGCGGAATGTTTGCAGTATCTGTACAAAGATCAAGGCTATCTCTCCCGATAAAGTATTTTACTAAGTTTAACCGCTTTTCAATAAGGCTTTCAACTTAAACCGAGATATTTTAAAATCATCACAGCGATTTTAAGCGCCACGAGACAGCCGTAGCGAAGCGAGAGATACTTGGTGTTGAAGGGATAGAGATGTCACCTAAACGCGCCTTGCGCCGGATTACGCGTGACAGGCGGGACGCCTTGTGTGATGATGAGCGCCAATGTAAGGCTTTAGCCATAAAAGAAATATTTTTCGCCCAGCCGGAGTTTAAAAAGGCTAAGGTAATACTCTTTTACGCGGCTTTCGGGAGCGAAGTGCCGACGCTCGATATGATGGAGGATGCCCTGCGACTCGGCAAAGAGGTCATCCTGCCGATTACCGACGTTGAGACCAATGCCCTCGTGCTTAGACAAGTCTTCGATCTCGAAGGCCTGCAGCCGAGCAAATACGGCATTCCCGAACCGGTTATCGAGAAAACCGCCCACTGTGAGGCAAGCCGCATCGACCTCGTGCTGGTGCCCGGTATGGTCTTTGATGAGGCCGGCAATCGTATCGGCTACGGCGGCGGTTACTACGACCGCTTTCTACGGCAGCTCGACCCATCGGTTTCCTGGGTATCCGTTGCATTCGAGCTGCAGATCGCACCCCTTATCCCAAAAGAGAGCCATGACCTGCCGGTTGATAAGATCATTACCGAGCAGCGGGTTATCGATACCCATGGGGGACGGTTGCGAGAGCGGAATCCGTCCGGGGATAATCTCTAAATCACACCAACCCGAATTTCCAAAACACCAGGATGGCGATGGCGGCTGCTACGAGTGAGCCTGTTATAAGTTGGGCTGGCGTGTGCTTGTTGAGGGTGAGGCGGGCCCAGAATATGACGGGGATTAAGAGAATGGCCGGGGTTGCGGTTACGCCGAACAGAGCGATGAGGGCGACGACGGTTGCAGTTGCGCCGGCGGCGTGCAGGCTAATCTTCCAGAAAATGGTGGTCGCCGTGATCGCGGCGCCGGTGATGACTACCATCCACGAGACCGCTTTTACAGCGGCCGGGGCCCCGATTATGTATACGGCAATTAATCCCAAAGCCGCACAGGCAAGCGAGAACAAAAAGGGCTTAATCCTGTCTTCGCGCCTGCTGATGTGGGCGTCGCTTACCATCTTCAACCGTATCCTGCGGTTAATATCCCAGAGTGGAAGGGCGCTAAAAAAGAGCGCTGTTACCAGCCAGTAAAGAAGGGCCGTCTTAAGGCTTCGCGACGAGACGATGGCTACGAGCAGGAAGAACGGGGCCGACAAGTAATAGGGGTTAAAGATATCAGATATGCGACTGGCTACTTTTTCGCGGTTCAAAAATCTTCACACCACCCATCTTCTGCTTCCGATAGGCCACATTAATCTCCGCCCCTATTAAGAGGAGCATGGCGGAGATGTTGAGCCAGAACATGAGTAGGACAATTGTTGCAAGACTGCCGTATACCACACCGTAGCTTTTGCTGGCAAACATATGTATATAGACGGCGAACCCGTATTTTACCACCTCTGAGGCGAATCCCGCCACAAGGGTGCCGAGCCAGACATCCTTAAACTTAAGCTTAACGTTCGGCACGAACCGGTAGACGGTTAAGAAAAGCAACAGGGTCGATATAAAGCCGATGGCGTAGGATAAGAACGTCCAGGCAAAGGTTACAACCTGTCGCGGGAAAAACAGGTTTAACACCTGGTCCCGGAATACCGAAGCAACCGACGTTGCCCCAAACGAGATCAACAGGAGCAACATGATGAGCAAAAACACTCCTAGCGCGATAAGGCGTTGGATGATGATATTCCTCGTCTCTTTAACCTCGTAAACAGCGTTGAGGGCTACTCCGAGACCGCCGAATAATCCGGTTGCCGACCAGATAAGGCCGATCAGCGCGATAACGCCCGCGCTTGGCCTGTGAGCGATGAGCTTATTTATAGTATCCTGTACGGCCTGCTCTATCGTCGTTCGTATGGTGTCGGTAAGCGATGGAAGGCTCTTGAAGACATAGGCGATGATCTGCTCGCGCAAGGCCGGGCTCTCAAGAAAATAACCGAGCGCGATACCGACGAGAATAAGGATCGGGAAAAGGGAGAGAAACGTAAAAAAGGCGATGCCGGCGGCGAGCAAAAACCCGTTGTGTTCGTTGAACTTGAAATAGATCGTTACCGCGAATTTATAGATGTTTTTCAGCCGTTGCACTGGGTGCCGCTCCTTTGTTCCTGTTCCCGGCGCGTCTAAGGTTTTGCTTGAATTGATCCATTCCTAATTCGGTCTCAGATGCCTCCTTTCCTTTAATTAAGTTGCGCTCGAGGCGAAATTCCATCTCGGCGCCCGTTACCGCCAGGCTATCGATAGCAACCAGCTTCTTCTTAGAACTGTCTATATTAAGGAGGTCAAGCGTATACGGTACCCCCGCTTCATTCTGGAATGTGCGCAGGCCCGCCGCTCCGGTAGTGCCCGCGTTGTCTATTACGCAGCCATTCTTTTCGGTAAGCCCGGCCTTGTGCGTGTGGCCCACCAGGACAATCGGAACCTGTCCGAGGAGGCCCCGCACCGCTTTTGGATTATGCACCGCAAGGATGAGCGGTTTTTCTGGCTGAGATTCAAGAATACGTTTGACTTTAAGCCGGAACGTCGCCATCACCGCGTCGTTGGCCGGGGCTACTTCAGAGCTTGCCGATGCCGGATCGGCCATGCCCAGAATCGTTATCCCTTTAACTGTGACCGGTTTTCCATCAAGGAATACCACGTTTTTGATTTTGCGCATAAACGAAGCCGTGGCCGACGAGTCATGATTTCCCGGTACGTAGACATACGGCACGGGAAGCGAGGAAATCCCTTCGGTGAGCTTGGTCTCAACCGGCGTGCCGAAATCGGTGATATCGCCGGTGTCGATGACAAGGTCAACGTTAAAGTCCTTGACGACCCGCTTGATCAAATCCAGCGCCACCGGGTTGTTGTGGATATCCGAGACATGGAGCACCTTGATCGTATCTTCCTTGATGGGGTGCCAGGCATCGATTTTCGAATAGAAGCTGTCTACGCTTGCGGCGATAGCGCGTATTTCGTTTCTGAACGCCTTGATATCGCCGAGGCGTTTGGCTATCTCTTCGGTCGCCCACGGCGCCGCCGTTAAAGCCCCGCTATAGCTCGGCTGTTTGAACGCGTAGACGTTAAATGTTGCGTACGTTCCCCAGAGGAGCACCCCAACGAAAGCGACCCCCACGAAGGTGCCCGCAACCGCCTTATAGATGCGCCTGCGCGGTGAGAGGGCGGCGCCCAGCATCCCCCCGATGGCGGCAAGCACTATGAGGCGAATGACAAACTGCCTGAAAGCCTTTTTGCCCTCTGTCTCGATTTTCTTGACCAATTCGCCGCCGGTATCGATTTTATCGGCGACCTGGCCGATCTCGTGCGGATAGATGCGCTCCACCCCGACCCGTATACGAAGCGGTGTCTTATGCGTTGCTGCCGTGACCTCGCCGAACGGTGGGATGGCAAGCTCGGTCTGCCCGTGCGCGGAGGGTTCTATCCCAAAGCCCAGGCGAAGTCCATCAACGTCATAGGAGGAGTAGCCAAACAAAAGGGCAAAGGTACCGCTTGCAACTATCGCGATTATCAGGGCGACGGCCCAGGAGGAGAGTATCTTTCTAACTACGTCGGGCAAAAAAACCACCAACAGACTTCCTAGATACTTATAAAAGATTTATTAGAGACTTATTAGAGACTTGCTAAAAACTTATTGGCCTAGCGAATAAACGATACCGGCGCGCCGACATGCCCGCGCACGGGGATCTTGAGTCCATCCAGTGCAAATTGGATATTTATCTGCCATCCGACAAGCGCTTTTAGTTCCAGGCGCATCAGCGGAAATTTCGGGTCGTCTCGTATGATATAGAAACCATTTTGCAGGTAGAACTCGATAGGCCCGAGGGCGTGCTTCTCGTCCCGCGTCGCAAACGTTTCTATGGCTTTCACTTTGCGCTTGACCAGGCTTGCTTCAACCGATTGCAAAAGCACTCGGCCAAGACCGCGCCCGCTTGCATAGGAGCGAACGTATAAACACGTCAAAAGGTATGCGTCATCGCTGACCGGGGTTGAGAACCGTTGCGCTCCCGGAAAAAATCTTGCGGGTCCGTACTGGGCGTAGGCAAGTGCCTCGTTGTCGACGTAAATCATCTTGCCGCACGCACCGCACTCTCTAATAAGGCGCCTCATGCGGTCTGCTTTGGCTTCATGCGCCCGCTCGGGGTCGGTCTCTGTCGGCAATCCTTCCCAGCGCGTGCAGCTTGCGCACTCCAAACCGGAGCGCAGCAGCGTCTTTGGCGTTACCGGCACTATTTTTCTGCGCATAGCGATCCCTCGAAATCGATGAAGTTCCTCTTATTTAATTGTAGGCAATACTCGCCCGACTGCAAGTTCGTGCGCTTTCTCTCCCACCAATCAAAAAACCGCTTGTAACCAGGCAGGTTGCCCGATATCAAGCGGTTAATATTAAAAGTTTAAAAGCCCGGCTGCAATAAGTCTATTTGGATTCTTCTTCCTTTTCTTCCGGTTTCTCGGCTGGTACTTCAACCGGTTTTTCAGCTGGTGCTTCGGCTGATGTTTCAACCGGTGTTTCGGCTGGTTTCACAGCCGGCTTTTTAGCCGGTTTCTCCGTTACCTCTTTGGTCTTTTGCTCGGCGGTTGAAACCGCTTGCTCGGCTTCCTCGGCCGCTGCGTTGATCTTTTCGCGCACCGTTTGGGATGCGGACTCAACGCCGGTTACCAGGCGCTCTCTGGCCTCCTCGATGCGGCCCCTTAACTCCATGCCCCGCTCGGTCGCCATGCCGCGTACCCGGTCGAATTGATCCCCATATTTCTCGCGGCCTTCCTCCATCATCTCCTCGGCGCGCTCTTTAAGGCGCTCCCTGGTTTCTTGGCCAGCGCGCGGTGCAAGCAACAATCCGCCGACCGCGCCGACCGCGCCACCGACCACGAAGGCAAAAAACCTCGCGATCTTGCCTTTTCCTGTGTGTGCCATATAACAACCCTCCAAATTAAATTAAACTTTGCTCATTCTAATGAGCTACCCAACTTGCGCTGTTTTTAAACAGCTTTCTTGCGCTTGAGTGCAAACCCTACCAGCATCTCTACGAGATCATCGAACTCGATGCCGTGTGCGGCCGCCGACATCGGCAGCAGGCTTGTCTCGGTCATACCCGGGCTTGAGTTAAGCTCGAGTACGTACGGGTCGCCTTTCTCGCTTACCATGATGTCGATCCGTGAAACATCGCGGCAATCCAACACGGTGTGTACCTTTATTGCGATGTCCTGAATCTTCTGAAGGAGGTCCTTCGGAAGCCTTGCCGGGATATGGTACTCCGCCTGGCCCATCGAGTACATCGAGTCGAAGTCGAAAAACTCCTTGCTCGTGCTGATCTCGATCACGGGAAGAGCTTTCGGGTCATGGTCGCCCAGGACGCTCACGCTTACTTCGACACCCTTGATGTACTGCTCAATGATTACCTTGTCGTCGTAGCTGAGCGCACCGATCAAGGCGCCGGGAAGCTCTTCTTTGGTGTGTGCGATCTTGATACCGAGGGCCGAGCCCTGTCCGGCGGGCTTTACGACAACCGGCAGGCCGAGGCTTTCCACAACGTCATCAAGGACCGCCGCCGCCCCCATCTCGCGGAAGCTGCCGGCGGTCAGCGTATAGTACGCCGGCGTTGGGATGCCTTTTCGTTCAAATATTTCTTTGGAGAGTGCTTTGTCAAAACTAACGGTACTGGCATAAACGCCGGGCCCGGTATACGGGATGCCCATGATCTCGAGCAACTCCTGCACCGTGCCGTCCTCGCCGTACTTTCCATGCAGTGCTATATATACTAGATCGACCGGATTCTGCCTGAGGTTATCGACGAGGTTTTCATCCACGTCGAGCTTGATGACCTCAAAACCTTTCTCCCTTAACGCTTCAAATACCCGATGGCCGCTCTTAAGCGATACATCGCGCTCGAGCGAGCGGCCTCCCATGAGAACCGCTATCCTTTCTCTCACAGCCGTATCCCCCATTTCACTGGCGTAAAAACTCCCTTCGAACTCACTTCGTTTTGTTAAATCCGTTAACTAATAATGTACAACGTTTTGCGTAACGATTGTAAATAACACTACTTTTTCTCGGGCGTATATCCACGCATAAGCGACTTGTAAAGAACTAGTTGGTGCTTGATAACTCCGCCCAGGCGTTTTATTCCCTCATCGATTACTTCGGGAGGGCAATACGAGAAGTTAAGCCTCATATTACTCTTGCCGCCCTCGCTCGCAAAGAACCCCCTGCCGGGCACGTAGGCCACTTTGGCCTCACGGATGGCTTCTGCCAACATCTCGCCGGAATCGAGCCCATCGGGCAGTGTCGCCCAGATAAACAGCCCTCCGTTGGGGCGCGACCAGCTTGAGCCTTCCGGAAAGTACTCCTCAAGCGCATCGAACATCGCATCGCGACGGTCTCTATAGAGGTCGATCAGCACATCGACGTTGTGTCGCCAATCAAACGAGTTCATGTACTCCTCGGTTATCCGCTGGGAAAACGAACTCGTGCATAAGTTGGCCGCCTGCTTGGCGTTTATTAGTTTTTCCAGGATGGCCTTGGGTGCGATAACCCAGCCCAGGCGCATGCCCGGGGCAAATATCTTGGAGAAGGTCCCGAGATAGACGACATTTTCATCCACCGCGCGCAGGAGCACCTTCGCCTCGCCGTCAAAGCGCAGTTTGCCGTACGGGTCGTCCTCTATAACGAGAAACCCGTATTTATCCGCAAGCTCGAGCACTTTGAGGCGCCGGTCCGCCGACATCGTAAATCCCGCCGGGTTCTGAAAGTTGGGGATAACATAGAGAAACTTCGGCTGAATGCCCTGCCTGGAAAGCTCTTTAAGCTTGTCTTCTAAAAGGTCGACTTTCAGGCCATCGTCATCCATGGGGATGCCGACGACGTTGGGCTCATAGCCCGCAAAAGCCTGCAGCGCCCCCAGGTAGCTCGGTGCCTCGACCAGGATGGTATCTCCTTTTCCGATGAATATCTTGCCCAGAAGCTCGAGCGCCTGCTGTGCGCCATCGGTGATAATCAAGTCATCTACGCCGATCTTAACGCCGCCTTCGGCCATCATCCCCACGATCTGGCGCTTGAGCGCCTCGTATCCTTCCGAGCTGCCGTACTGCAGGGCTTCGGGGCCCTCGCGCAGCATCACCCGCTGGGTTGATTCCACAATCTGATGAACGGGAAACACCCGGGTATCGGGCAGGCCCCCGGCAAACGATATTATATCCGGGCGCGCCGCGACCGCCAGCATCTCCCGTATCTCCGAGGGCTTCATTTGGCTTACCCGCGGCGCGTATAGCTTTGTCCACTGGTCTAATCTAAACTCCGTCATTATCTTACCTTCGGCCCAGCACGCTACCACTTTACTCTGTCTTTATAGACAAAAAACCCCTCATCCCAACGGGACGAGAGGCTTGACTTTCCGCTCGCGTTACCACCCATCTTCGCCGCTACCTCACGGTTGCGGCCTTATGGAGTCGCACGACCCCGGTGATAACGGTACCTCCGGTCGGGCTTACTTTTTGATTCTGCCCGACTGCTCAGGGACGGCTTCCCAGCTAAACCAGGTACCGGCTCCCAGCCACCCCGGCTCTCTTACACCGTGATCTAACCGTACTCTTCCCTTCTACGCACATCTATGTGTTACTTATTGTGTACTAATTGTGCTCCATTTTAAAGTATTATGATAGTTGAGAGAGCCGGCAAAGTCAAACCACAACCAGCCCCCGCCAGCCAGCCTGATGGTTGCAGAGGGGGGTTTTACCGGCCTTGACGCGATACCGTACACCTTTTATACTCAATTATGTTAAAATTAAAAATTCGCCCTCGTAGCTCAGGGGATAGAGCACAGGTTTCCTAAACCTGGTGTCGCATGTTCGAATCATGCCGGGGGCACACTCATTTACCAGGGATGTTATAAAAAAGTTAACAGTTTCTGGGCCGTCCACTTCACTATTTGCACTTGTTTTGCACTTGTAATTCTCTCTCACCCCATCGACTGGCTTCTCGTACTTAAAATAACATCACCCTGCTATCTCACTGGCCTTTCATGGTCTGGCTGCTCGATTACACATCAAGGCCAACTTTGTAGTCGCCGACTGATTAAGTAGTGTATTTTATGGGAAATATTATCCTTAAGCTTAAAACAATAGGGCATCTGAGCTTGTGTTATTGATAGCTCCCAAAATGTATTTTTCTCGAATTTACTTTCAACTTGCCCTCACCTCTGTTAGACTATAGGCTACAGTACTAGGGATAGTGATTTATATGGGCGACAACTCTCTAGAGCAAGAATTCTATTTCCAGTGGCACATCACCGAAAGGTGTAATCTTCGCTGCCAACACTGCTACCACGAATCCTATAAATCCACAGGGGAACTCGAGTTCACACAGCTTAAAGAGGTTCTAGCCAAAATCGAACAGGCACTTACCGTGTGGCAAAAGGTCGGCTCTCTCTCGCTGACTGGCGGCGAGCCGTTCGTTCGTAAAGACGATTTGTTCAATCTAATAGATACAATCGATGAAAGTGACGTCATCGATTACTTCGATATCTTAACCAATGGCACATTAATCTCCCCTGAAGATGCAAAACGCTTACAACAATCACGTAAGTTACGGCGGGTTCAACTCTCCCTTGAATCTCCACACGCAGGCAAGAATGATGCAACCCGTGGCGATGGAAACTTCAATAAAGTCATAAACGCTATTCGATTACTAAAACAAAATGACCTTGAAGTTAGCATCATGACTACTATCACGAAAGAGAATAAGAGTGACATTCCTACTCTGCTCGATCTTCTGACTGCCGAGCACGTTGATACGTTTGCAATTGAACGTTTTATACCTGAAGGATCAGGCTTGACTATAAAGAACTTGGCCTTAAGCAAAGAAGAGGCACACGAGGTTTTCGAGAAGATTCATGAAATCGGCATTAATGAAGATCGCGTCCGGGTTTTGATGTACCGCCCTCTGTTTTGCTTAGTTGATAAAGATGATCCCACAGTAGGCGCCATGTGTTCAGTTGGCACAAACGCCCTTACGATCATGCATGATGGAACGCTATATCCATGTAGAAGGCTGCCAATCGCTATTGGCAACATTCTTCAAGAGGGTATTTTTAAGGCTTGGTATGACAGCGATCTTCTATGGTCAATTAGACAAAGTAGCAACCTAAAGGGCAAGTGTGGATCATGCGAGTTAGTTCCCATTTGCAGGGGGTGCAGAGCCATGGCTTATTATGTTACAGGTGATTACTTAGAGGAGGACCCGCACTGTTGGAAACAACCAAATCAATCTACTGCCTTAGCCCAAATATTGCGTTGCGCAAGGTAGATGATCTAAATAAGTACTGGGCGTTTAATCTAGTTGATGGAAGTCAATATGAGCTCAATACAACATCGTATTGGTTATTAGAGAATTTTGATGGCAAAAACAGCCTGAACGTGATTATTGGTGAGTTTTTAAACGTATTCGAGGTCGAAGAGTTGCAATATAGAGCGGATATTATGGAAATAGTTGGTGAATTTATTAACCAAGCGCTTATAATAGAAAAGAGGTGTAGTCATGAAAAAGACTAAAAAGAGGGCATACGAAAAACCCATTGTAAGAAAACAAGCGAAGATGGAATTCCCGCTCCAGATTATTAATGCCGATAATCGCGAACTCGCTTGCCGGCAATGCTCCTCTTGTCATGGATGCAGGTAGCATTAAAGGATATAGATGAACGAAGAAGATTTTCGAGCACTGGAAAAATTTAATATATTGTACGACCTTGCCATCGATGAAGAGGAGTACAATCAGGGCAAAAACAAAATTATTCTACATATCGGCGGTAAGGGCCAAAAAACTGATGAAGAACTTTTGGAGACCCTTGGATCCGAAGTAAAGACCGACGTAGCCTCATTCCTCTATAATAAAGCAAGCTTCAAGAAGGTCTCAAAGATAACCCTTGAGACAGAATCCAGTGTATCTCTGGAAGCTTTACCATCTGATAATTCTGTCGAGCATGCTTGGTTTAACCTTTTCTTAGCGAAAAGGTTACGCGCGCTATTGCAGCGCGCAGGTAATCCACCAGGCCAACTTGATGAGGTCGCACGCTTCTTGCTAGCAAACCACGCACCATACCCAAGCAAAACAGCTATGTCTCATGATTACGAGATGAATAAGACCTTATACCTTGTTTATTTAAATGAAGTAAGTGCTTGTTATAAGCGTGAGCTATCAATTGGTTATGCTGACAAGGCAATAACATTTATTAAGCAAACCTCAGCGATTGGTGAAAACATTTATGAATTACTGGCTTTATTCAATAAGGGTAGAGGTTTGCAGCATTGCCATCGGCATAGTGATGCTTTAGATACTCTCAACGAGATTCTTAGTGTCTTCGACGAAAATGGCGAGTTATCTAATAGCGATAACGCTAACTACTATATCAGCAACAAATCGCAATATCGATCAGGAAAAATCTGCAGTGAGGATGCAGCCCTCTGGAGAAAATATATTTATTACCCCACCGTTTTGACCTTCGCAGAAATTTTATCCGATTTAAATAGATCTACGGAAATTATAGGAACGCTTGATGATGATTGGCACCATGAGACACCTTATAAGGACAAGTGGCGCAACGTCTTAAGAGCTGATGCTGGAATAGATGGGGATGCCTGGGATGCATGCGATATTACAGCATCTTGTGATTGCAATATCAAATACTGTAAAACACTGCTGGGTGGAAAATCTGCTTTTGATGACAAAAAATATAGAGACAAAGTGCCGATACTGTACCAAAAGTATTGTTCGGTTCTTCTCAGATATGATGTTGAGAAATTTAGGCGAAGTATTATTTGTAAACTCCGTCAATTTAGAGAAAAGGCTAAAAAGATCGAGCAAGGTTCAATTGAAACCTTCAGGGGACAAGATTTACTGGATAAGATAATAAGCATAGAAGATGCCTCAAGTAAATTCAAAACGGACTTTGAGACTTTATTGGAACTTGCAAGAGCAATTTCAGGTGATATGAAAAACTCTGATGAAATTAAGCAAGTATACCTTTTATGGTTAGATTATTATGATGCGCTTAACAAAATAAGACAGTCTATAAAAAATGCAATAGATATCATCGATAAACTTAAACCAAGCGATAAGTCAAAAGATAAGATAAAGACATGGCGAGATCAGCTAGATGCTCGCGCTAAAAAAATAGATTGGAAAAACCATAAGAGTACTATTCAAAACATCTTCAACAGTTGCTTCAAAGAGAACCGTCGGCTGCAAGATAAAGAGAGCCGCCAAGAAACATTTCTTGGGCTTTTAGAAGATATCAATAAGTCAATAGACAATCAAAAGTATAAGAAACTAGAGATGGATGCATTAAAGATAGTTGTGTATGACCCTAAAACGCTTGAATGGAGAAAGGCTAAATATCAACGAAGATTACAGGTGTTAGACCCAAACATCTCCGATCTTCTCTACCGACTACCAAAAACATGTAGCGAGAAGGTTATTGAGTTCTCGGAGATAGTCTATTGCGATAAAGATGACGGGCTGAAATGTAAAGATAGGCCATTTAAAAACTGTACATATGAATTCGATGATGACATAGCAGGTAATGAACCACCAGTAACATGCCGCGCTAATGCGTATTATCAGATCTTACGAAAAAATACTGACAAATTCGATAAACAGTTGATTTACCCATCAGTGCGGCCTATTAAAAACTCATATTGTCTAACGGTCCTTCGAAGATGGCAATCATTCACACCCGCACTATCAAGTGGTATCGAAATTAATAGTAAAGGTGGCGGCTATTTTGTTTACAAAACTGGTACTGATGGCTTAATCGAGGAGGGCATTGTTATCGACCCAGGGTTTGATTTCTTAGAGAATTTCCAGCGTGAAGGGTTCTCAATACGGGACATAACAGCGGTTGTCATGTCACATGCACATGTTGATCACACAGTTGATTTTATTCCGATCATTAGCTTATTCGCAGAGTACAACAAAAGAACGAAAAGCAAAGATAAAAAGCTTCTCGCAATAATGTCAGCCGGTTGTTTTGATAAATACTCGCAAGCAATAACTCAGTCAAAAGAGTATTTTTGTGATGTTATTGTTGCTAACTATAAGAATGGTAATGTTAAGCAACTTCCATCAATAGACCAATTAGAGCATTTTACGATAAATGTTAGAAAAGCATTACACCAGGACTACACTGCATACGATACATTAGGGATAATTATAAGCGCAAGACAGAAAACGCCACAGACCGAGACTGTGAAACCAATAATCGGTTTCACGGGTGATACAAGATGGTGGGAAGGCATGGAGGAACAATACGAAGGTATTGCAGCAATGTGTATAAATCTGGGTGCAATCGTCAACGTGACAAACCGTGAACAAATCAATAGGACCCTAAATAAGCATGAAGGTGTAGAGAAGATCTTGCGTGACGAAAACCATTTATATTGGCCGGGATTTACACTACTAACCGAAAAGCTCACCAACGGACGTAAGATACCGAAATTAATAATCATATCTGAGCTTGGCGAAGAGCTTAAAGGCGGGCTGAAAACAGACTTGGCAAACCAACTAAATGAAACGGCTGAGCAAACACATTTCTTACCTGAAGACGTCGGTTTGACCATTAAACTACTTGGCGATATCTCAAACGAGCCACAACCGAAAACATTTTGCTTTGCATGTGGTTCTTTGGTCGAGCCCAAAGACATAGAAATTGTTCCCTACGGAAAAGAAGAGGCGACTTATTATGTCTGTAAAGCATGCTGGAGTTATCGAGAAAAAATGGTTATGGAGCAAATAAAAGACTACCATGAGAATGGCTGGCTAGTAAAAGTTAGAGAAGATTTATAAATGTCCTATTTGTCAAAAGCGCGCAGATCTCTTATAGCCTCACAAGAATCTTTGCTTTCAAGGTGCATGGAACCTAAGCGTATTTGTAGGATTACATCAATTGCTTATAGCAATCAAAAAGTGGAACATGCACAAAAGGTCGCTTCTTTTATATTAAAAAAGCAACTCAAAGACGGCGGATGGTCAGATACCGAGGAGACGATCTGGTGTGCAAAAGCATTATGTAATTTCGGCGGACACTACCTTCCTAAAATTAACGATGCCTTAAAATGGCTCAAATCGATGCAGCATCCATCGGGCGGCTGGGGTCTAACAAACCGAGACATGCCAAGAATCCCTACAACAAGCCTTGCTCTAGCCTTACTTCCTCAACTGTTTTGTGAATCCGCGTTCTCGTGGTTAGAGAATGAATGGGCAAAAGATATGAAAGCTAAGGTAAAGCTCACCTACAAGGGTGGACTCACACTTATGGCATTTGGACGAAACGCGATCCAACCGAAAAACCCCAGTCTCATCGAGCAGACGCTAACTTATCTCGCTGCTGAGCAGATTGACGATGGTGGCTTTGGACCGTGGAAGAACCATCCTATCGGAAGCGATCCATGGAGTACCGGAATAACCCTGGTCGGATTAACATCTTATCCCGGATTAGTAGATAAAAAAGTTATCGAGCGTGCAGTCGAGTGGCTCTGCAAAAACCAACTACCTTCAGGATATTGGAAGTACCATTTTATAGATGAGGGATCTGCCTACGCCTATTGGGGCCTTACCGAAGCACTAAAATTCCTGGGTGAAATCTAGCTATGTGTGGCATATGCGGTATTTTTAACGAGAAAAACCAAGCGGCTATCACGGCCATGCTTGATTCAATCAAGCACCGTGGACCAGATTCTTTTGATGCTCGCGGTAACGATAACTATTCTTTCGGTGGGTGTCGGCTACAAATTGTTGGTGAGCGTATTATACCCCTCCCCTCCACCTTTTCCGACAACTTAGTCTTTCTAAACGGAGAGATTTACAATTATCGAGAGCTTGAGAATGACCTGGGGTCACAGGGCATAAGCTTCGAACATAATAGCGAGGAAGCGGTCATTTTCAAGCTCTTCCAAAAATATGGCGAAAGGGCACCAGCCTATCTAAAAGGCATGTTTGCCATTGCAATTATGGCCGAGGATAAACTTATTCTTGTTCGCGATAAGTTTGGCATCAAGCCGCTATATTATAAAAAGCTAGGTAGCAGAATCATTTTTGCTTCAGAGATAAAATCGATCCTTCAACATCCAGAGGTAACACCAAAAATAAACCATAGTGCCCTTGATGAGCTCTCGGTCTTTGGCTACATAGCATCCCTCGACCAAACACTATTTGAAGGCATCTATCAGGTGTCACCCGGACATGTCATAGCCTTTGAGTCGGGCAAAAAAACAAGCTATAAATTTGCCGAGCTACAGGAGTCAAATCTGCTAGCTCGCGAAGGGGATAATTATGAATCGGCTGCCATAATGCTCTATGCGACCATTAAAGCCAGTATGGCTCAGATGCTGGCTCATGGATCGCAAGAGAAAGGATTTTATCTTTCAGGTGGGATGGATTCTTCCCTCTTAGCAAGCGTTGCAGCAAGCCTTTCAGGCAAGCCCGTTTCAACCTTCACATTATCAGATTCCGAAGAATCTGAGGATTTGCTATCGGCTAGAAGAGTTGCTAAGGCATTAGGGGCTAATCATCATGAATTTAAAATTGGTATTAATGATTACTTAAAAGAGCTTCCGCATTTTATTCATCATTACGAGAATATAATTGCTGGTGGCGTCTTTGATATCCACGGTGGAATCGCTTTTCAGCTTCTCTCAGAAAAAATATCTAAACATGTGAGAGTTGCTTTCTCAGGAGAAGGGGCTGATGAATTATTTGGCGGCTATCCTTGGACTTATACCCATCCATTGGGCTTTTCTGATCGGATCCGCATGCGCCTCGAGCGCTTTAGAGATAACAAGAAGCTCGTAAGTCTTGTTGATTCACTCTTCCCTCAACCAGAAGATGAAGATATATACCGCAAGAACATTTTTGATTTCCTCATAAAGGGTGGGCTGGCTAATTACCATTTATGGAGCGTTGACAGATCCTGCTCGGCCTTCGGTTTTGAAGTGAGGCCCGCCTATCTTTATGATGATATTGCTGATTTTGCCCTGTCTCTGCCAATCGAGTATAAGGCGAGAAAAAATGAAACAAAGCGGATTCTTAAGGATGCTGCGCTCCCTCTCTTTAATCAATACGGCATTTCTGATGTTATCCATCGACAAAAACGCGGCATGCCAACTGCCGTTAACAACATCGCGAGCGAGCTTAAAGAACTAGCTCAGACGCTAATTACAAATAAGACCATATCCAAGCATCCTTTTAAGAAGTATATAATCAACCCTATAGACGCAATAATGTTTGACCTGTTCTTCTATATTTTCTTTGCAAACAAAGGAAATCTCCCGGATGGTCTTGATGTAATCGAGTTCTACAAAGAAGGCGTCAATGAAGATTTGTATGGTTAGTAAGTTTCCGCCGATTCAAGGCGGAATTGCGGCCAGAACATATTGGTTAGCAAGAGGACTCGCTGAAGCTGGGCATGAGATCACCATCGTGACTAATAGTGCCTCGGTCGAGAAGAATTATAAGATTTGCGGTTGCGATGAGCACTTGAGGACCCTAAAAAATATCAGTGTCCAGAGCATTAGCGATGCCACACCGTGGCATATCCCCAATTCGCAGGAATACACCATACGATTGCTCAACCGCATTTTACAGCTATTGAGATCCAAGCACTTCGATCTAATAGATGCCGGCTATCTGGTCCCGTACGGGATTGTCGCATACCTAGCGCATAAAGTTACTTCGGTTCCTTATGTAATTCGTCACGGCGGCAGCGATATTGCAAAATTTATGGATAATCCGGAATATAGAGACGTTATCAAAGAAACTATAAGCGCAGCGAACCTCGTTGTAACCGATGAAAAGCATGAAAAAATAAATGGCTTATTAAACCCAAATACGATCGTCTTGCCACCATATGTACCAGATGAGCGGGCTTTTAAGCCTACAAACAAGGCAGATAAGAGTGTTCCGGTCTTTGCTTATATCGGCAAGGTTAACTTTTTCTGGCGACGTAAGGGGCTCGATACAATCGCGAGTATGTTCAAGGAACTGGATAGTAGTAATTATCGGCTTATATTTGTTGCTGAAGGGTTAGGCTTAGAAGATTTTAAGAACTCATTGAGCCCAAATATGAGAGATCGCATCTCCTTCCAACCATTTGTCCCTCCATGGGAGATGCCCGGACTTCTAGCATCCATTGATTATCTTTTCCATTTTGTAGTCGATGAGCCAATTGAGAACCCATCAAATCTAGTTCTCGAAGCTTTAGCCTCAGGCACGGAGATCTTAACCAACCAAGACCTACAAACATCAGACGGTGTGCATAAGCTAGATCCCAGCGATATTCATACATGTGCTAATTATCTGGGTGATTTCATCTCAGATTATCCGAGCCACAAACCGAACGGTCAAGCAAAACTACCGTTCCTCAAGCCAAACCGCCAACGCTATATTCAACAAAATATCGAGATTTATCACCGCTTACTGAAAGCTTAAGAAGGTAACGCTAAGCCTACATTTTATCCCCTACGTTTCAAGATAATTAGCCATTGCAGCACACTTGCCTAAAGAACATTTGTTCAGTATAATATAGCTAAGTTAGCTAATTTAACTATATTGGGGAAAAATGGCTATTAAAAGTATTAGCTCAACCCAGGCACAAAATAATTTTGGGCAAGTTCTTGATGATATTACTCGTAATAATACACGATATATTGTAGAGCGCCGTGGAATACCGCAAATGGTTGCCTTTAGTTTTGACGATTTTGCACGAATGCTTGAGGATGAGAACGAGCGCAAGAGGCTTGATGGAATAATTAAAGAAATTCGCCCTAAGTATAATCTTGGGCGAGTGCTTGAAGAACAAGCGTAGAGAGGATAAATGGTTCCCTTGACAGATTCACAAAGTAATCAGCTGGAGCTGTTTAAGCTTATTAAAGAAAAAACAGCCATTCAAGCAAATAATAAAAATGGTGCGGAATTTAGTAATCCTGCTTTTGCAGGCAATAAAATACGTCCCATACATCGCTGGGTGCCATGGATAGCTGGCTTTTCAAGCGATTTTGTTAAAGACGCACTCCATGAATATTTGCATAATAAAGGTGTTGTTCTAGACCCATTCTCGGGTGTAGGAACAACTCTTGTTGATGCGGTGCTAGATGGCCATAATGCAGTAGGTTTTGAGATTAACCCTTATGCTGCACTTGCCTGCCATGCGAAGGCACATGCACATAGAATAGACATTAATATCCTCCAAAAGAACATGCTAAAGCTTAAGGAGTTCTATAAAGATAAGGCATCGTCCAACTATATTCCAATAAGTGAGCCGCCAAAGGGATTTAAAACGCGAGCTGAGTTTTATAGCCCTGCTGTCCTGGGCAAAGTCTTAATTATCCAAGATTTTATCAATTCTATCGAGAGCCCAGACATTCAAGAATTATTTAGACTTGCGTTTGCATCAACTATGGTTCGATATTCAAATTATTCTTATGAGCCTAGCTTGGGTCGCCGTGTTAGCGCTGGCAAGGATAATATAGAAGATTTCCCTGTTGGGGAAACCATATTAAATAAGTTAATAGATATGGCTGAAGACATCGCCTGGTTTAAAAAGAATTTACCGGCCTCCGATGCAACTGTAAGGATCATTAACGCTTCCTTCTTTGAGTATGAATCACATCTTACACCTGAGTCGGTTGATGTGATTATTACTTCACCCCCTTATCTTAATAATTACCACTACAACCGAAACACCCGTCCACAGCTATACTGGTTGGGGTACGCAGAGAATCCAAGGGATTTAAAACCCCTCGAGAACTCAAACTTTGGGAAGTACTGGCAAACAGTAAGAGGCCAAGAATGCCTAGAGCTTGGCTTCTTACTACCAGACAGCGATCTAGAAGATACGTTGAAGTTGCTTAGAACCCTTCATGCCGAGAAAGGGGTCTACGGTGGTAATGGTTGGGCAAATTATGCAGCAGCTTACTTTAGGGATTGTCACACATTTGCACAGGGAATAAATTATGCCCTTAAGCCAGGTAGCACAGCATTGGTCGTTATTGGGAATAGCATATTGCAAGGCGTTTCTATTCCGACCGACGTGTATTTTGGTAAGATCGCGGAAAGCATAGGCCTTGAGCTTGTGGATATACACATTCCAAGAGCAACGAGGGTCGGCAACAGCATTATCCAATCTGATGTCCGTGTGACTAAAGCTAAAAACTCACATCAACTTTATGAAGCGGTAGTAGAACTAAGGAAGCGGTAATTTACGAAGGGCTCTTTGCACCTTTTCAACAGTATCCTCTAAACGCGGCGAGGCTCCAGTTAAGCGCTCTGCCCACGGTCTTCCTGAGTGTAAAATATCCCACTCTGATTTAGCTTGATTGTATCGCCCCGAGCCAGGGTCATGATTACCGAAACCATCTACAACCGAGTTCCACAGCGGCATAAACCGCCTTATAAGCTCTGCCTCAACAGGGACGACTAAGTCGCTTTCGATATTCTGAAGAATCATAAAACGGCATTGAAGTTCATCGATATCTAAATTGGTAGCTTGCGCTATACTGCGAGCGTGCTCCACAAGCCTACCAAAGAGATTTGCAGATTCGGATATCTGCGTCCTCGCTGTTCTCCAACCAGCCGGAACAGCCTTGCCAACGTAAATTGGCTGCATCAAAGCCCTGCTGTTTAAGAATGCTATCGGCCTATAGAGTTCAAAACCACCAATATAGTAAAGCGCATAGACACCACCACCGATAAAGCGATCTGGAGGCGGAAGCCTATGAGCCGGGGTTTCAGAAAAGAACCTTATAGCATCATCCACTACGCTTCGGAACTTAGACGAACGGAAGATATGTAAATTCAGGTCAGCGTTTATTCCCATTTTTCTCCGCAACCCCGCAACTAATTACTATTGAGCTTTAATAATAGCATAAGCAACCAATGGCCGTAATAACAGATAGACTCTAAGCACACGTATACATCCAGGATTATTCGTTAAAATATTTTAGGCAAAAAGATGAAAATAAAGGCAAAACAAAGAGAGTGTAAATTTCGCTCCATTGCGACCACAATATCGCTCCATTGCGACCACCCTGTCGGAGTAAATCGACCACCGATTTCGGAGCATTGCGTCCACTTTTAAGCACTTAGCGATTTACTGGACGCAATTAAGCGACAGACCGGTCGCAAACGACCGAAATCCTCTTTTTGAAGCGACGCCACGCAAAGACAACAAAACGTCTACTCTTCTTTTTAGAGATTTACGACAAAGGAGAGGAAGGCGTGTGGCAAAAAAGAGGTTAGCTATGAAAAAAGTAAGGGAAGTTTTGAGATTAAAGTTTGATCTTGGTCTGGATAACCGCCAGATTGCAAGGAGTTTGAAAATATCGCACTCAACTGTTGGAAAATATTTAAAAAGCGCAGAGCGTGCTCAAATTTCCTGGCCCCTAGAGGAAGACTTGAGCGATGACGCCCTAGAGGAGAGGCTCTTTGGTAAAAAAGAGGCTCCCAAGAAAGACAAGGCAAAACCGGATGTTGAATACATAAGACGTGAGCTCAGCAAAAAGGGCGTGACACTGATGCTTCTCTGGGAGGAATATTTAAAAGATCACCCGGACGGCTACCGCTATACCCAATTCTGTGAATACTTCCGTAAGTATCAGAAAAGTCTAGATGTATCTTTACGCATGCCTCATAAGGCTGGCGAGAAAATGTTTGTCGATTATGCGGGCCAAACCATGTTCGTGGTAGACAGAGATACCGGTGAGGCCAAAGAGGTTCAAATATTTGTATCGGTTCTTGGCGCAAGTGACTACATCTTCTCTGAAGCCACACCCACCCAGGAGCTACCCTTCTTTATCGGATCGCACGTTAACGCATTCTGCTTCTATGGTGGTGTCCCTAAGATAACCGTGCCGGATAACTTAAAGCAGGGTGTAACAAAAGCTTGCCGCTATGAGCCGGACATCAATTCCACCTATCTTGATATGGCCACGTATTACGGGTGCGTGATTATTCCAGCAAGACCGGCAAAACCAAAAGATAAAGCAAAGGTTGAAAACGCTGTTTTGCAAGTAGAGCGATGGGTTTTGGCTCCACTTAGAAACCGGGTGTTTTTCAGTATCGCTGAGCTAAATGAGGCCATGGCAGAGCTTTTAGCAGTCTTAAACGAAAAACCGCTCACCAAGATAGGCAAGAGTCGCCGTGAGCTTTTTGAAGAGATCGATAAACCGGCCCTCATGCCACTTCCCTCTAAGCCTTATGAGTTTGCCACCTTTAAAAAAGCACGGGTAAACATCGATTACCACATCGAAGTGGCTGCCGTCTACTATTCTGTGCCCTATCAGCTAATTGGAAAAGAGGTAGAAGCAAGACTCACCACACGTATTGTGGAGATTTACTACCGGGGAGGAAGAATTACCTCTCACATGCGAAGCTACATTAAGGGAACTTATGTTACCAAGGACGAGCACCGCCCAAAATCCCACCAAAAGCACCTTGAATGGACCCCAACGAGAATGGTCAACTGGGCCAAAGAGACCGGTGAGGCAACATCAAAGCTTGTGGCGGCCATTTTCAGATCAAGGAAACATCCCGAGCAAGGGTATCGCGCATGCCTTGGAATAATCCGTCTCTCAGAGAGCTACGGTGCGACCCGGATGGAGGCAGCCTCAAGGCGGGCTCTTGATCTTGGCGCCATAAGCTTTCAGTCGGTCAAATCGATTCTGGAGAAAGGTTTGGATAAAGTTCCCGCTGAGGAAGTAGCCGTGCAGATATCGATAGAGCATGAAAACATACGAGGATCAAGTTACTACCGATAAGGAGAAAGATATGCTAGAGCAGACAATAGATAAATTAAACCAGATGAAGCTATTTGGGATGGCAAATGAGCTATCCAGGCAGATGCAAATTGCAGATTCATCTCTTTTAAGCTTTGAGGAAAGATTTTCTCTTCTGGTTGATATGGAGATGACTTCAAGGGATAACCGCCGCTTAAAAAGACTGCTTAAAGGTGCAAGATTAAGGGAGAATGCTTGCATAGAAGACATCGATTTTAGAACAAGCCGGGGTCTTGATCGATCAATGATAATCTCGCTTGCAACGTGCTCCTGGGTTGTAAAACATTACAACGCACTTATCACCGGCCCTACTGGGGTCGGAAAGACGTATATCAGCTGTGCGCTGGCCAATGCTGCATGCAGGCAGGGACACTCTTGCCTATATTATCGCTTTCCAAGACTTCTGTCTGAGTTAAAGATAGCACGAGCTGATGGCTCTTATGTGAAGCTTTTAAACAGGCTTGCTAAAACCGAGCTACTCGTTATCGACGATTGGGGCATAAACGCTCTTTCAGAGTCAGAGAGACGGGACATCCTGGAAGTTATCGAAGACCGGTACAAGATCCGCTCAACAATAGTTGTATCTCAGATACCAATCGATAAGTGGCACGATATAATCGCAAATTCAACTATTGCAGATGCCATCCTGGACCGGCTGGTGCACAACGCCTACAAGATTGATATGAGAGGGGGATCTATGCGAAAAAACACCGAAAACTTGACTTGATTGCGTCCACTTGTAAACTAAGAAGCGTTAGGCGTCGCTAACGCTCCGGCATTGGACGCAATGAGCGATACGGTGGCCGAAATCGCCGGAATACGCACATGGGACGATCTTCGAATTTCTTGGAGAGCAAAGGCGCACAAATTACTGTTCAAGATTGCTAAATTTGAGTTGTTATTCGATAGGCATGACAAGCTTTCACAAATGCGTCCCAAGTCTTCTAGGTGTTCCGGTTGAGTAAGTAATCTAAGGAACCGATAAAGATTATTAACATGATAGAGGGAGGTAAAGTGATGCATAAGCCAACAAAAAGATTTCATAATCTTACTGGGAGCTGTAGCGCCTCTAAGAGCGGGCAGACAGAAGGTGTTCTTTGTGAACTAGAAGAGGCGTGTCGTGCGCTAGAAGCCTGTTGCAAAACTCCCGCCAAATAAGGGCTAAAATATAAACAAAACCAAAGTAAACCAGCACAACTAAAGCATAGCACTAAGCCGTAATTAAATATCTTGATAACACAAAATATATGCG
>Ga0210021_1000183_pt1 | contig 74626 bp, 78 predicted proteins | sample CryGeymeta201517_FD_183981 | JGI IMG/M metagenome (GOLD analysis project Ga0210021, IMG submission 183981) | Groundwater microbial communities from Crystal Geyser aquifers in Utah, USA - Crystal Geyser metaG 2015-17 (SPAdes) (version 2) | ecosystem: Environmental > Aquatic > Deep subsurface >... | reverse complement strand
CCCCGTCCGCTGTTCCTTTGCCATGGGCCCGGCCGATGGATCTGACCGCTTTTGCCGCCTTACGGCGACTCTCGGGCGTTTCGGAGAAGATGATCGCGGCAAGGCTGGCAAGTTCGAGAAAGTCGCCACCCTCGAGTTCCACTTTCGCGAACGCCGAGCGTAACCGCTTGTCTCCCAAGCCGGGTGCAGCGTGGGTCAAACTGACCGCATCGTTGACGATAACGGCGCTGGTGAGCGTTCCGTTGTTCAGCCGGATCCGTGCGATCAGCGGAAACCGAGGTTTTGCCGGCAAATCGAGTGAATAGTTGCCACTGCGGACGCCCGAGAATGCAAACTCGCCCTCGGGGATCACGAGCACCGCGCCCTCCGGATCGGCAATTCGCTTCGATGGCACCCAGCGCAGGCTGCTTCCCGCCGCTTCGATCGTGCCAAGAGGTTGCGGTGCGCCGGGTTTCGCTTCGAGCAGTTCCTTCGTCGGCTCCATCAAGTCGGACGGGTCTATCGTCGATGACAGATCGAGGCCCAACAGCTTAAGTGCGGAACCCGACGGAAGACGACGATAGACCGAACACTCAGCGTTGCGCGCTGCAAGGTCAGTAAGGCCCAAGGCGTCGTCGGAACAGTTGGCGCTGCCGTAGACAATGTGGTCCCAATCCTCCGTCTGGATCACAAAGACCTTGGCATGGATAAACCGCGCGCCATCATTGCCATCGAAAACCCCGGCAAAACTGACTTGCGGAATGCGATGGAGTTGGTCGACGGGGAACTCGGGGCTGTGGGCACTGAGAGCAATGGTTGCCTTCTCAGGCTTCAGCGCTCCGATGAGGCCGAGCAGGCCTTCGAGTTTTGCGTCCCAATAGGGCGAGAGCACGACAAGCTGGGTCACAGCTGCGCCCCCGACCAGATCGACTACTCGACTGAGTATGCCAAGTCCGCCACTGGCGTCCTCGCACAGCAGATCGACCAGCGTGCCATCATTAAGTTCGACCGGCCCGTCATTTGCTTCAGTCTCGAACAACCATGCAGCATCGCGTTCAATCAGATCGAGTTTGCGTTTGACCGCTTCGAGGCCCGTATCCTGAAGCCACTTTGAGAGATAATCGAATGCCTTGCGGATCAACTGGCGATTGGCGTTCTCCTCACCGTCGCTGCGCTTGCGCCACCACTCGAACTGGCTGACGATCTCGCGATTCCTGCCCCAGCCTGCTGCGGTCGCGTTGGCAGATCCAACAATGACGCAGCCGGCATCGCTGCCCAGTCGGACGCTGATTTTGGGATGGAATGCGCCAGGCACTGAAATTGGCAACAAGGCATAGGCCGTGCCGGCACGACCAAATGACTCTGGCGTCTCGGATATGGCACGCTGGAGCATATTGGCGTCGGCCATCAATATGTTGTTGTCGCTTCCGTAGACGCGCAGCCGATGATGCAGCGAGCCATCGTAGAAGGCCGCATCGACCGAGTAGGTTGTGACGATCGAGGTGTGGAAGCCAGTGCGCGCGAGATCTTTAAAGAGGCTGATGCTGTTCAAGGAACGCCTCCCCATCGCTCGTCACGCCATCGTCGCTGAGATACCCCGCATCTCTCAAAACACGGCTCAAATTGAACAACCGCGGCGTCGTGTAGCCGTACTCGCCCAGCAATCCCTCACTAAGCAGGCCGTCTTCGACGAGGAAGTGATACGTAAAGGTTCCTGCCGTCGAAAGCTTACGGCCAGCAATGATCTGATGGTCGATAACAACATGCTTCAGCATTACTGCAGCCAAGGCTTCACCGGCAGTTAGGCTCTGAGCCAGATCCAGGGTCCGCAGGATACCATCGAGCGAGCGACCGTCGGGGCCCGCCATTCGCGCGATGATTGGCCGGACAGCTTCGTCACCTTTCGCCCATCGTGCCCAGAGCACAGCGAGCAGCTTGAATGCGCACAACATGGTCTCTTGCGCCGGCCGCACACCATTACCCAGGTCTTGGAGTATGGGCTCGATCAACTTCAGTTCATCAGCTTCGGAGTCTATCGCCAATGAACTGGCCCATTGCGACCAGCTTTGGTTGCTTGCCGGAAGTGAACTTGCGATCACCTTTCCGATCAGGTCCTTTGGTTCGATACCAGAAGGATGGTCTTCTCGTTGCAAGCCGGTCAGCGCGTTCAACGCACCAGCCAAAGCAACCTGCCCAAACTCGTTGGCCTGGTATGCACGCCAGCGATCAAGCGTTTCGGCAGACTGATTGTACACATCGCCATTGGGCAATCGTCGGGCATAAAATGCTTTTCGAAGTGCATCGATGTCGCCAGGGGCGACACCCTTGCGAATGAGGTCGAGAACAAGCCAGATCGTCGATCGCCGCGACACGGCGTCCTTCGTCGTATCATGCGTGCCGATCAGGAACTCCCGAAGGACGGACTGCTCTTGAGATCCTGACGGAATCTTGGCTGGATGTATTGCGGCTCCGATATCCTGAAGCTGCTTGGCGGTTGCTGTGCCGGCAAGCAGTACGGCTTCAATGTCGTCGGCGACCTGTCCAATTGAGTGGGCAAATGCGGAAGCCACCGTTTCACCGCGCCCTTTTGTCACTGGCACCGATGAGCGGGTTAGCCACTCCATCTCGACCAGGGTTGGAGCATAGGCAACGCCATAGTTGCCGCGCGATGCCTGCAGGTAGGTTTGAGGCGACGTCCTGTCGTCCGTGTAGGGGCGGAAATCTATGCCGTTGACTGCGGCCTCGGAACGATGCTGGCTTGCCCAGTTCGAACCACCCAGGCCGTCGCTGCCTTGCTGATCGTCTAAGAGGGTGGCGAGAGCATAGAGGGCCTCGCCGCGACGCATGAAGTTGGCAAATTTTGCTGGATCATCGGAGTGGTGGAGCTTTTCATACAAGCTGACCAGCCACGGAAAATATGCGTAGTATCTCAGCCTGTTGGTAATGTTGGTGATGTTCGGGACCAGAGACTGATAGATTCTGATACTGGTGGCTTGAAGCCCAAGTGGGTCGAGGCCCATCGTCCAACTGCCCGTCTTGGTCCACAGCGGATCGCCGTTCAATGATCGCCCCTCAATCCCCAAGTCAATGTCCTCGCGCCAAGATGCCCATCGCCTGCTAGAACGATCTGAATCCCATCCTCGCCTTTTGCGCCATGGTACTTGGCACTCCGGCGTCTCGTGCAAATTCAGACCAGCGGTCCAATGCAGCACCGATCTCGGATATTATCGCTTTTGTCTCAATAGTTTTAAGATCAGCGAACCTTCCAAATACCAGCAGGTCATCGAGTTCGAAGCCGTCCGTTTTGCCGGCCAGAGACATCTGGTGCTCGTTGGTCCAGTCCCCGTCAGGATTGTAGGCGTAGACGACATCGAATGCGGGCGAGAGGCTCCAGCGACCCGAGCTATCCATGAGGAAGGCGATGTTCTTGGTGTGGTCGTCCTGGTTGCGGATGTAGACATTGAGCAGCGCGCGGCGCACCTGCTCCTTGATCGCTTCGCGTCCGAGACCGAGCATGCGGATGGTCTCGATCGCCTGCTCGTAGCTGTAGGCCCGAGCGAGGTTGAAATCGAAATGGCGCATCGCGCAAAGCGACTGCATGTGGAGCTTCTTGCCGTCAGGCGTGCGGTCGAAGCGCTGGGTCATGAAATGCGCTCGTCCACCTTCTTCGTGCAGGCGAGAGCGAGCCATGTCGATGCCAGCCTCTCGGGCTAGCAGATAGCAAGCGTATTCAAGCCGGCCGAAGCCCATCGGGTCAGCAAGTTCCTTGTCAGCATTGCCCGACACGCCGTCGAACTTGACCAGCCATTGCGTGTAGCCGGGCCCTGCAGTCAGCTGCCCTGAATGGAATTCTCCTGTCTCCTCGTTCCACGCGAGGACGGCCTTGGCCCGGGCGCCACCGGCGGAGGTGCCGACGCGCAGGATCTCCTGGAGTGCGCGGTGATCATCCTCACCCTTGAGCACACCGGCTAGCTCTTCACGCGCGGCAATGACCCTGTTGGCGAGCTCGACAAGCGGGGCGATATCGACCGGCCGGCCCTGTTCACGGCGTTCGCCGGTGGCAGGCTCGAATTCGAGCGCGCCCATGCCTCTGCGGCCGGTGTAACAAAGACGCTCGACCGGATCGAAGCTGTCGGCTGTGCGGCCCTGCTCGGCAAGCCAACGGTTGATGAGGGCGTTACCAAACTTGTCGGGCAGGCTGTCGGCCAGCATGCCCGGTAGCCCTTTGAAGGTTTCGTAATTCAGCGCTGGAAAGTCGTAGACGCCACTTCGCAGGGGCATTGTGAGCGGGGCGACTTCAATGCCGCTACGACTGAATTCCGGAGTGTATTCGAAAACCCCGACATCGCGATCCTCATCCCACAGGACGGCGCCGATCTGACGACCCCAGAGATTGACTACGGCACGCGTCATGGGGCCTCGTCACCCCAGCTCCATTCCTCGCCAGCTTCATCTTCAGAAGACTTGCGTACCCTTTGCCGCGCCTTGCCGGTGTCGGACCGGGGATCGAGCGGGCTCAGCCTGGCGTCCGGCATGACATCCAACAGGCGGTCTTCGATTTCGAGAGCACGCATGATCCTGGCAAGGCTATCGATGGTCCCGCCATTGCCGGCTTCCAGGCGGGCGAGCGTTGAACGCGAGATGCCTGCCATTTCCGCAAGCTCGGCCTGCTTGAGATTGCGTGATATGCGATATGTTTCGATCTGCTTCCCGAGGTCGGATAGCAGCACCGAGAGAGGGCGCAGATCTGGTGAATCATAATGTGGCATTATCGAGACATTATATCCAATTTGGAGGTTTGTGTAGCGATTTTGCGTCTTTACATGATGACAGTTAATGTGTCAATATCGAGACGTAAATAGGGTTATCGCGAATAATGTCACAAATTTGCGGCTTTATGTAGTTCGGAGTGATGGAAATGGAAGACGAGAAAGGTCATAACGACAAGACAGACTGGGAGGGCCTGCGAGAGATCGACCGTGCCATCTCCGAAAACCGCCTTACGTCCTATTCATGGAAGAAGTCCTGGGCCGACCCGTGGGGCAGGATCAAGCTCATCGCAATCTTGGTGGCGCTGGCTGCTTTTGTCGCGTTCGTAATCGTCAACGATGTGATCCTTTAAGGGCGCCGCCACTCCTTTATTGCATCTGCCGCCTCCTCGCTCGCGCCTGTGGCGCCTTCTGTTTGGCCATCCAGGTAGCCTCTCACCGTTCCGATCCGCCCGCGACCTTGCCGACGAACCCGTTCGACTTCATTGGTGATGTCAGACCGATCAGGAGCATCGGGCATTGAGGAACCGCCCGCAGAACCTACAGCTCCCCTAGCTCGCACCTGCCCAGCACTTCCGATCCCGGGGCGGCTGACAGGAGCGAAGTCCGGCAGCGAAAGGTCGGCTTCGAAGTCGTCCTGCAGCCGATCAGCATAGCTTTCGACAAACCGCGATTGCAGTTGTTGGCCGCGCGCGCTCATCTGGAACTCGATGTCGTCGAAGCGCACCGGCCCGTAATAGTCGCGATTGGCTTCGATCTCGGCCATGCCCCATTCGCGATAAGCCTGGCTCAGGTTTAGCGTGCCTGCGGCACTATTGGCTTCGTACCAGCTGGCCTGGTTCTCGAGGCGGCTGGCCATCTCTTCGGCCCGACGCGCCTCTCGCGTATAGCTCTCGGCTTCGGTCAGCGATCGGCTGAGACCCGACGAGCTGGTCGATACCTGCGATACCGAGCTCGAGCTCGTCTCGCGCAGGAACCCTTCACGCGTGTTCGACCAGTTGCGACTGTCGGAAAGCTGGCGCAGCGTTCCCATGATCCTGCCGCGGTCTTCCGAGGCGATCCCGATATCGCTGTCCGTCCAGCTCTGATTTCGGCCTCCCCTGACGCCAAGTTGAGCAGTACCAGGGCCTCTTTCTCCCTTGAGACCCAAAGATGCATCGCCGTTGAGAAACCATGAAACCGTGATGTCGTCAGACGCGCGCCGGGACAGGCCAAACTGCTGCTGGAGCGTCCTCGAGGCATTGTCGACTTCGCTGAATGCCGTGCCGATGCTGTCGTTCGTGCCGACGCCGCTGACCGTATCGGAGCTCTGGCCCTGGCTGTAGGCGTTGCGGATCTCGCTGAACCGGGTGAGCGCAGAGCTTGTCGATTGCTGGGCGAGGTTGGCATAGGTCTCGCTCTGCGTCCGGCTCTGGCTCGCCATCGATCCGAGGCGCCCGGTGAAGTCCTGCCCAAGTGTCGGCGTAAAGGGATAGCTCGAATTCGGGACAGAAGCGAACTCGCCATCGGGAAAGCTGGTCGTCTGCGTGCCGCTGTCGCTGAAACCACGCGTCTGTGCCGCGCCATAGGCGATGTTGGGGGCAAGATTGCCCTGCGCAAACTGGCGGGAAAACACCGTCGAATTGTCGATATTCGAATTGCCAAGCGAGACATTGCCGGTACTCGCTTCGCGCGAGGCTTCCTCGGCTGCGTTCTGACTCGGGTTGAGATAGCTCGTTGCCTGGCCCGAGATCGCCAGTGCACCACGCGCCACCCCGCCGGCAAGGAACGGGATCGAGGCGACAAGATAGCCCGCCAGAATGCCGATATCGCTGTTGACGTCGCTCATGCCGGCAAAGGTCGCCAGGCTGAGGCCCGTGCTGCCGCCAGCGGCGGCGACATCGCCCGCGCCTTTGAACATCAGGATCATGTGCAGGATGACAAAGAGCGGTCCCCACGCGGCAAGGTAGAAGAAGCCGGTGACGTAACCTCTCAGCGCTATGGGTCCGGTCCGCGGCATCAGGAACAACGGAAACAGGACAGGGAACAGCGCGTAGAACACCACTGTCAGCACGACATTGAGAATCGGGACCCATTTCATCGCGTTGTGGGCGATCGAGGAATAGGTCCGCTCGGTCTGAATATCGGCCCGGGTCTGCGCGAAGACGTCGATGCTGCCGGTGCCGCTCGCACCTGCAAAGCCGTGCATGGCCTGGTTCATGGAATTGATCGTCAGCACCTGGCGGAAGATGTCGCTCGCACTGCGCGAGATGCCGGTGAGATACTGATAAGCAATCGGGAGGTCCGCCATGAGCTTGGCCTTGGCGAGTGCTTCGGTCTGGCGCGGATAGAGTTGGCGCCCCGCGACAAGCGTCATCTCGTCGATAAGGCTCGCCCATTGCCCCGACAGAGCGGTGTAAGCTTCGCGGCAGGTGATGATCGAGGCCGTTACGCTGTCGTCGGCCTGCCGGGTCAGGAATCTCTGCGCGCGCGCCGCGCTGCCCGGCGCGATCGTTGCCCAGATGTCGTCGCTCTCGGACAGCTCTTTCATCGAGTAGCGTCCGAGCAGCAGGTCGTAGAACACGCATTGGCGGACGTGTTCGTCGAAATTCGAGGCGAATTCGGGATCGGAAATGCGCAGCGACCTCGTCGATTCGAGCAGCCGCGCCCCATAGATCATGCCGTTCTTCGAGTAGTTGAGGTCGTCCGGCAGGCCGAAGACGAGCTCGGCCGAGCGGGTCAAATAATCCCCGGCCTGGCTGGTGAAGCTCGCCATCAAGGCAAGCCCAAGCGGGACATTGGCCACCGTTGCCGGTGCAAGGCCGGGATTGACCCGGTCGGTCACATGGACGTCCATGCGCGGCACCATCAGGCACATGTAGATGAGCGTCGCGCCGAGGAACCAGTTGAGCCAGGCGCGCCAGTCCTGGTTGAACGCGACCACGATGACCGCGAGCACCATGCCCATCACCAGCGCGACCTGGATCAGGCTTTTGTAACCGCCCGCACCGGTCCAGGCGGCAACGGCGTTGAGAACGTTGACGATATACTCGCCGCCGCCGACCGTGAAAATCTCGACCATGCTGGCTGACCCTTATGGAACGATGGAGCGGGACTGCATCCCGCGCGACCAGTCGAGCGCGGCGGCCATCGACGGCGACATCGAGGCGGCGAGCATGTTCTCGATCATCGCCGTCTTCTCGATGATCTGCATGATCGCCGAGACCCGCGCCTGCCCGGTCGCTTGCCGCTGGGCGAGACTTGACCGGACCTCGGCAACCTGAGCGCGCCAGATCGCGAGCTTGGCTTCGTCGGCCGCAATGAAACTCGCCATAGAGCGTCCAGCCTCGGCGGTGATGCGCTCGAGAATGGCATAGAGGAGATCGATGCTGGCAATCTCGGCCAGCGTGTCGCGGTCGTCGGTTGCCATCCCGCGTCCATAGGCCGCCTGCACGGTGAGGATCTTGTAGAGCGGCACCGATGCCACCTGCAGCAGTTCCTTCTCCTCGTCGCCGATGGCGGTGTCGCTGCGGATGGCCTCGACCATGCTGCCGATGAGCCCGGCAACGCGCGGGCGTATGGCCTTCGCGCTCGAGAGGCTCATCTGCTGGAAAGTCGGGTTGAGGCACTGGTCGGGTTCGTCGCACTGAAAAACCCGCACCGACTGGCCCTGCGTCCCGTCGAGCAGCGCGGTCACCAGCGTCGAGGAGGCATCACCGGCGAAAGGTACGAATTTTCCCGGCTCGTCGTCGCGGGGCGGCACGTAGATCACCGTCCCGATGAGCGTCATCGCATATTCGGCGAGATCGCGGTCGAAGGTGCCGCCGGGGTTGAAGAAGGCGCTCTGCTTGAGGACATGCCAAGTGTAATTACGTGGGATCCCCGGATTGACGTCGGCATAGTCGGCTCCCGCACCCTCATTGGTCGAGGCACGCTGGCCGCGCGTCCCGCAGCCATGCTTGGCGGCGGCATAGTCGGTGAAGATGCCTTCGGAATTGCCGATCGCTTCGCAGATCGCCTTGTCGGCGAGATCGCCCTTGGGCCAGACGCCGCCGACCAGCCCCTGCGCCATCTCGCAGGAATTGACCGAGAGGTTGTTCATGAGCTGAGCCTTCTGGCTGAACTCCTGCATGATCTTGTTGCATTCGGGGCAGACGGTATCGATCGCGAGGCTGAAGGCGAACCCCACCGCGTTGTTCGCGACGGCCTTGAGCAGCGCGACCATCTCGCTCGCGTTGATGAAGGAAAAGGACCCGGCGAAGATATCGATCCCGCCGCAGCCAGCGCGGGCGCGCGGCAGCTGGAGATTGGCGATGTTGGTCGTCTTCTGTGGGAAGCGCGTCCAGACATTGCCGAGGCTGTAATAGCCCGCCGATTGACCTTCGAACGCGCTCGGGCCGGTGACGTTCGCCGCCGCACCCATGTCGTCCATGAAACGGTCCATGCTGTCGCCGACATTGGCTGATGCTGGCGCGGCCAGAGGGGACGCGACCATGCTGGCGGCGGCTATGGTGAGCGCCGCATTGCGGATGCTAGTAATCATGTCCGGCTTCCTTCGAGGTGAGGAGGTAGATGCGGTCCTGCAGCTCGTCGGCCGAGAGCACGCCGTATCCGATCGGGATCGGGCGCCTGGCCACGCTGTCCCACAGCACGAGCGCCGGGGTGATGCCGGGCTCAAGCCCCATGCGCGACCGCTGGCCGCTTTCGACCTTGTAGTCGGGGAAGTGCCGGGACGGTCCACCATCGGTCGAGATCGCCCTGACCGTGATGTGCCAGCGGCCCGCCACCGAGCGCACGATCGGGCTCATCACTTCGCAAGCGCCGCAGGTCTGAGCGAAGAAGTAGAATAGGCCATAGCGTTCGGAGAGCCTGGCCATCACCGCATCGCGGTCGGCAGCGCGCGCGTCCTGCCATTGCTTCTTGGCGAGCGCGCCAACCGGTCGTTCGAGCGTGTAGTCGAGCTCGGGATCCTGCCAGATCGCGCGCTGCCAGACATCGGAGAACAACGAGGCCCGGTCGAGCTGGGCACGCTGGAAGCGGATATAGGCGGTGACGTTCTCCGGCGTCGGATAGAGGATCGCGCGCGCCTTGAGTTCGCGCAGTTCCCCCGTGACCGCGTCCAGCTCCTGCGTGGCGGTTACCTGGGCCGGTGGCTGTGCGATCTGTGGCTCGGCTGCCGGGACCGGCTTTACGCAATAGAACCAGTAGCCGAGCCTGCGCTGCTCGCAGTAGAGGCTTTCTGCCGAGGCAGCTGTCTCTGTCTGGCGCGCTTCCTGGGCAAATGTCGGAACGGGAAGCAGTGCAGCGAAACACATGGCCAATACTGGAAGGGCTAGCATCGGCAGTGATTGGCGGCGCGTCATTGGCCACTCCTTGCGTAATAGTCTTCGATTTTCTGCTGGATGAGGATGCTGGTCTCGAGCTCGTCGGGGAGCCGTGCAGCCTCGGTGAACTCGGCATAGACCTCGCTGAAATCCATCTGGCTGAGGTCGAGCCGGGCGAACTCGTCGAGGGTGAAACCCTCGCATTGTTCTTCCTTGGGTTTGTCCCACGGTTTGGGCAGCTGGCGGCGGCCCTGTTCCTGCAGGATCCGCGAGAGCTTGCTCTCGAAGCAGCAGTAGACCTTCTTCTTGGTCAGGCAGACGCCGAGGAACTTGTCCGAGCAATAAGTCCCGACATAGGCGCACAGCCCCTGCGCATCGCGTTCGTGAAGCAGCACCTCCTCGCGGCTGCAGCCAAGCGCGACCAGCAGGCTGATGCCGGGGATGAGCGGGAAGCCCTTGCCCTTGCAGCAGTTGAGCACCCCGAAGACCTTGGATGAGCAGGTGTTGCGCGTGCCGCGGAACAGCGTCAGCGTCTCAGGATCGAACTGGCCGCGCGCTTCGTCAATCGCGTGAAGCGCGACCGCCGCATCCTTGAACTCGTCGTTCGCGCTGCGCTCGATCGTCTCGCAGCTGCCATCGATGCAATAGACATCGCCGTCGCAGACATATTGTGTACCCCCGCTATCGCCTGCCGGAAGCGGGCACTCGTACACCCGCTCACTGGTCGAGCACGGTGCATCGTCGGTGAGGCAATCCTCGCGAACGAAGCGGCAGCTCCCGTTTGCCTCGAGTTCGCTGCAGTCGTTTCCGGCTGTCCGGCGCGCGCAGCTGTAGCTGCGCTGCCAAGCCCAGCAGCTTTGCGTGACCTCGACACCGTCGACAATACGGGTCTGCGGAGTGCTGTCGGTGCAGGTCTCGGCATCGAGCGTGCATTCGCCATTGTCGAGGAAGGACGAGCACTGGCTCTCGTTGCGCGTCGTGGTGACGACGTTCTCGCTGGTCACTGTATAGGGTGTGGCAACGGGCACCGGCTCGCTGCAGCTGACGAGATCGATGCGCAGCGTTCCGTAGCAGCCCCAGTAATAGCCCGAATAATAGTCGTAGCCGCACGGGATATCCCAAGACTGGACCACGCGGCACTGCGGTCCCTGGTAGTGATCGCAGGCATAAAGGCTCGACGGATCGACCCCGGTTCCGGCGATGCAATAGTAGCCGTAGACATCGCGGGCCTCGACCCTGGTATCGAGCGTGACCTGACAGGTGCCCGTCTCGCGTATTGCGGTAAAGCCGGTGTTGCAGGTGGCAGTATAGGTGCCCGCGCTGGCCGATCCCGGCGGCAGCGGCACGCAGGCACCCTGGCTGCCGGTGACCGACATGCCGCTGGTGTAGTCGAGCGGGGTCTCGTTGATGGTCCGGCTTCGCGCCAGCATGTCCGCGATTTCGTCAGGATCGAACTGCACGCGCGAAGCCATGCTGTCGCGGATCGTCCGCATCGGCGTACTGGTCGTGGCGGCACTGCGTCCGCGGGCTTCGATCTGGTCGGGATCGCGTGCGAGATCCTGCAGGTCGCGCGTCGCCTGCGGATCGAAATTGGGAACGCGCGCGGCATCGGGATTGGTCGTTGCGGCATCGCGCGCTTCGCCCAGCAGCTCGGTTGCGAACTCTTTGCCGTCGGCCCGGGCCGCATCGCGGGTCTGAGCATGAATGGAAGCCGCGCTTGTGAGGGCGAAGAGCGCGGCAAGGAGGTTTGCGAGGGGTTTGCCGCTCATGGTCGTTCCTCCCTGGAGAGCTGGCGCAGATGGAGGCGGGCAAGCTCGGCTCCCGGACCCTTGCCCGATGCAAAGGTCTCGAGAACTTCGCCCACGCTGATGTTCCCGGCGATGCGGTCGTGCGGCGGCACTTCGCTGGTGCAATCGAACCGGTCGCATGGGCTGAACTCGGTGCTCAGCATGACGAAGCTCGGCGCGGCCTCGATGTTGAATGCACGGAACAGCCGCGGATCGATGCCGAGCGAACCGGCCGCGTCGCGGTTGCTCCAGATGGCGGCAAGGCGCTTCTTGAACGCCTCGCTGTTTCCTTGCGGGAAGCCGCGCAGCACGGTGACGCCGCCCGCCTTGGTCATGTCGTGGACCAGCGCCTTCAGCGCTTCGGGCGGCATCGACAGGCTGGCAAAGGCAATGAAGCGCGGGCTCGCCCCGAGCGAGGCCTTTTCGGCGGCGGCTTGCCCCGCAATCATCGCGTCGAAGTCGAGAACGGCGTCCGTCTCGGTTGCGTCGATGCTGTCCGCATAGGCCGCGCGATTGGTCTGCGCCTCGCTTTGGATAGCCTGTGCGTCCTCGGTCAGCGCCTCGGCGCGCTGGCGGACATTGGTGCTGAGCGCCTGCGCATCATCGGCGTGTTCGGCCGCGCGCTCGCGGATCGCTTCGAGGTCGATGCCTTCGGGCGCGCTCTGGGCGAGAGCGAGGCCACCAAGAGTGACGGCAAGGCCGACGGGCAAAAGGAGGAGGTGCTTGTTCATAGCGCGCAGCAGTTCCGCTTGCGCCAGACGAGGTATCCCATGTCTTCGCCGATGGCGGGGATGACCTGTCCGGCCGATTGAAAGGTGGTGGAGGCGCCGATGGGCGGGCAGGCGTAACGGCCCGAGGTCGCCGGGTTGGGATTGGTGGCCTGGAAGCGGTATTGCTGCTTGCGCATCACCGGCATCAAATATTTGCCGCACAGGCCCTTGGATCCCATCGTCCCCCACGAGACGAGTTCGCGGTGGAGCTTGTAGGCAAAGCGCGAAAGCACAAGGCGCGAGGCCTGGACGTGCCCGATCGAGGCTGAGACATTGCCGTTCATCGGGTACATCGAACCCTGGCAGCCCGCGCACCAGAACATCTCGTCGATCGGCAGCTTCGCGGTCGAGGCGACGCAGTCGGCCGCACAGGCGGCGAGCGCCAGCGGGTTGGCGAAGAGCACAGCTTCAGGGTTGATGATCGCGGTGAGCTCGGAATCCTGCCACAGCGGATCGATCTCGGAGATGTAGAGAATGTCGATCGAGCCCGATTCCAGGCACAGGAAATCGGCGACGATCTCCATCCAGTAGATCAGCGGATAGGCATACCAGTGGACATGCCAGCTCGAATAGTACTGGCTCGCGCCGCCGACCGCCGAAGGACCGGAGATCGAGCGGAAGCCGATATCGAAGCCGGGATCGAGTTTCATGCCGCCGAGGTTGACGAAGCACCAGGGCTTCATGCTGACGTCGGCAAGCCGCACCGGTTCCCAGAAGCCCATGGCGATGCCGGGCCTCAGACCGCACAGGCAGACCGGCAGGTCGGGATTATCTGGATCGGGCCGGCTCGATGGCCATATATCCAGCCCGCCAATCGATATCGGGAACAGGCACGACCAGCAGATGTCGGTGATCGGGTTGACGAAACTGCCGGTGCAGCGTCCAGGGCCGGCATCGGCCATAGCAGGCGTCGCGGTGGCGAGACCAAGAATGGCGGCCAGCACGAGCGCCAGCTTTCGTAAGCGGGTCATCGGGCTGTCCTCCTTCTCGGTGGCAGCGCGATTTCGCTGATCTCGAGCAGGCGACCCTGCTGGCGCACGCGTGCGGGCACCGACCTGATCCCGAACCTTTCCGTGAGCTTGCCGCCCTGGTCGAAATAGAAGCGCCGCTGGCGCGCCTTCATCAGCTCGAGCGGTGCGCCCTTCACCAGGATCAGCTTGGAATTGGCGGCCTGCTCGAGCGCCCAGGCGAGCTGGTCGGGATCGTCGCCGTCGAGGAACAGGAGATCAACGCGAAGCCCGACGCTGTCGAGCGGATTGACCCTCGTGCCAGCGGCATGGATCAGCTCGCCTTTTGCCCCACGGATATCGGCAGCGAGCGTAATCGTCGGATCGAAATGCCAGCGCCGGGCTTCGCTGGCCCGGACGATCCCGGCGACGGGATCGGGTCGATTGACCCTTGCGATCGTGCGGCGCTTCAGCTCTTCATTGAGCCGCGCGGTCTCGCCCGAACGTTCCATTTGCGTCAGGCGCGAATGGATCTGTTCGAGGAGGTCGCGTTCGATCACGGGAAAGACCGTGCCGCGCTGCCCATAGTCGCGCGCCAGTACTTCGGCAGGGCAGAGAAGGGCTGCCAGCAGGGCCGCAGGGAGGATGCTCCTTCTCACAGGATCGCACTCCCGCTGCCGAGGATCTGGCCGCGGCAGACGAAGCCGATCTCGGCGTAGCGGCTGTCGAGGCCGCGGGGATGGCTGGTCCCGGTGTAGAAGCAGCCGTCGGGGATCGGGCCTTCGGGGCCTTTGTGGAGCGCGATGCCGAGACGGGTCTCGTCGAGCCGCGCGGCGATCTTGCGGTCGTTGATGAAGACCTCGTGGCCGCGATGGCTCACCACATCGCCCGGCACACCCAGCACCCGCTTGCCGAAGAGCTGCGCGCCTTTCCCGAAATGCACTTCGATGAGCTTGCTCGTCGGGGGCTCGAAGAAGATCAGGCTGCCACGCTCGATCCGCGCATGCTTGTCGAGCCAGAAGGCCCAGTTGGGCAGGCTCGGGCTGGCGTTGATGAGGAAGGCATGGCCTTTTGCGAAGGCGTCGACCGCGCCCCATCCGAGCGGCAACAGCACCAGACCGGTCAGGACAAGCGGCCGTTTGATCGAGCGGACAAGGCGGGAGGCAAAGTGCGTCACCGGCCGCCTCCCTGCCCAAGCTGGCGGGCGATCCGCACGCGCAGTTCGTCGGTCGCATCGGGGGCATCGCCTGCGAGCACCGCTTCGCCGACCAGCACCACGCGGCCATCGGTCCCCATTTCTGCAACGGCGTGTTCGGAGGCCTGGAGGAAGGCAAGTACGCGCGCCTGGCTGGATTCGGGATCCTGTTGCCCGCGCGCTTCGGCATCGACGAAACCCGCGATGGTCTCGGCAAGCCGGACGGTGACGATCTGCTGGCGCGGCTCGGTCAGCTCGCGGCTGACCCAGGCCGCCCAGAGCAGCGCGGCCACGAGCGCGAGCATGCCGATAATCTTGAGCAGCAGCGGGCGATTAAAAGATTGTAATCTGCGCGTCTCAGTCACGGTTTGCCTCCCGGGCCGGATGGTTGTCGAGATCGGCCGCGAGCCGCCTGAGGAAGCGCGGCATGCGAAGCAGCGTGATCGCGCCTGTCAGCACGAGGAAGCAGCCCTTGAGGTCCTGGCTGAACAGGCTGCGGCGCAGAGCGCCCGCCTCGAGGTAGCGGTCCGACAAATTGGCGAGCTGGGTGAAGAGGCCAGCAAGGTCCCAGCCTGCAACAAACAGGAACAGTGCGAGCGGCAATCCGAGAACGATCAGAAGCGAGCTCGCCGCAAATCGAGCAGTCTCGATAAGGACGAAGCAGGTCCCTTGCAGGAATGGCAAAAGGCTGCGGAGGTTTGCAGGTTCGACCCGGTCGGCGAGATGCGAGACCATCATTGCCCGCCTCCCGCTACGATGCGGATGGCATCGGCGAGACTGTGCCCGCGCCGCTCGCATTCCTGGATTGCGGCATAGGTGTCGGGATCGGAAGAGTAGATTGTCGCCGAGAAGGGATCGAGTACGAGCCGACCGACTGCCTCGGTCTCAGGGCCCTTGATGAAGACCTCGCTGTACTCGGTGCCCGAACGCTTGAGGCTGCGGATCAGCGTCTCGGTGCGGTCGTCCATGTCGAGCCGCGCGTTCGCCCGGAAATCGGCGATCGTCTCGGCTTTCTGCTGGAGCACCAGCATCCAGTCGCTGTTCTCGAGCGCGGCGCGCGCGCCATCGGACTTGTAATAGTCGTTCAAGGACTGGGTCGCAGTCGCGAGCGCGCCGCCATATTTGCGCGCGGTGCGGGCATAGGTCTCGACGAACTCGCCCATCGAGCCGCCCTTGAGCATGGCCCAGGCCTCGTCGATCAGCAGCAGTTTCTTGGTCGCCCGCGATGAGCGCGTCATCGCCTGGCTGGTCATGAACATGATCGCCGAAAGGACGACGCTGCGCAGTTCCTCGCGGCTTGCAAGGTCGCTCATCTCGAAGACGGTGAAATCATCGTCGAGCGCGAAGCTCGCCTTGCCCGAGAAGAACCCGCCGTAGCTGCCGCCGCGGCAGAAGGGCCCGATCGCGGTGGCCAAATCGCGGCCCGCCTCGCTCTCCGAACCGTGGAGCGCATGCGCGACATCGTCGACCGAGGCACCGCTGCCGAGTGCCTCCCACGTCGCGGTTACGGCCCGGTCGATAAGACCGCGTTCGGTGTCGCTCGGCGCGGTGCCGGGACGCGCCATCTGGCCGACGATCGCCTTGATCATGGCGAAGCAGTCGAGGCGGTAGTCCTCGTCTTCGTGCGCGCGCGAATCGTCGATCATCGAGAAGGGGTTCAAGGAAAAGCCCGAGGCGAGCGTGAACTCGACGAAGCGTCCGCCCTGCAGCTTGACCGAATGCTCGAAGCTGCGTCCGTCGTCGATCACCACCACCTTGGCGCCTGCACCGCGCAAGGCAGCGCAGAGCTCCTGCAGCAGCACCGACTTGCCCGAACCCGACTTGCCGCAGATCGCGATGTTGTGGTTGCCCGCGCCATTCTCGAACGGCGACCACCAGAAGGGCTGGCCGCGGCGGCCGACGAGCAGGAGGTGCGGGATCGCACCGCCGAGATATTCCCCCTGCATCGGCGCGATATGTGCCGCCGTCGTCGAGAGCATAGTCTTGAGGCGCTTCAAACGCGCCATGTCGTCGGCGAGGCCATCGGCAAGGCTCAGGGGAAAGGCAGCGACAAGACCTTGCAACTGGAGGAAGCGCTCATCTGCAAGGTCCCAGCCCGCCGCCTTGTAGATCGCCTTGATGATGCGTTCGTGCGCGTCGCCCTGGCCGAGCGGCGAGATGCTGGTGAGCCCGTAGAACAGCTTCACGAGCTTCTTGCCGGCCTGGAGTTCGGCCTGGACGTGGCGCCATTCGGCCGATTGTTCGGCGAGCTTGGGGAGAAAGCGCGCACTCTTGGTCTGGCTGAGGCTGGTCGTGCGCATGAATTTGAAGCCCGCGCGCGCAGATGCGGCTTCCTGGTCGGGGTAGACGAGGCACAGCATGGTTGCCGTCGGACAGGGGAAGCGCAGCTTGTCGGTAAACATATCGCCGATGAGCCGCGCGCATTCCCACGGCGCCCAGCGCTCAGGGGTAGACCGCACCGCATAGTGCCGCACGTCGAAATGGTCGGGATAGCATTCGCCAACTTCGGGATTGCCCTCCAGGTCGCGGCCTGTCTCGCGAAAGCGCTCGGTCCGCAGGATCAGGCGATCGTCGCCAACCTCGAGTTCGATGTCGCGGCGGATCGCCTGGACATCGAGCGAATCGTGCGGGTTCCACGCATGGATCTCGGTCTCGTGCGCGGTGGTCGGCGAGGTCAGCTCGTCGATCAGCGCCAAGAGGCCCCCCGGGCGCAGCTCTTGCGCGTGTAGTCCGAGCGAATGGAGCATGCCCATCAGGCCTTCGCGGCATTCGGAAAGCTCGACGTCGGTAACCCGGCCGGGGACCGGGCAGCCTAGCGAGACAATCAGCCGGACGTTGCGGGCATGGAAGGGCGCATGCGCCGAGCCCGAATTCCAGACGAGATCGTAGAGACGCCTGGTGCGGGCCCTGGCGATGGCTTCGTAGATCCCGCCCTGCTCGTAGCGCGGCGCGAACCAGGGGCCGACCACGCTCCCGATCCGCGGGGATGCGAAGTTCAGGACCTGGAGGCAGGCCCCCTGCGGCAGGCCTTCGGAGAAGAACTGCCCGAGGATCTCGCCGGTCCGTTCGTCGGCTCCGATCATCGGGGTGACTTCGAGCACGAAGCCCTTCGAGCGGGCGTTGCGGTAGAGCTTCGCCCCCTCGTCATAGACCCGGTAGGGTAGCCAGTCCGAGAGCATGTCGAGCCCGAAATGCGCCTGCGGCTTCTCAGGCCGGGCCGTGTCGGCAAACAGACCCCGCGAGAGCGCATCGCGCACGGCAGCAAGAGATAGCGTCACTGGCTTTCTCCTTCGTGTGTGTCAGGGTGGGGGACCGGCTCGCGGGGAGGGGGAAACGAGCCAGGTCCCCCGGGTTCCGGCGCGTCAGCGCCGGGCATCGCCGGAACGGGCTGCGAGGGGATGAACAGCTGTTCCGGCAATGTGTCTGTCTCTTGGGTTTTTGGCGGGTGGAAATCGGGTGCGGGGTTGCCCTCGCGCGTCGCGGCAATGGTTGACGCCAGCGAGCGCAGGACTTCGCGGCGGCCCTGCGGCGGCCGCCAACCTGTCCCTGCCTGTTCGGGCAGCGTCAGGTGAACGACGCGCGCCTCATGGTCGCGGCCCGCCGCGTCACGGTAAGGCGTCAGCACGACCTGCAGGCGGCGAACCGCTTCGCCGGTCGGGGTCACCGTCCGATGCGCCTCAGACGTGTCGGCCTTCTCGATGCCGGTCGCCCCGGCATCGATCGCGGAGGTCGGCGCACAGGTCCCTTCAGGAGCACGGCAGGCAAAGCTGCCTTTGACGTTGCCGCCCAGGCTGGCGCAGCCACTGGCCAGGAGGAGCGGCGCGGCGAGCACCAAGGCGCGAAGGATCGGGAGCTGGCTCATTGCGCCTCTCCCTTGCCCTCGGCGACGAAGCGGCGGATCGCCGCGGCATCGCGGTAGCCATGAAGCACCGCCCCTTCGCGGGCGCGCACGATGACCGGAGTTCCGGCAAATCCATTGGCCTTCGCAAAGGCCTCGTTGGCATCGAGCGCCGTGGCGTCCCTGCAGGCCTTGCTGATCGCCGGAGCCTGGCCGGCATAGGCGGCATGAAGCGCCTTTGCCGGCTCGTTGGCGCACAGCACAGCTTCGGCAATGGTGCGGCTCGTTGCGCCGAAGATCGAGATCGGTCGCTCCTCGACATGGACCTTTGCCTTGACGAGTTCGGCCGTCAGGCGCTGGCAGTAACCGCACTGGAAATCCGAGAAGACGACCAGCCGTTCGCCCTTGGGGTTGCCCCAGTGGATCGCGCCTGCAGCAGGAAGCGATGAGAGGTCGACATGGCTGGAGGCCGCCTGGAGGGGCGCTTCTTCGCGTCCCGCCGGCGCGTCGCTGGCTACGCGCGCCGCACCGGCCGCGAGCAGGTCGGGATTGAGTTCGAGCAGGCGGGCGGCAGTTACGTCGCGCCGCTCTTCCATGTCGAAGAGGCGGCCCACGAAAAGGTAGCGAGCGGTCTCGTCGATGTAGAACAGCGTATCGCCCGAGACGACTTCGCACCAGGGGCCAAGCGTGTCGCAGCTGATCGCATCGATCGGGGTCTTGGGCAGGCGCAGTTTCAGCGCCTGTGCGACATCGCTCGCCATGCCGGCAGCGCTCGCAGGCATCGCGGTGACGGCAGAGACGCCGAGAGTTAGCACGGCGGCGGCGCTCGAGAGGGCAAGGGCAAGGTGGGCGGCGCGGGCTCTCAGGCTTGGCGGCGAGTCATTGTAGTTCATTTGGAGGGGCTCCTGACGTGGACGCCGTCGAGAAAGACGATCTCGACCTCGATGCCGGTCGGCATCTCGACGACGGGTTGGTATTGTTCGGCGCGTTCGATGAGGTATCGACTGACGGTGTCGGCGGCCTCGCCGGCACCCTGGCCAAAGCCACCGGCGAGAATGTCGGTCGGCGACAGCGCTTCGCGTTTGCCGTCGCCGCCGATCTGTCCGGTGAAGATGCCGTTGGCGTTGGCGGAAAATCCGCGCCCGAAGCCGCCAACGATCCCGGCCAGCAGTGCCTGGCTGACGAGGCTGCCTTCGCGGCTGACCACGCGGCCGCGCACTCCCGACTTTCCGGCAAAGGAGATGAACCCCTTGACCTCGCTGACCGCGAAGCGCCCACCGGGCTGCGCGCAGGTCATGCGCACCAGCTTGACATAGACCTTCTCCGCCGAGAGATCGCCGCGCGCCGCGCCATTGACGAGGCAGCCGGTAATGTCGGTGGTGAGCAGCTTGTTGCCGCGCATCACCGAGCGGGCCGGTCCGGTGATCCGGAGCACCACGGGAAGCGGATCGCTCTGGCTGGCAACGCCGGTCGAGGCGTCGACACCCACAATGACCGTTGCCGGTGCGTAGCTGTTGGGCGGAAGGTAATCGCGGCTCGCTTCGAGTAGCAAGGCTGGCGCAGTCTCAGCCGCATGTGGCTTGCCGTCCTTGCCCGTCTCCGCACTGAAACTCATCAGGCTGAGCTGGCCGCCCTGCGCTTCCGGCCCTCCTTGCGGTGGCTGGACAGCCCCGCCGGTGCCGACGCCCGGACCATAGGCCGGTGGCGGCGGCAGGGGCGGCGCGGTTGCAGGCGCCTTTGCAGCGTCGCTGAGCTGTGAGCGCAGATTGGCGTTCTCGGCCGAGATCGCGTCGATCGCTGCCTGGCCGTCGGAGCGCATCTGCGCGTTCTCGCTGCGCAGGGCTTCGAGCTCCTGCTCGATCTCGGGGCGTGGCAGCTGGGCCTGCTGCAGATCCTTGATCGCGCGGCCCTGTGCATCGAGCCGATTGCCGTAACTCGCGACGAACTCTCGCTGCGAGAGGTTGCGGTTGACGAGGCCGCCGGTGTCGATCGTCGCCGCACCATTGGCATCACTGCCGGTCTCGTCGCCATCGCCGCCGAAGATGAACATCCCGCCGCCGATGAGCGCGATGGCCCCGATCCCGGCGAGCAGCATCTTCTGGCGCTGCGCGATCTGCGAATTGAGGTTGCGCCGTCCGCTTTCGCGCGCTTCCGGCGAGCCCGGCAGGGGCCTCTTCTCAGCGTCCTTTTGGGTTGTCTCGGCCATCAGTCGAGCCCTCCCTTGGCAAAGACAAGGAAGGCACTGGTGGCTTCACCGGGAGCGAGTGCATCGCGGCCATAGGCAAAGGCGAGCGCGCCTGCAGGACCTTCGCGCTCGGAGCCAAGCGCAAGGCTCTCCTTGCCGAGATTGCGTACGAGGAAGCGCTGTCCGGTGAGCTCATCGCCTTGGTATTCGGCGACCAGCTGGACCTCGATCCCGCCGGTGCGGCGCGGAGCCGAAAGTTCGGCGCGGGCAGTGAAGCCGGGCAGGACGGCATCGCTCGCCATCGCCTCGATCAGGCGGATCGCGGCGTCCTCCGGCCCGGTCTCGGTCTCCCATTCGGTAGCCGCGGCTTTCGCGAGCGCGGGATTGGTGATGAAGAGCTGGGTCGCTTCCTCGCCGCCGAGGTGGCAGGCGAACTTGTAGACATAGCCCGCCTTGCTGGTCGCAAAGAAGCTGACCCGGGCAGCGGCAAATTGCGGGGGCACGGAGATATAAATGTCTCCGCGCACCGGCTCGTGCGTCACCTGGAAGTCGTTGTAGGGAAAGCCGCTCGCGATCTTCGAGACATTGGCAAATCCGTCATCGATGAGCGCGATCCGGGTAAGTTCGCCGCGGGCGAGCTCGCAGTCGATGGTCGCATTGTCGGCCGCTTCGACGAACTGGTCGGCATGCGCCGGGACCGGCGCGAGCGCGAAGGCAATCACGGCGAGGCCGGTCAGCTTGAGCCCGGGATCAGGGCGCCTTGTTGCTCGACACGCGAAACAGGCAAGGCCTGTTCCGGCAAGCGCAGCAGCGAGGGGAGATGGGAGAAGGCTCATTGGCCGGGTTCCTCGTTGTCGGTGGGAAGTTGCTCAAAGCCGGCGAGCGCGAGGCTGAGGCCACGCTTCGACCAGCGGAAACGGAAGGAGCGGCGCTGGCTCGCGATCACCTGCGCGCCGACAAAAGTCTTGAGCGTGCCGGTGACGGTCGAGGTCAGGGCCTTGGGGTCGACATGCATTTCCGCGATCACGAAGGCCTGGCTGATGTCTGAGCCGCGCTGTTCCTCGACGATTTGGACGAGCTCGGCCTTGAGGCGGCCGTGCGCGGCGGGATCGGCGAGCTTCAAGATATTCGCCATCCAATAGTCGAGGCTTTCGGGCGCCCGGTTGAGGAGCATCAGCGCCGTGTCGCGGGTGACGAGCTCGAGATAGGGCGCGTCGATCCCGCCGCTCGAGACGGTGATCCGCTCGGCGGTAATCGGGACCAGTACGAGCCTCTCGTCGCGGGTTAACGCGGCACCAAGGCTGACCAGCGTGGTAAGGCCGAAAACACCTGCCAACACGGCAAAGCGGTTGCGTTGCCGGAGGTAGGTCTGCGCCTGTTCGTGCGCGAATTCCGCTCGCATGGATCGCCTCCCTCAGCCCGCCAGCAGGCGGTAGTGGGAGGGCGGCGTGGCCTTCAGCCCGAGAAAGCTCCCGGGCAGGTACCAGTACGCAGCATGCACCAGTGCCGAACCGGCGCCGCGTGCCTTTGCCTTCCGCAAGGCAAGCCAGGCCCCGGCGGCCAGGCCGATACCGATGAAGATATGCTGCGCAAGAATGCCCCAGGCGAAGGGAATGAGGATCCCTGCAAACTCGTCGATGGTCCAGAAGCCGATGAGCTCCGGGTCGTCGAGCCGCCGTGGAACGAGGTACTTGTCGGCCATGCCGCCCTCCTGTCGTGACCGGATCCGCTGATCAGATGACCGCGGTCACGACCGAGGTGACGATCGGCACGCCGGTGCCGACACCGATCCCGACGCCGACCGGCACCGCGACCTGGCCAAGCGAGAAGCGCCCGGAGGCGAGACCGATCAGACCGCCCGCAAGGCTGAGCACGGTGATGATCTTGCCGCCCGAGCCTTCGAGGAAGTCGGTGAACTTGGTCAGCGCGGGATCGAAGGTGGTATCGGCCCCGGCAAAGGCGGCACCGGCGCAGGCCAGCGCCACGCAGGCGGGGAGGATGTAGTCGCGGCCACGAGCACGGTTGGGCGTGCGCTGCTGGGCCGGAAGGGCAGTCTTGGTGGTCATGGATGGGAACTCCGAAGGATTGAACATCAGCCAGCGATGCGTTCGCTGTATGTTCTTTCCTCTCTCCGGAGCCGGGCTGTAGGAAATCGGGAACTGGATTTTGGGGCTGCCGACCAAGCGAAAAGCGACATCGGATGGTGCGCGGACCGGGATTCGCGCAGGCTGATCGCGTAGCAGCGCTGACTGTGCCGACTCCTGAGCGAAGCGAGCTGCGATACGCGCGAACGCGGCCGAAATTTGCGCGAATCACCGAAGGAAGCTGATTCGTCCCTTCCTCTCTGTTCTCTAAATGTTCTTTTCGTTTTCCTACAGGCTTCCTTCGCGGTTAGCCGGGAGTCGATCACTTCTAGACACAAGGATTCGTCGATGACCAACTTGGCGCTCTTTGCCGAACAACAGGTTCGCGCCGACCTCGCCCGGCTTCTCTTGGCCGCCGTTGAAGCCAGCGGCCGTGCCCGCTGCGACATTGCGCGCGACGCGCAGATCCATAAGGATGCTCTTCGCCGCGTCCTTGTCGGCGAACGCTCAGCCAGCCTCGGCGAAGCCTTGCGCATTCTCGCCGCGAGCGGTGTCGCGCCGCACGCACACCTGCTTCTTTTCCTCGTCAGCAGCGGCGATCACGCGATTGCGTGGCTTCAATCGGACCTAGCGCAATTTTTTGAGGACTTCTCCGGCGAGCTGCCTTCTGCGCTTGAACGTGTCCTGGGCAACCAGGTGCATGACGTGAAGCCGCGCTGGGCCAAGGGGACCGCGCATCGGGTTGCCCGCCTGCTTTCCGATCACATTGACGAGCTCGAGCGCAAGGACGCTCTTCTTGGCGATGTCTTCGCCGGTGCAGAAGGAGGCCATCGTGGGTGAAGAGAACGACAAGGGAGCGACCGAACCTCGTCGGTCGACCCGGCTAATTCGGCTGCCGGAGGTACAGCACCGCGTTGGACTTGGCCGTTCGACGATCTATCGCTGGATGGCAGAGGGCAAATTTCCGAGGCCTGTGCACCTCGGTGGATATGCTGTGGCCTGGTCGGAATTCGAGGTGGAAGAATGGATCGCGTCACGTCTCGAAATGCAGCGCAAATCGGGTTTATCGCGTTATTGAGCGGAGGTCTTTACTCTTCATCTCTTCTGCTTCCTGACCTTGCGAATGACCTTTCTCTTCGATCCGCAGAGCGCGCATTGGTCGAAAGTGCGTTCGAAGCCCTGGATTCCGGCCAGTTCCAGGGTCTTATAGTTCGCGTGTTGCCTGATCGAGAGTCCCAGCCGTTGAGTGATGCAGTCGTCGCATACTGCTTCTCCGTCTAGGCGCTCGACGAGAGCTCTCACCAGCGCAAGGACAGTGGTGTTCATTTGGCTTCGTGTGTCTTCAGATCGATGCCGATACCCGCCATGTCGGCCGGCGTTGCGACCGGTGAGTCCTTATCCTTGCGTTCGGAATATCGATCGACCAACTGATCTGCGTGCGGTCGCAGAAGAACGGTGAACCGGACGAGTTCCTCCATCACGTCGACGATGCGGTCGTAGTAGGCAGAAGGCTTCATCCGGCCCGCTTCGTCGAACTCTTCATACGCCTTGGCGACCGAGGACTGGTTGGGGATGGCGAACATGCGCATCCAGCGGCCCAGAACGCGCAGTGTGTTGATCGTGTTGAAGCTCTGCGAACCGGCGCAGACCTGCATCACCGCGAGCGTGCGGCCCTGCGTCGGGCGCAGACCCTTGTAGGCAAGGGGCAGGTGGTCGATCTGTGCCTTCATGATCCCGGTGACCTGTCCGTGACGCTCGGGACTGCACCAGACCTGACCCTCCGACCACAGCGAATGCTCGCGCAGTTCATGCACAGCGGGATGATCGTCATCTTTGACCTGATCGGGCAGGGGAAGGTCGGACGGATCGAATATCCGCGTCTCGCAACCGAACAGCTGGAGCAGGCGCGCCGCTTCCTCAACTGCGAGACGGGAATAGGACCGCTCCCGAAGTGAGCCGTAGAGCAGCAGGATGCGCGGCGGCGTGTCGATGGCGCCGAGCCCAAGTGCTGGGTTGCGATGAAGGTATTCGGCACGGAGCGCGGGCAGATAATCCGGATCGGACAGGGGACGCAGGTAATGAAAATCAGACATTCGGATAATTTTCTTTATGTTGTTCGCGGCATCAGGAGGATTATCGCTGCGCCAAGCAGGCATATTGCCGCGCCGGAGAGATCCCAGCGATCTGGCTGCTGGCGCTCCACCACCCACAGCCACAAGAGCGAGGATAGGATATAAATCCCTCCATATACGGCATAGGCGCGCCCGGCCGCATCGGTCGGCGCCAGCGTCAGCAGCCAGGCAAAGATCACAAGAGAAACGGTTCCGGGCGCGAGCCACCAGATAGACTTCCCGAGGCGCAGCCACGCCCAGAACGCAAAGCACCCGGCAATCTCGAAGAATGCCGCGGCGAGAAATATCGGCAGCGAAGGAAGGTGCGCGAAACTCAATGGATTCTACCCCTCGGGGAAACTCGCGCGGGTCCGGTTGGCGAAGGCCACCAGCGACAGCATCACCGGGACTTCCACCAGAACGCCGACCACTGTCGCCAGTGCGGCTCCGCACGTTAGACCGAAAAGGCCGATGGCAACGGCAACTGCGAGTTCGAAGAAGTTGGAAGTGCCGATCAACGCGCAAGGCGCGGCGATGTTGTGCGGCACCTTCCACGCCTTAGCCGCAGCATAGGCAACGACAAAAATGCCATAGGACTGGATGATTATCGGGATTGCGATCAACGCGATCAATAGCGGGTTGGAAAGGATGGTCCCTGCCTGAAAGGCGAACAGCAGCACCACGGTCGCCAGCAGGCCGACGATCGACCACGGCTTGAGCCGGGCGGTAAAGGCATCCACCGCCGCTGCGTCACCATTGTGCGAGCGAATGACCTGCCGCCTGGCGATGGCTCCTGCCACCAGCGGTATGACGACATAGAGCACGACCGAGAGCAGCAGCGTTTCCCACGGAACCACGATGTCCGTCACGCCCAGCAGCAGCGCCACGATGGGCGCAAAGGCGACGATCATGACCAGATCGTTCACCGACACCTGCACCAGCGTGTAGGCCGGATCGCCGCGCGTCAGCTGCGACCATACGAACACCATTGCGGTGCATGGCGCGGCACCAAGAATGATGAGCCCGGCAATATACTGGTCGGCATCGCCTTCCGACATCAATCCAGCATAGAGATAATCGAAGAACAGCACCGCCAGTGCTGCCATCGTGAACGGCTTGACCAGCCAGTTGACGACCAGCGTGATGACCAGTCCTTTGGGCTTGCGGCCGATATCCTTTACGCTGGCGAAATCGACGCCCACCATCATCGGGAAGATCATCGCCCAGATCAGCACGGCCACCACGAGGTTCACCGACGCGTATTCGAGATCTGCCATGACGCCGACGGCGTCCGGCGCGACCAGGCCAAGCGCCAAACCAGCCAGAATTGCCCCCAGCACCCATAGCGAGAGGAACCGTTCGAACGTGCCGAGTGGGGAGGCCGCAGGAGCGGGGTCAGCGATTGTCTGGGTCATTCTGCTTGTCCTGTTGGCCGGTCAGCGCACGCGTAGGCCATCGGAATCGATGACCTGCTCGCCGTCTTCCTTGACGAAAGCCGCTTGCTGTGATGCTGGGATCAGGTCGAGCACTTCTTCCGATGGACGACAGAGTTTCACCCCGATCGGCGAGATCACCAGCGGACGGTTGATTAGGATGGGATGTTCCATCATAGCGTCGATCAGCTGCTCGTCCGACAGGGAAGGATCCTCTAGACCGAGTTCGCCGAACGGCGTGCCCTTTTCACGCAGCAGACCGCGCGGGGTGATACCGGCTCGTTCGATCAGGCTTTCCAGCATTGCGCGGGAGGGCGGCGTCTTAAGATATTCGACGATGTGCGGCTCGACCCCCGCATTGCGGATCATCGCCAGCGCGTTACGCGAGGTCCCGCATTCGGGATTGTGATAGATAACGATGTCGATGGTCATTCGGCGTCTCTAGCTTTGGTGCTGGCGCCTTCCTCGCGCCCGATCTCGGCGAGTTTGCTGCGCATCGCCATCTCGTCGATGCTCTTTATCGGGAGCATCAGGAACAGTTCGATGCGGCGCTTGAGATAGGTCAGCGCGTCTAGAAAAGCCTTGCGCTGGCCGTCGCCTTCGACGGCCGCCGGATCCTCAACCCCCCAGTGCGCCGTGATCGGCTTGCCCGGAAAAACCGGACAGCTTTCTCCGGCGGCATTGTCGCAGACGGTGAATATGAAATCGAACTCGGATGCGCCGGGCTTCGTGAATTCATCCCAGCTTTTCGAGTGCAGGCTGTCGGTCGGATAGCCGAAGTTACCCAGCACTTCGATCGCCATCGGATGCACATCACCCTTGGGCTGGCTGCCGGCGCTGTATGCAGCAAACTGGCCTTCGCCCATTTTGTTCATCAGCGCTTCGCCTAGAATCGAGCGCGCCGAATTCCCAGTACAGAGAAACAATACGTTGTAGACCTTGTCAGGCATCGGATCCTCGAAATGAACGGTGGTTGATGATCAGGAATTGCAGGCAGCAATCTCGGAGAAATCCGCGCAAAGAAACGGATCGCCCTGGCAGCAATCTTCCATCAGGAAGGCGAGCAGGCCGCGCATGCCGCCATAGTCCGCGCGGTAGCGGATGACCCGGCTCTCGCGCTGCGATGTGGCAAGGCCTGCCCGCTCGAGATTGCCGAGGTGATGCGACATGGTAGAGGCCGGAACGCTACAGGCTTGCGCGATCTCGCCCGCCATCAGACCATCCGGGCCTGCCTTCACCAGCAGCCGGAAAACCGATAGCCGTGTTTCGTGTCCAAGGGCCTGGAGGGCGTCGACTGCCCAGAGCTGATCGCGGTGCATAGTTCGAATCCGTTCTTTGGTTGGACCTGTCATAGAGCGCTTGCATGAGACTTCAATCGATAATTCGAGAATAATCGAAACAAGGGGTTGGTTTAATGCCGCGTTCTCTCTTGACCGCCACATTCTCTTTATATGCCCTTTATCGCTGGGCCTCCCTTGGCCCAGCAGCGGACAACATCCCAAGAGTGTCGCGTCCAGGCAGACCCGTAATACCATGGCCAGACCGGCAGGCGGCAGGCGGCAGGACGGACGTGATCTTATTGTGGCGTGGCGAAGTGCTAATCCCAGCGGCACATTCGTCTGAAACACCGATCAGCTGGCAGCTTACAATCCGGCGAGCGGTATGGGACCGCTTGGTCATCCGGCAAGCTTATGTTCAACAGCTCATCGGCAGATTTTGAGCGAAACGCCATGGGGAAGTCAGGGCAGGGTTGCCGCGCAGGAACGCCTCAGCCACAGTTTAGCTGCATGAGCCAAACCGGAAACAAATTGTCGCGTGACCTTGGTCTAGGGGGCGCGATCATGATGGGTCTCGGCTCCATGCTCGGAACCGGCGTTTTCGTCAGCATCGGCATCGCCGCTGGGGTTGCTGGCCCATCGGTCGTCCTTGCGATTGCGCTCGCCGCGTTGGTTGCGACCTGCAACGCCCTGTCGAGCGCGCAGCTCGCCGCCAGTCATCCCGTGAGTGGTGGCACTTATGAATACGGCTATCGCTACCTCAATCCACGGCTAGGGTTCACCGCAGGCTGGATGTTCCTCTGCGCAAAATCGGCTTCCGCTGCCACCGCAGCGCTGGGTTTCGCAGGCTATGCGCTGCCGATGGCAGGCGGAAGTGCGGCGGCGATGCCTTGGGTCGCGATCGGTTCGGTCTTGCTCTTCACGCTACTGGTGCTCGCTGGAATAAAACGCTCGAGCTGGGTGAATATCGCAATCGTTTCAGTGACGCTCGCGGCGCTGGGCGGCTTCATCCTCTTCGGTTCTCCGAGTGCGCTCGCAACCGGTAGTTCGAACTGGACCCCCTTCTTCTCGGATCGTGAAGAATCTCCGGCATCGGCCTTTCTCTATGCGTCAGCGCTGATGTTCGTAGCCTTCACCGGCTACGGTCGCATTGCCACTCTTGGCGAGGAAGTGCGGGAGCCGCATCTGACGATCCCCCGGGCCATCGTCGTCACGGTTGCGGTGACGGCGGCCCTCTACATATGCGTGGCCGCAGTGGTCGTGGGCATCGTTGGAACTGCCGTTTTTGCGGACGCGCCGGACCGGCAGGCAACTACGCTCCAGATCGCCGCCACCGCCATGGGGTCGCCTTCGCTTGCCTTGCTGGTTGCTGCAGGCGCCATTACTGCGATGCTTGGCGTGCTGCTGAACCTGATCCTTGGCCTGTCGCGCGTGGTGCTCGCCATGGGGCGACGAGGCGATATCCCGCCAATTTTTGGCCGATTGACCGGAGCGGAAAAGGAACCAGCTTCTGCGGTCATACTGGTTGGTGTGCTCGTAACCGGGCTGGCAGCAATTGGCAGCGTCGAAACGGTCTGGGCGTTCAGTGCCTTCACGGTCCTGATCTATTACGCGATTACCAATCTCGCGGCGCTCCGCCTGCCTGACGAACGCCGGCTTTATCCAAGATGGATCTCTGTCCTGGGCCTAGCTTCGTGCCTGTTTCTCGCCTTTTGGGTGCCGGTCGATATCTGGGTGCTGGGCCTCGGAGTGATTGGCGCGGGGCTGGTTTTCAAGACCTTCGCGCCACGCCTATGGAAGCAGCCAATCTGACGGCGATGAAGGAATTGCTCCGGCTCAAGCGTTGAACGTAGATTAGGACCAGTATCCGCGCCGAGTATGCGCTCCCCATTCACAGTCCGAAAATTAAGCTGACCGTCAAGCAGAGCGGGAAAGCTCGCTGAGGCAGCGGCTGTAAATGTCGCGCTGCTTCTGCACGGGAAACGCGGCAAGAGCATCATTCGCGAGAAACCAGCGGGCGTCGGCTATCTCTTCAGCCTGCAAGCGGAGCGGGTGGCTGCGATCAATTCGACAGGCGAACATCACGGCGTCCTGCCCGTCATGGTCTAGGTTGCGTTTCACCTTGTGCTCTGCCGAGTAAATGAACCGGTTGGTTACCGGCAGTTCCGATAACTCGGCCTCCAGCCCGACGCCTAATTCTTCCGCCAGTTCTCGGCGCATGGCCTCGACAGGGGATTCGCCATCTTCGACGCCGCCGCCCGCAAGGGTCCATTCCCCTTCGCGGTAGCCATGCGGCCGGACGAGGAGAACCTCGCCTTTCTCGTTCATCACAACGGCCCGCACCTTGCGGCGCAGCCGTAATCCGTCACTTTCGATATAGGCTGTCATGGCTGAAGAACCTGACAGCCTCGGGTAAAGCTACCGTAAACCGGCTCGCCTCAGGCGTTCCCGGCAGCGCACTCCAGGCACTTTACCACTGTTGGGTTATTCCGGAGTCGACCTTCGGCAATCTCGTCGCCGCATTCGATGCAATAACCGAATTCATCTTCATCGATCCGTTCAAGAGCCGCTGCAATAGCTGTTCGCTCAGCCTTGCGCCGACGTTCCTGCGCCAACGCCATGGCCTGCACCTGCATGGCGTCGATCCGGGACAGGCGACCTACGCTCTCCTGGTCCAGCGTGACCGGGTCGCGATCCCACGCTGAGATGCGATCCTGCTCGTCCAGTTCGGCGAGCCTTTGCAGCAAGAGGTTGCGGAACGTGGCGGGAACGATCGACACGTCAGCGCACCATCAGCACCGGAGCCTTGACGGTGCGAACCATCTCGGTGGTCGTGCTGCCCACTATCATGCGACGTATGGGCGAATGGCCATAGGCCCCCATCAGCAGCAGCGAATGCTCGGTGGCGGCAACGACGCCGGGTATGACCTTTTCGGCCTTGTCGCGTTCCATCACGACGGTGACAGGGTGATCCGAAGCGAATGCCGCTTCTGCCCTTACGAGCTTCTCGCGCTGCGCTTCGCCTTCCGCCTCGGCCATGACGATGGTGACCGGCAGACCATCGAACAGCGGCGAGTTGGCCAGCCGCTCCAGCGCGCGCTCTGCGGCGGGACTGGCATCATAGGCAAAGACGACGTGTTTCGGCTCGGCATATTCGCGCGAAGCGACCAGCACCGGCTTTTCGCTTGCCCTCACCACGCGTTCGATCATCGAGCCGATATGGTCCGAGGCATATTCGTGGCCCACGCCGCGCTTGCCGATCACCACCACGCGGGCGTGACCCTCGCGCTCCAGGATCGTCTCCACCACGCCGCCGTGGCGGTGCAGCGTAGATACCTGCTCAATGCCCGCACCGCGCAGTAGCTGCTCTCCTGCTTGCAGCAGCACGCGCCCTTTCTCGATCTCGGTTCGGCTACCTTCTTCGGAAAGGCGCACGAGCTCCTCCATGAGGTCGCTCTTGACGCCCAAACCGATCGCTCCCGACAGGTCCTTGCGCGCAGTGATGGCATCCTGCCGTTGGACGACGTGGAGGAGCTCGACCGGCAAGGACAGCCGCTTCGCTGCCCAACCGGCATAACCGCAAACGCTGGTAGCGTAGGCCGAGGCGTCTATCGCCGCGAGGACGTTTTCCATTGCTGTCTCTCCCATCAGTGTCCTCCCAGCTGCGCATCGGCGCCGGGCTTGTCATGGATAGCATAGCGCTCGATCATCACAGCGCTCTCCTCGTTCAGGCCACGCACCTCGACCGCCGTGCCCTCGCGGCGGAACTTGAGGATCGCCTTGTCGAGCGTTCCCACCGCCGAGATATCCCAGAAGTGCGCACGGCTGACGTCGATCACCACCCGGTCGAGCACTTCCTTGTAGTCGAAGGCTTCGACGAAACGATCGGAAGAAGCGAAGAAGACCTGGCCCGCAATGCGATAGGTCCGCGTCGTGCCGTCAGCTGAGAGGTCGGTATCGACCGTGAAGAGCCGCTTCACCTTGCTGGCGAAGAACAGGCCCGAAAGAATGACGCCTGCTAGCACGCCCTGCGCCAGGTCATGTGTCCACACGACCACAACGACGGTGACGATCATGACCACCGACGATTGCCAGGGATTTGTGCGGATATCCTTGATCGAGCGCCACGAGAAGGTGCCGATCGAGACCATGATCATGACCGCGACCAGCGATGCCATCGGAATGATGGCGACCAGCGGGCCGAGCACAAGCAGCAGGAACAGCAGGAAGACGCCTGACACGAAGGTCGAGAGCCTCGTTTCGCCGCCCGACTTCACATTGATGACCGATTGGCCGATCATGGCGCAGCCACCCATGCCGCCGAGGAAGCCGGTAAAGAAGTTGGCGATGCCTTGCCCCTTCATTTCCTGCTGCTTGTCGGACCCAGTATCGGTCAGATCGTCGACGATTTGCGCGGTCAGCATGGATTCGAGCAAGCCTACAGCGGCCATCGTGGCTGAATAGGGCAGGATGATCTGCAGCGTCTCGAGAGTGAACGGCACGTCGGGAATGAGCCACGAGGGTAGCGACGAAGGCAGCTCGCCCATATCGCCCACGGTGCGTACATCCATGCCCATGTAGTAGACGACCGCCGTCAGGATCACGATCGCGATCAGCGGGGAGGGAACGGCCTTCGTGAGGCGCGGAAGGAGGTAGATGACCGCCAGACCCGCGGCGACCAGCACGTAAGTCAGCATCGGCACGCCGGTGAGCTCCGGTAGCTGCGCGATGAAGATCAGGATCGCCAAAGCGTTTACGAAGCCGGTGATGACCGAACGAGATACGTATTGCATCAGCAGGTGAAGCCGCAGGAAGCCTGCGATGACCTGGATAACGCCCATCAGGATCGTGGCGGCGAAGAGGTATTCGACACCGTATTGCTGGATTAGCGGCAAGACGAGCACTGCGATCGCAGCAGTGGCTGCCGAGATCATGCCGGGCCGACCGCCTACGAGCGAGATGATTACCGCGATCGAGAACGAGGCATAAAGGCCGACCCTTGGATCGACCCCCGCGATGATGGAGAAGCCAATGGCCTCGGGAATGAGCGCAAGCGCGACGACGATACCGGCGAGGATGTCCCGCCGGGGATTGGAAAGCCATTCACGCTTGAGCGCGGAAATATCGAACATGTGAACCCTAACACGACTCACACGACCGGCACGATGCGGGGAAGCATCGCTCAGCTGCGAACACTTTGTGCGGCCTGTATGCCGGTCTGAAAGGTTGTCCCGGGGATAGGCGCCGGGCCGAGCCACCCGGCACGGCCGGGTCCGATGGATGGCGGGCACTTAGCGGCAACTCAAAAATGTTGCAAGTGCGAAGGACTTGGAGGTTAACGGTTTTGGGCGAGAGTATTGCATTATTAGCGGAAATGGGGGCGCGTAAATGCATCCGCTCGGTTCTAGCAAATAGCAGTGGTCAGGACAGACCGCGCACATTGCGAATGGCCGTCATGGGGCGCAAAGCAGATCTCGATTGCACACGGCGTTTAAGACGGAGAAGTCATTTTCGAGTCCCGAAAAAGCTCCGTCGTCCATCATCCAACCATCTGGGATGAAAACGAATAATTCGGGCAGCCAAGCATGAGGCCCGCACGAGAGCCCGCAGAAATTCTACACGCTCGTTACTATGGCTGATTCTGGGCCGTTTGCAGTCAGTCTGCTCCTAGACTTTGTTCGGCGCGAAGCTGCCATTCGGACGATGCAAGGGGAACACTCGCATAGCCTCACTGGATGGCTTTACCTCGGTCCATTGCGTATGGATGGCTGAAAGTACTGCCGACAGGATTACGCATGACTGAAGACGACTATGTCTACGACGAGGATAGTGGCGAATGGCTTCCGGCGAGTAAGCTGGAGCGTAAGAAGCCGCAGGCCGACCAGGTCGAGGTTCGCGATGCCGTGGGCAATCTTCTCGCGGATGGCGACCAAGTAACTTTGATCAAGGACCTGATCGTCAAGGGTGCCGGGCAAACGCTGAAACGCGGAACGTTGATCAAGTCGATCCGGCTGACCGACGACCCGCAGGAAATCGACTGCCGCTATAAAGGCATCAAGGGGCTCGTCCTGCGCGTCGAATTCGTCCGCAAGCGCTGATGGCAAAGCCTCGCCCGGCGTGGCCTCCGGCAGCTTCGATATTGAAGCTCGCCGATCAAGAAGGAAGGCTGGAGGTGCGTGTTACGCCGGGTGCCTCTGCCGACGCGATCGCGATTCTTTCAGATAGCGGCTGGCTCGCCATCAGGACCACTGCGCCGCCTGAGGACGGCAAGGCGAACGACGCGGTTATGCGACTGCTCGCCAAGGCTCTTGGCCGCCCCCGCTCATCGTTCGAACTGCTGCGCGGCGCGACCGGACGTAACAAGGTAATCCGCCTTAAGACTTGAGCCGATTAGACCCCGACCATCAAACCAGACTCAGCGCCATATCCTGCGCCTGCGCAAAGTCGGGAGCATATCGGATTCTGCTCGAATCCGCGCCAAGCTCGACTCGATCCAGCATGGATCGCGGCTGCGACTGGACCCCGGACAGGATCACTTTCGCTCCAGAGATTTCCGCCTGCGTGATGAATTCCTCCAAGGCCTGCAAACCGCTGGCGTCCAGCAGCGGCACGAGCCGCATGCGCAGGATGATGACTTTTGGTGATTGCCCGACACGGCGCAGTGTATTGAGCAGCTCGCCGGCTACTCCAAAGAAGAACGGCCCGGTAATGCGGAAGACCTCGACGCCATCGGGCAGCGCATCGCGTTGTTCGAGATCCTCGGAATCGCGGTCGATGTCCTGCCTCCTGCTCCCATCGATTTCAACCGACTCCGCCATACGTGCCATGAACAGCAGGGAGGCAAGGGTAACACCCACACCGATCGCCACCGTCAGGTCCACCAGCACCGTCAGCCCGAACGTCAGCAGCAATACAGCGCGGTCGCTGTTGGGCATGCGCAGCAGCGCCAGGAAACGCTCGTATTCGCTCATTCCCCAGGCAACCATGAACAGGATGGCGGCAAGTGCCGCCATCGGCACAAAGGCCATGAGATCGGTTGCGAAAAGAACGAACAGCAGAAGGAACACCGCGTGGAGGATGCCTGCGACCGGTGTCTGCGCACCCGACCGGATATTGGTTGCCGTGCGGGCAATGGCGCCCGTGGCAGGCAGGCCGCCGAACAAGGCGGAGCCGAGATTTGCCACACCCTGGCCGATCAATTCCTGATTGGAGCGATGCCGCGTGCCGATCATGCCATCGGCCACGACCGCAGAGAGCAAGGCCTCTATCCCGGCCAGAAAGGCGATGGTGAATGCCGATGGCAGGACCGCGTTGATCTTGGCGAGAGAGATTTCCGGGAGCGATGGCATCGGCAGGCCCGCCGGAATATCGGGAAAGCGCGAGCCGATGGTGTCTACCGGCAGCTTGAGCACGACCACCGCGATCGAACTGATAAGCACCGCGATCAGGAATGCCGGTAGCTTCGGCGCAAATTTGCGCAGCAGGATGATGATGGCCAGCGAGCCTGCCCCGACGCCCAACGTGGCCCAGCTCGTGCTTGCCATCGCACTCCAATAGGCTTGCCACTTGGGGACGAATTCGGCCGGAACTTCGGCGATCGACAGTCCTAGAAAATCCTTCACCTGGCTGGACGCTATGATGACCGCAATGCCAGCGGTGAAGCCGGTAACGACCGGATGGGGAATGAACTTGATCATCTGCCCGAAGCGGAGCACGCCTGCCGCGATGAGAATGAAACCGGCAAGGAAGGTCGCAATCAGCAGTCCGTCATAACCGTGCTGAGCAATGACATTGAAGATGACGACTACGAAGGCGCCTGTCGGCCCGCCCACCTGGACCCTTGAGCCCCCCATCGCGGAAATCAAGAAACCAGCGACCACGGCTGTAACGAGGCCCTTATCGGGCGAAGCGCCGCTGGCGATGCCAAGCGCCATGGCGAGTGGCAGCGCAACGATGGCCACAGTCATTCCGGCGATGGTGTCGGCTCTCAGGGTGCCGAGCGAGTATCCTTCGCGAAAAACGGTAATGAGCTTGGGAGTGTAGCTATTCATAGCGCGCCGCGCCGATCCTCAGCTGTGCGCTTTGTCATAGAGGATCGAATGATCCTTGCCGCTCGTCTTGCTGGACGTTGTCTCGGATAGGCGAACCCCTCTGCCTGTGCCCGTGCTAGGTGCATTCTCACCGATCAGCTCGATGCCGGCTCCTTCCAAAGCGGTGATAACCTTGACCAGTGTGTCGACGACGCCGCGAACCTGGCCATCGGACGATTCCATGCGCTGGATCGTCGGCAAGGACAGCCCGGCCAGCTGTGCGAGCTGGCGCTGGTCAAGTCCGAGAAGGGCACGCGCCGCTCTCATCTGCTGCGATGTGATCATACGAGCTCCATGATGTTTAATACATCAAAAATCAGTCTTAACAATCGAGATATAAACTGTATATAGCTAATATGCAGCTTAGAGATGCAATAATCCCGGGGTCGAAGACCACTGTCTGTGTGACAGCAAGGCGCTCAAGGGTAACCGGCGTGAATGCGCATTTGCGCGTAATTCCACGCGAGCCCCAAGATTTCCGGGTTGTTGTGACATTTCACCAAGCAGATGGTTCGCTGTGCGAGGCTGAATTAGCGCCGACCGAAGCTGCGCGCCTCATGTCGGAGATTCTTGGGGTAATTAACCAGGGAAACGGACGGAGCTCGGTAAATGCGATGACTACTCAAGGCTCTACATGGTGAAGACAGGTGCCAAAGGCTTAGTGTTACCCAATTTACCAGAGGCTTCAGGCGAGCTGCAGCTCGAAGCCGGCTCGCTTGGCCGGTCTACCGTTTCGGACTTTGAGGAGCGACCGATCTCTAGACCCAAGCTCTCGCTACGTTTCGGCACTCGATCGTCGCACCCAACAACCTGGAAATGGGCCCCGCCGGCGAGGCCGAACGATGCCTGATTTCCTTCAGACGATGGCTGATCGGGTCCACAGCAGCCGCAAAGAATCTGAGGCCGGATTGCTCCAGAAGCCCTGCGGCGCGATTGATTTGCCGCCAACGAGTTGGGCTGCTCTCATGCGAGGGTTGCTTGGCCGCTGTCCTCGCTGCCGCGAAGCTCGGCTTTTCGCCCGGTTCCTGAAGCCGGTGGCAAGATGTGCGCGGTGCGATCAGGATTGGACACATCAACAAGCCGACGATTTTCCGGCCTATGTTTCGATTTTCGTGACCGGGCATGTGATGGCGCCGATCGTCATCGGTCTTACCGGTATTGACGGCCTGTCAACGCTGGCCCTGGTTTCAATTATCCTGCCCCTAACCCTCATACTGACGGTAGGTCTTATCCAACCCGCAAAAGGTGCCATCATCGCGCTGCAATGGTGGTTCGGGATGCACGGCTTCAAGCAGGAACGGCCGGATTCGATCGTAGACGAGGGCGATCCCTGATCGCCTCGTAATCTTGCAGACCCCCGAATGCCGGACACTGTTCCGGCCTAGCCGTCATTGATGGCGCTTCATCTCTTCCAGCTATGACCCCCCCGAACCGAGTCGACGAGATCATGAATCATGAACAGCATACCAAGCTGCCTGCACGGAAGAGCGATTTCTACTTTGGGCGCATGCGAACCTGCCTTGATGAGGCTACGCAGGCTACGCTGCCGCGCGTGAAAGAACGCTCGCTGCGGGCGGCAGCAGCGTGGCGGGAAATGTATGAGCGCGCCCGCACCTTCGAAGCCAGGTCCGGGAGATGAGCGAGCACGTAGCGCTTACGCCGATCCGGGAAATTTACTCGTCGGCGGCACAGGATGACGATGTGTCGCACACGCATGCTGTCGAAGAATTCCTCGAACACATTTACGCAGTCGACCGCGAGCTGCGCTGGAATGAACGGTTTGAACCCGGCGTAGCGGAGCCTTGCTATCGCGGTGCCAGGCAGGCCGGAGCGTTCATCTTTGACTTCGGTGACATCCGCAGTCTTCTCGCCAACTGGGGCTATGTCCAGAGCGCCATGAGCATCAATGACCCGAACCGCTTACTGCTGGAGTATACGCAGGCGATGATGGGCTTCCTGCTTTTCAATGCCTCCCCCAGCACGATTGAAATCATCGGTTTGGGCGGTGGCTCACTCGCGAAATACTGTCACACCTACCTGCCAACGACCCGTATTCGCGCGGTCGAAATCGATGAAGACGTGCTAGCCATGGCGCACCAGTTCTGCATTCCCGTAGATAGCAGCAGGCTCGAACTAATCCTGGCTGATGGTCACGATTTTGTTGCCCAGGATGAAAAAACCACGGACATTCTTCTGATCGACGATTTCAATATTGATGAAGAGGTTCACCAGCTGCGATCGGCAGAATTCTTCTCGGCGTGCCGCGTGCGCCTCAATCCCGGCGGCATTCTCGTGGCAAACCTGTGTGATCCGCGCGGCCAGGACCAGTCGGCATTGCGCAATTTGCGTGCATGTTTCGATCATATCGTGACCGTCCCCGTCGAAGCAGGCATGAATCTGGTAGTGCTGGCCTTTCCTGACGGCCGCCAGCAATCCGATCTCAGGCAACTGTCCGATACCGCAAACCTACTCGAAAACAGCCATCCTCTGCCGATGGCAGAATTGGTAGAAAGGCTGCAGCTTCAGACCGGGCAATTGGTCAGTAAGACTGCTAGTGAAACGGAACCTTCAACTCTGGGAAGCCAACGATGCTGGTCATGATAATCGCCGTCTTCATTGTGTTAACGGGGATGTTCATCGCGGTCACGGTAGCCGGAAACCGCGCACAAGGCCGTCTCGAAGCGAAAAAGCCGAAGCCAAGAAATGCTCGGTCTGAACCGATGGGGCAGAGGGGAAAGGCTAGATACTCGAATAGGACCGCCACTCGCCGTGGGCGACACTAGCTAGCCAGTCCCGCGTCGACGTCCCATGCGGCTAGGATGTTTGGCAATTCTGCTGTCCAGAAACTATCAGAACAACGTGCTGCGCGCTCGAATTTTACTCAGAAGTGCAGTCATTCTTGGCGGCTGACTGTCCGCTTTCCTGGGTGGATGACTACAATCGGGAGCGACCACACTCATCGCTTGGCTACGCAACACCGGCGGCGTTCGCCGCCGAACTGGATAAGCAATGGCCTGCTTCGCTACGCCCTACGGGCTCCGCTACGCAGCCCATTGCTTCAACCGAGCTTATGCGCAAAACAACCGCCCGGCTCTAATCCCAGCTGGGGGAAAGCTGGGGGTCACGTCATGGACTCCATATGTTGTTCGGGGAGGTCAATGAAATACAAATGGGACTGGTACGGCTCTACTCGCCCGATTGGATCAGCATCGATTGGCGCGCGGTGGCCTTGGCTCTGCTGTCATGCCTACTTACGTTTGGTTCGAACTGGTCTGTGCTGCGGGTTCTGGGAATTGCAGCACTCGGAGGGCTCGTCTTGGGCCTGGCAAGCTGAGGCGCGAGTTTTCGCCACCTCCGCCACGAAGACTTTTGTAAATGGCTTATGTCGGCATCGATGCGTGGTGATCACAGATTAAACATGAGGCTTCTTATCCTCGTTGCCGGAGGGCATTCTTGGAGGCGGCGGAGATCCTCTCTATGATCACCATTGGATAATTTTGAGCAAGCGCGATTCTAAGTTTCGAGTCCGATAAAGCTATCGAGATCGTCGACCAACTAATTGAATTCTGATCGAGGATTTAAACACGCGGGGGCGAGCCCTGCATCCCAGCCTGCATTAACTTTCCAGATAACTGTCGCGACGACCGGAATTGGGCCGGTAGCTGCTTGGCAGCTTCGCAGTGCCCCGTAAAAAGCGGACCTCCCCAACCTAGCATCTCAGTCATGAACAGCTTTCCCTACCACCGTCGGTTCGCTCTTGGATAAGCGGCGTAAGCGCAATGGTGTAACCTGATCGCTTCCGCCTACGAACCCGCCCTAGCAAGTCGAGTAACCGCCTGCCGCAATTAGCTCGAACGAACTCGGGTAACGGTGAGCGGTGATCCCGTCTCGCGAAAGCCGGGGGTGTGGCGGGCCTGGTGGATGAATTGCAGACGCCACGCGACAAGGGGAATTCCAATATGAAAAAGACCAAACTTGCATCGATGCTGGCCGTCGCCGGCGGACTTGCAGTCGCGACATCCGCCTGTTCCGGAGAGGCTGATGCCGGGCCGTGCTCCGCTGCGGCAGACCAGATGACCAACGATTGCGCTGCCGCGCCCTGTGCCAGTGCACCTTGCGCTGGGGAAGACTGCGCCGCCGCGCCTTGTGCCGCTGCTGCCGGTTGCGGTGCTGCTCCATGCGCGGCTGCGGCAGACTGCAGTGCGGCTGCTTGTGCGGCGATGGATTGCAGTGCTGCATCTTGCGCAGCACAGTCCTGAGCATAAGAGTCGGATGGAGGCGGTCACATCGTCCGCCTCCATCGCTACCAGCGAGGAAGCTCTATGACGGAGACCGAAGCGGCAGAGGTGGTGATCGATGTCATCTCGCGCATGGCTGCGCAGGACCGTCCATTAATGATGCGGGTGTTACCTGAGGGGCAGCCGAAGTTCTGGCAGCATTACCCGGATCAGGATGCACGCGATCCACGGACCAGGTCCCGATGGTATTACCATGTCCATGCTGCGAACGACCGCGACGGTGCAGAGCACGGACATTTTCACCTGTTCCTCCATCGCACGCAGATGGCGGATGGTGGTGAGCCTCTTGCCACCCCCGCAAAGGGCGAGGACGCGCCAGCGCACGTGGTCCATATCGCCGGACTCTCGATCGACCAGCAGGGGGTTCCCCTGTCCTGGTTCGTCACCAACAGGTGGGTCACCGACGAATTCCTCTATCCGGCCAACGAGATTATCGCGCGGCTCGATCAATACGACGTGGATTGCACGCCGGAAGATGGCCTGACCAATCGCCTGCTGACCGCGATGGTCGCTTTGTATCGCGAAGAACTTGCAGACCTTCTTCGCAAGCGTGACGCCGAGATCGCCCGGCTTGCGGAAATCGACGGACGCCAAGCACTGGAGGCGGGCCATGCAGTGCTCGCCTCCTGCCCTATCGATCTTGACGAGAAAATCAGCGCAGTCTTAGCCTGACTACCACCTGCACTGCGCTCTATCCCTTGGGTTCGCTCCACGCGTGAGAAGCGAAAGCGTCGTCCACTTCGGTTTGGAACAGGTGATTGCTGTAGTTCGAGATCGCCTTGGTGCTGATGGCGAGCACGATGGCGAGGATCTGCACATCGTTGTATCCTGCGGAAAGGAATTTCTTCGACTGGGCGGCTGTCGGGTTCCCGCGGCTTTCCAACATGGTCCGGGTGAATTCCCGCAGGGCTTCGAGCCGTTCATCGGATATCGGCCGGTCTTCGCGGATGGCCTCGGTCGCTTCTGTCGGAACACCCGACGCTGTATCGGCCAGCATGCTGTGGGCGGCCATGCAATAATGACAGGAATTCGCACGGCTAATTGTCAGATAGACGATCTCTTGCTCGACTGGCGTGAAGCCTGACTCGTTGCGGAACCTGTCGTAGCCGAAGCTGTAGGTAGCCAGCAGCGCAGGCAGATTGGCCATTGCGGCATACATGTTGGGAACCATGCCCATCGCGCTCTCGGCGTCACGAAGCGGCTGGCTGACAGCCTCATCGGTATCATTCTTGCTGCGCAGGGGGAGGTCGATCTCGTAGGTCTGGGACATCGGCACTTGCTCCATCTAAATTTCTGTCGAACCCGCGGGCGGACAGCGTCAGCGATACTCGGGATTGGGGTGATCGAAGCGGCAACCGTCGTCCCAGGCGGTTCTCTGGTTGCCTGGGGTCGGAAATCCTCCATCGCGTTTAAGCATGGCCGCCATGTGCATGAGGTTCCACGCCATGAAGGTCGTGTTGCGGCAGGTGAACTCGTTATCGAGACCGACCTTGCCTTCGTCGCCATACGATGGCCCCGGTCCCGCCTCTCCGATCCATCCGGCATCGGCCTGGGGAGGAATGGTGTAGCCAAGGTGTTGGAGCGAGTAGAGGATGTTCATCGCACAATGCTTGATGCCGTCCTCGTTGCCGGTGATCACGCAGCCGCCTGCGCGCCCGTAATACAGGTATTGACCCTTCTCGTTGGTTTGTCCCGAGTAACTGTAGAGCCGTTCTATCGCGCGAGTGCAGATCGACGATTTCTCGCCCAGCCATATCGGTGTGCCGACGACGAGAATGTCTGCGGCAAGCACCTTCTTCTGGATTTCGGGCCAGTCGTCCCGCTCGAAGCCATGCTCTGTCATGTCCGGCTGGACGCCGGGGGCGATGTCGAAATCGGCAAGCCGGAGCGTCTCGGTCGAAACGCTGTTCTGCTCCATGATCGCGATCGCATTGTCCATCAGGAGCTGTGTGTGCGATTGCTCAGCCGACCGCTTCAGGCTGCCGTTCAGGAACAGCGCGGACAATTTCAGATCGGCGAAGTGCGCTTCGCCGGTCATGCTCGATGCGGGGAGATTGGGTTGACCATGTATCTTCCTTCGTTCGCCGGGCGAAGAAAGTTACACTGGCGTTGCCCTCGATCTGGTCCCTGAACCAAGGGCCGCAAAACGCAGCGTCAACCCTTCCGAATACCCCAGAGATCGGCCAGCCTTGTGTAACTAGGCTCACCCTCGTGCGGATCGTCCGTGGTGCCACCCATGCGCGCAAGGCGGGCGTCTATCTCGGCCTGGTCTGCCTCTAGCGGGTTGGACTTGATGCCCGACCCTTCCACGATGCGGTTCATGAAATTGAACAGCGCGCATACGCTCACCGCGTCGAACAGGGCCTTTTCGTCCCAGCCGGCGGCATAGACCCGGTCTGCGTCGGCCTGAGCCATCATGGCCGGTGTGCGGGTCAGTTTGCCCACATACGCAAGCAACGGCTTGAGTTTCTCGTCGATCGCGCTCGATTCCAAATCGGCCATCAGTCCTTCGAAAACGTCGGCATCGATACCGAAGGCACGGGCGGCCACCACGTGCGCGCCGTGGCAATAGGTGCAGGCATTGATCCCTGACACGTAGGCCGCGATCAGTTCGCGCTCAGCGACGGTGAGCGGCGACCGGTCTCGTAGAAGCCGGTCATGATATTCCAGAAGCGGCATGACCGTATGCGGAAAGCGTTTGAAAACCTTGTCGAGCGCCGGCTCGCCTTCGATGGATGGGAATACGGGCATGAAACTCTCCTTCTCTCGATCCCATGAACATGCGCGCCACGCGGACCGCAATCAAAAGCGTGTCGTGAACGCAACAAGCCAGTCGGGCAACAGGTCGAGGATGAAGGCTTCGAGCTGCTTGTCCAGACCCGTCAGCACCAGCAGGCCGACGAGCACGAGAACGATCCCGAACACCGGTTTGGCATATCGTGCCACCGACTGGAGGCGCTTGCCGTTCCATCCTACGGCCTTGCGCGAAGCATAGGCGAACAGGACGATGGATATACCCACGCCGATGGCAAAGGTTAGAAAGACCGTGAAGGCCTGAAACAGGTCTTCGCCCTGGCTGGCAGCGGCAATCGCTGCCCCCAGCGTAGGGCCTACGCAAGGCGTCCATACCAGACCGAGCAACAATCCGACGAGAAACTGACCACCAAGCCCGTCACCGCTGACCTTGCCCAGCGCCTGGTTTGCCCGATTGGTCAGAGGGGCCGCGAATGCCGTCAGCGCGGCTTGCGCCCTGGGTATCAGCAGCACCAGACCGGCGATGAGCAGCACCGCGCCCGCAAACATCCTGATACCGCGTTCATCGATGCCGAGCTGGAAGCCGAAAGCGATGACGATGAAACCGAAGATGGTGAAAGACAGGCCAAGGCCAGTCGCCAGCGCCAGCGGTCCGTGCCGGTGCTTACCCAGCGAGGATGCCACCAGGATCGGGATCAGCGGCAGGACACAAGGGTTGAGTATGGTGACCAGCCCGGCCACGAAGGCCAGTGCATATTCGCCGCCCATGAGAATTCCTTCAGATAAGCTGCAAATCACACACCGGCGATGATCGCCGAGCGCAGCCTTTCAGGGTCGGTTTCGGCGATGCTGCGCGCGGTCTCCTGCTCTCCCTGGAAGACGACGATCGTTGATTGGCGCGGAATGCGATGCTCTTCGAGGAAACCCTTCTGGGTATCGAAATCGAGCTTCATGAAGACAACATCACCCATCTCCGGATCGTCGCGCATATCATCGAGGATCGGGGCCTGCGCCTTGCATGTCGGACACCAGGTGGCGTTCACGTCGACGAGGATGGTTTCGCCGTCCTGCTGTGCGCGGGCAAAGGTGGCGGGATCGTAATCGATCCATTCAGCCACCGGGATTTCCGCAGTCTCGCCGGCGTCGGATAGCTGGGACTGTGCTTGCGGAGACGAGGCTTCGCTCTCGCAGGCTGCGAGAGCAAGAACAGCGGCAAAAGCGGTAGACAGCGCAAGGAACCGATTCACGGACATAGACAATTCTCCTTTGAAGAGACGGATTCGACCAGCCCAGGAGCCAGGTTACACACGAGTGGAGAAAAATCGTCTCGAGCGCGGTTTATCCGCCGCCACTCCTCTGCAGTGCCTTGGCTGCACTGTAACTGGCGACGAGATAGGGCACGGCGAAGTTGAGAACGATTCTTGGCCAGTCTATCTCGGAGCCATTCCAGACTGCCTCACCCTGATTGATCAGATTGAGGCAACTGCCAACGACCAGCGAGATCTTCGAGGCATTTGCAACCACCGCTCGCGAGGCGACGAGCGTGAGAAATCGGGGTCGCATTCTCGCTTCTTCCGCATTAGCAGATCGCATCGATCACCAACGGATCAGGTGAGGGACAGTCAGCCGGCCGACAAGCGCGCAGGTTACCACCACCGCGCTATGCCAAAGGCCAATATGGACGATGTCGCTGTAGGTGCAGTGAAAGGAATAAGCGAAAATCCCGAAACTGCCCGCCGCGATGCCGGTCACGAGCCCGGCGCTTTCCGGTGAGGTCGGCGCGCCGCGTCGGAGCCACCAGGTCAGCCCGGCAAATGACAGGGCGGCGAGGCCACTGGCGGCCAGCAGGCAATTGAGCCCGTGAGCAGGTGTGCTTCTTGCCAGCGCTGCATCGCCGCCGATCAGGACCATTACGGCTGCGGCAGCCGGAAGCAGCGCCACCATAATCGCAGCCCATACCCAGCCCGAATGATTGCTACCTACCTGAGGGCGGGCCATCATCACGACGGTGACCGACGCTGCCAGCCCAAGCACCAGGAACAAGCCGGTTGCGAGCAAAAAGACAGGTTGCGCCAACGCGCTTGAGACGTCGGGACGGATGCCCGCGAGGAGGAAGACTGACCCGACCGTCAGCGCCAGCGCCCCCAGCGTCACGGCTATCCCCTGGCGCAGGCGCAGAGGATTGACGGGCTCCAGTCCATCAACCAGTTCTGCGATCAGACTTTCGGTATTGCGTGCCATATTATCATGCCTTCTCGATCATCGCGGACATCTTGCGGATGCCGCGATGAATATTGACTTTAATCAGGGATTCGCTTTGCCCGGTGAGTTCCGAAGCCTCCGCGACGGAAAGCCCCTCGATCTTGACCAGTTTGATTGCATTGGCCTGCTTCTCGGGAAGTTGCGCAAACAAGCTCTCCAGACTGATGCGTGCTGCCACCGCTTCTTCCTCGGCCGGGCTCGTCAGCGCTTCAGGCAATTCGTCTTCCTTGCGGCGATAGATCCGCCGCAGTTGATCGACCCAGCGATAGCGCGCAATGGCCGCCAGCCAGGGCAGAAACGCCCTTGAACTGTCCCATGTCGCCAGCTTCTGGTGCAGGGCCAAAAGGGTTTCCTGCACCAGGTCTTCCAGCATGTTAGGCGGAACACGTCGCGAGTAGTAGGACCTGAGCCAGCCCCGGCATTCGGCCAGCAGCGTGGCATAGGCCTGCCTGTCGCCCGTTTGCGCCATCGCCATCAATCTGGCCAGAGAGGCTTCGTCCGATTTCATGGCCGCATCATGCTCGCCAATGGCTTGTCCAGCGACAGCGATCCCCCACCACGCACGATCAGCACAAGCGCCATCGCTACCCACAGCGCGTGCACTTGCCACCAGGCTTCTGGATAGACGAACAGCTGGATGACCATCGTCATCCCCAGCAGGGCGAGCGCCGAGAGCCGCGTGAAGAGACCCAGCACAAGCATGATTGGAAACAGATGTTCGGACCAGGTGGCCATTACAGCCGCGAGATCCGGCGGCAAGGGAACACCGGAATATTCCTCCTCGAACAGGAAAGTCGTCGTGTCGCTGATCGAAAGCCAGCTACCCTCTTCTACCTTGGTTCGCCCCGAACGCCAGAATATCCCTGCTAGGACAATCCGGGTGAACAGCAGCGTCAGATCCATCGGCCAGCGGCTTTCGAGCCAGCGCGTCGCCGTATCGTAAATTCCAAGGATACGCATCATTCCCTCACCTCCCGCAATGCCCCGGCTTCGATCAGCGCAATCAGCGCCTGCATCGGGGCATCGGGCAAACAATCTGGAATGCTTCCCGGTTCGTCGGTGACGGCAAGGAGGTTACCGATACTGGCCGGAAAATCTGCTTTGACCAGGATCGAGCGCATGGCAGCGGTTACCGGAAGAATACGCACCTGATCTTCGGGACGAACGAGCAGGAGCCATTCGGCATCGCTCATGTCGGACAATGCATTTCCCACCGCGCCGCGAATATGGTCATCAAGAGGCGCGAGCCGCGTCGCCGGGTGTCGTTGAAGCACGATCTGAGGCAATTCCTGGGGCCGGATTCCAGCCAGATCGGCAAGAACCAGAGAACGGACTTCTGGCGCGCGAAAGGCCTCCAGCCAGAGCCAGTCGAATTGGGCGAGAGCCGAAGCGAAGGCTGCTTCCGGAATGCACGAAAGATACCGGGGAAACTCTCTGCCAATCACAGCAAGTGCTACCCGGACAGCCTCGGCGCGCAAGAGAAACCCTCGCGAATGGCGGTTGAATTCCGCGTGGCCGAGAAGAGCCAACACGCGCGGGAAACTTTCTTCCAACGCAACCAGCCGTGCATGGGATATCGTGTTCGCGTGGACTTTCATCCCCGCGATGATACGGGAAGCTGGTCCAGCAAAGAGGCCCGGTGGCAAATGCACAGGTCCCTCGTCGATGGCTAGCATCATGGCGCGCTGCGCCTGCTCAAGCGATGACACGAGCAATCTCCGGGGCCGTATTCCTGCCCGCATCTTGCAGATGGGCTCGCGCGGTGTTCGCTTCCTCCATCAGCACTGAGTAATCGGGAACATCGGTGTCCCATTCAATAAGGACAGGTTTAGGCCCTGCGCGCGCGATGAATCGGGCAAACAGGTTCCATGTCACCTCTGATACCGGCGAGCCATGATCGTCGATCAGCAAGGCACCATCGTCCCGCTCTTCGCGGGCGTGGCCGGCAAGGTGAATTTCTCCTACCAGCGCGGGATCGAAAGCATCGATCAGGGCCTCTGCGTTGAAACCTAGGTTGGTTGCGGAGACTTCGATGTTGTTGATGTCTAGCAGGATCTGGCAGCCGCTGCGCTCGCAAAGCAGATGAAGGAAATCCACCTCGTCCATCTCTTCGTGGGCGAAGGCCAGATAGCGGGAAGGGTTCTCGATCAGTATCCTGCGGCCAAGGCGATCCTGAACCCTGCCGACCTGGTCCACGAAGTGCGCAAGCGCCTCTTCCGTGTAGGGCAAAGGCAGCAGATCGGGGTAGCGGTTGTTCGCGCTGCCGCTCCAACTCAGATGGTCGGAAACGAGGGCCGGGTTGTATCGATCACAAAGCGCGGCAAGCCGCTCCAGCTCGCCACGATTTAAGCCCTCTGCACTGCCCAATGACAATCCGACGGAGTGGAAGCTGATCGGGGCATGCTCGCTGATCGCCGAGAGCCAGCGATGTGGCGCGCCTCCGTCGCAGAAATAGTTCTGCGGGTGAACCTCCAGCCAGTCTGGCGAAGAGCCCGAAGCAGGAATGCTGGCTGACACCGATTGAAGAACGACACCGTAGTGTTGGGGCTTCAATCCGATCCCCACGCCTGATGGGGGAAGGTCGGCGAGGTAGTTCATGTCAGCCAGCATCCGTTTGGCCATGGAGGTCAGCCCTCCGCGACGACCGGGGGATCATTGTCGTCGACGGCCACGAGGGAACCACCTTGCTCTTCGCAGGTGCCTTCCTCGACATATTTCCAGGCGTTGCCCTGGTAATCCACGGTGGACGTTCCGGCGCACGTCGTGCCCGGTCCGGCCGCGCAGTCGTTCTGCCCGGCCAGCGCGATGCCGTAGCATTTGTCCTGGACCACCACCTCGGTTGTCGCAGCGGCGCTTTCGGCGGCGGACGATTGGGCCTCACCGCCACTACTGCCGCCGCTGCCGCACGCTGCCAGCGCGGCTGCGCCCGAAAGGACGATGGCCCACCGCTGGGCATGCGAGCCCTGCGTCTTCGCGTTGGTGATGTTAGCAAGCATCAGCCACGCCTCGGAACCGGACGGGCGTTGCCTTCGCGCGGAGTCAGCGAACCGCCCATGTCCACGCAGGTGCCGGCATCGACGAGCTTCCAGGCGTTGCCCTGGTAATCGACCGTGGACGTGCCGGCACATGTCGTGCCCGGGCCTGCGGCACAGTCGTTCTGACCCGCCAGCGCCACACCGTAACACCGTTCCTTCGGCTTATCGTTGTCGGCAGCACCGGCGTGGCTGGCCGCCATCATGGCGAGGCCCGCCAGCGCGGCGGTGGAAATCGTGCTTCTCTTCATCTGATCTGCTCCTGTTCAATGTGACGCCAATCGCGCGTTCACACCTTCGGGTTCGCAGGACATCATCCGATTGTTACAGGACAGCTCCCGATTTCTGGCGGATACCTGATCGGGACGGCAACTCGGGAAGCATGGCAGTTCGCGAAGTCTTCGGGTCTAGAACATCTTGACCTGCTCCAGGCATTCTTCGAAGACTTGTCGCTGGGCAGCTAACCAAACAATCGACATTGCGTCCTACAGCTGCCCTCAGCGTTTGTCTGAACGAACGGCAGCTTTCGGCAAAGTCTCGTGACTACCCAAATGTCCGAGATTGGGGCAACTAGCGGACATCGGTCTTGACTGGTTTCCCGGGGGCAAAGATGCATTCTCGAGTCCCTAAAAAGGCATCAAACCAATGCATTAAGTGGAATTTGCGGGCCTTTTGCGGGCTTCTCGGGCAACCCGAATTTCCTAAGTGTATGAAATTACGAAGGAAAATGGTAAGAGTGCGATGCCTCTTCTGGGCACCAGTAGCTTCTTCGCGCAGCATCGCGATGCTGCGGAGATCGTTGAAAAACATCAGGAAAGATTGGGTCGAGCTTCGCGCTCGATCGCCAACCGTCGCGTTGAACCGCATGCTTCGGGGGGTCAGTTTGGGGGTCTTTTGTGCGCCCCTCACTCGGAGGGCAGCCCCTTCAGAGAATCGATCTTGTCCGACCACCATTGCATCATTCTTACACGCTCGTGCCAATACTGCGTGCGGTTATAGACCGCACGGACAGCATTGCCGTCCTGGTGGGCCAAAGCGCGTTCGATCACATCGGGATGAAACTCGCTGCTTTCGTTCAAGAGCGAGCTGGCGGTCGTGCGGAAACCATGTGCTGTCATCACCCCGGAATATCCTAGCCGCTTGAGCGCGCCGGTGACCGCGTTCTCGGAAAGCGGCTTCTTGGGATTGAAGCTGGGGAAGACATAATCGCTGTAGGCTGCGATGTCTTCCATGGAGCGAATGAGCTCGATCGCCTGTCGTGAAAGGGGAACGCGGTGTTCGCGTCGCATCTTCGTCTCTCCAGCTGGAATAGTCCAGATTGCAGCGTCGAAATCGACGTCGGACCACTTCATCTGGCGGATCTCGCCAGGGCGCTGAAAAAGATGCGCAGAAAGCTTCAAGGCAGCGTTGGTAGAAGCATAGCCTCCATACCCGTCAATCGCTCTCAGCAGCTCGCCAAGCGCAGCTGGCTGTATCACAGCGGGGTGATGTCGAACCCATGGAGCCGCAAGTGCCCCTCGCAACGCCGGAGCGGGATTGTTTACCGCGCGCCCGGTCGCGATGGCATAATCAAGCACGCGCCCGACGAACGAGCGGAGGCGTCGAGCAGTTTCTCGCCGACCAGATTCTTGAATCTCTCTCAGCGCAGCTAGAAGCACAGGTGCAGTGATCTCCGCGACCGGCAAGCGACCAAGCTTCGGCTCAACCAACGAGAGAAGCCATTCCGTTTTGCTTCGGGTCGTCTCGCTTATCGCTCTGTCACCATCATTGGCCCGCTTTGCGATGTATTCCCGAGCCAACGCGGCGAACGTATGTTCTGACGCGCGCTTGGCTTCGAGCTTTTGCTCGCGGCGCTGATGGAGCGGATCCATGCCGCCAGCTATCATTGTGCGAGCCTCATCGCGCTTCGCACGAGCTGACTTGAGGCTGACCTCGGGAAAGGGGCCGAAGCTGATCTTCTTCTTCTCGCCTTGGAACGAGTAACGAAGGTGCCAGCGTTTGGAACCGTTTGGCGATACCTGAAGATATAGCCCCCTCTCGTCAGTTAACTTCCATGCTTTGGATCGCGGCTGCGCAGCCTCGATCTCCTTAACGGTCAGAGGCATCCCGGTGCTCCAGCTGGGACTGCGAGGCGCAGAAGAAGGTCATCAAGAGATTCCGCTAGGATAAGTGTGGATCGCCCGAGTTTGATCTTCTGAAGTTCGCCTTCGCGGAGAAGTTTGTGGATGGTAGTTGGTCCGACGCCAAGCGCCTGCGCAACCTCACCAATCTTGTATGCTTTCCGGTCCAAATGTCTTGTCCTCGTATATGTTGCGAAGGCGTGGAGACGGCCCCATCTATGTGCGATTGCACGTATGTGTGTTTTATAGCACGCGTTTCGTTGATGTCAATACATTGACACGCATGCGTGTCGTATGCCATGCATTCTGTTATGAACAACGACCACCCACTCGCGGCCTCGCCCGCCGCTCGCATGCTCTCTGAGGGCCTAGCTCGCGCCAAGGACGAGCGAGGCATGAGCGTCCGTCAGATCGGCAAGCTGATGAATTACAAAACGGCGGTCGTCCTAAGCCACATGGCGACTGGGCGTGTGCCCATTCCCATCGACCGCGCCACCCAGCTCGCCAACATCCTCAAGCTCGACGCTGAATCGTTCCATTTGGCGGTCTTGCAACAACGGCATCCTGACATTGATTGGGGGAGGTTTTTTCGGCGATCGTCTTCGTCCGGTGATCACGGACTGGCCATGGAACTCGAAGCCGTGCTGGGCACGAAGTTAAAAGCCCTCACGCAGGAACAGCGCGCAGTCATGCGGGAAGTGGCTAGTGAACGATCCCCGCGCAGGCGGTGGCTGTCTGTTCATGAACTGGGCTTCGTCAACAAGCTCCGGGATAGATTACCGCAACTGACCACCGACGGACTCGATCAAGCCCAGGTCGAAAGGATCTTGTCGGCGATATGACCGCCAACCTCACAGTCAGTCACCGCATGATCCCTCCGACCCCGCCGCCGAGCAATTGGGCTAAGGACGTCTTCGCAGCCGGAGGGGATGACGCTTGGAAAGGCCGCCGCCCCCTCAAGCATCAGGCGACTTTCCAGTGGGCCGATGTTCGCACGGATGGCGCGGGCAACGTCATCGACATGCCATTGCTACGGGATAAGTGGTGCTTTGGCCGTCCTGAAGTCTACATCCGACAGATTAGTCGGACCAAGATGCGGCGCTTTTACTGGGGCGAAAAGGAAGTTGCTGCGTCCCGATGCGGCACCTGCAGGATCACCGCCGCGTGCGGCAAACTTGCAGGCGAGAGGGTCGACAGCTCGCCGTCGATTCGTCCAGCGCTCAACCAATGGGGCGACTTCTGCAAGGCCAATGGTGGCGGTCGTCAATTTTCGGGAGTTGCAGGCCGTTACTGGCAGACGTTCCTCCAAGCACTCGCAGACCATGGTCCTTGGTCGTCCAGTAACGACGAACTGCTCGCCAAAGATGAAAAGCATCGCCTTATCGAACGGCGCAAAGCCGAGGCTGGTCGCAAACGGAAAGAGCGGGCAGAAGAACGGGCATATCGTCAATCCCTGAACCTCCCGCCGACGGCACAATTTGTCGCGGCGGCCTTGCTTGAAAGAGACCAGCGTTGCGCTCGTCTCGAAGGCGCGGCGGGAGATCCACGATATGCGCCCTCGATCGGCAAGGTGACAGCTGACAATAGGAAGGCAACAGCGGCGTTTACCGCCGATGCCTGGATGGTCGATACCCTCTTGCGTGAGCATGGTAAGACGTCGAACCCCAGCACGATCGCGAAAGCGATGATCAAGATAGGTCGGCATCAAGGCAAGGCCTACCAGACCCTACGCCAGCGCGTTGCGAACGACCTCCGGCGTGCCCGGGATTGTGAGCGTGGTTCACCAAGCCTGTGGACCGCTTTCGACTTCGAGAGCCAGCGGGAAGCAAGCGAGCTCGACCAGATCATGAAAGAACTGGAAGACCCGCTCGAACGCTTCATCAGAGGTTGGTGACCACCCCCTACCGTGACCCCCTACATTTTGTGTCCGACGTTTTTACCTACATGGACTCCATGTATATACATATAGTTCATAGACTCAGAAGACATGAGAATAGGGATAGCATCCCTCGGCTTACGCCGAGGGACAGAAGGAACGCCGGAGCGTGCCTTCGAGATTGTTTTGAAAAATTCACTCGCCGGAGTGTCATGCATTTGCATGCCTCGAAATACATGCTCGTGGGGGCCATCGGATGTATCGCACTGCAGGTCGGCGAGAAGCGTGGCGAGCATGATTTGGCCGTCGTTCGCATGCTGATCTTCTTCCGCATGAACAAATTGCATCGGACGCCCAAGATTGGCGTATGACGCCCGCCCCGCTTCACAGGGCTTCCGGAGGTTGTGGAAGATGCGAGCGGATCGTAAGTCGCCCGCATGGATAGAGGCAGGAAGAACACCCTTCTCCCGCGCATCGGCATCATGTTTGCTTTTGTTGCCGATTTCTTTAGCGGAAACGGCCTTTTTCACGCGCTGACCGAGAGACAATTCTTCGTCTCGGAGTGAATCTGGCATTCACTGACACACGCGGAAATTGGCTGACATGTGCCGATTCCTCGTGCCGAAAGCATCAGACCGTCCTTCAGCCGCCCAACTTCCCACCACGAAGCCACCCGCAATCCAAGATGCTACCATGCATGGTGAACCATCACACCAGCACAAGGAGATGGTCACATGAAGATGCAGTTGTTCGAGGTTCGGATTGTTCGCGAAGACGAGCCACCATTCACATACGTCGTCGCGCCCTCGGAAGCGCGCGCCGTCGAACTCATACGAGAGCATCACCAGCGGATCGGACGCGACTACGACTCCGTCGAAATTTGCCGCATTGACGACACGCTCGTCGGCGACGAGCGGACCGGGTTGGATGATATGCTGGACAGCGCGCCTGTCGGCTTCGCCAGCCCGCCCGCGCCTGGTATTGGCTGGCTGGCGCACACCGCGACAGTCCACCGACTGCGCCTGTATCGAATCGAGGAGCAAAACAGGGCGGAGATATTCATCATCGCACCCAACCCCGACATTGCAGCCTCGGTGTGGGCGTCTGCCCTCGAACTTATAGACGATGACATTCGGCTCTATCGAATTTTCGATGAGACCGAGCAACATGCAGAAGACCATCGCGGTGGCCTCGACGCCTTGTTGGAATTCGGTCCTATCAGCCGCATTCACTACAGCGAGGGTGGCTGGAAGCTGATCGGCTGATTGCGTTGGCGGCCTTGCGCTGAACTGGAACACCAGTTCGGCGCAAGGTTTTGCTGGTTACCCTTTGTTCGCGCAAGCCCGTTGGGAAACCCCACCGCGCCCTTGGGTTATTTAGCGCGATCAGCAGCGCTAGAAGCGGCCTCGCCGACGAGTGCGGCGGGATTGTCAGAAAAGTAATTCTCTTCCGGCGCACCCTCCATCATATAGCTTTCCTGCCCATACGGGCCATCATGCAGCTCTTTCATGCGATCGAGGTCCTCGGGCAGCGCGCCGCCATGAATGTTCCGACGCGCGATGTCGGCGGCCCATGCCGTGTCGGGGCTGCTTAGGAACTTTCGCATTCAGCGAAGGGGTCATTGGGTCCAGGCTGCGCCGCCCGGACCGTCCCGCCGATTGCCGCCACGACACAGCGTTCCACAGATTTAGATCGTCTGCGACCGTGTAGACATCAGAAGTCCTACAGAGAATGCTCCACCTTCAGCCGGATGCTGCTCAAAGGGCGCGGATAGCTGATACCTGCCATCCACCGATGACCAAGCGCCTGCTGGCAGCGACGCTGTTTTGTGAGGCAAAATTGATTTGCAAGGAGGCTTTGTCGATGTAGCAAATGCGAAAAAGGGTGTTGGGGCCTAGTGAAAAAAATTGCGAATCCACCCGACGCGTTGTCGCTAATGACCTCGGCGCGTAGTTTTGGAAACTACGACCTTGCGGCCGCTCTTGCGGATCTGATTGACAACAGCATCAAAGCGAATGCCTCCTGCATCTGGATCAACATTCGTTTCAATGCGGGCGATCCACTCGTGACCGTGGTCGATGATGGCGAGGGAATGAACGAGACGGAGCTGCACGCGGCGATGCGTCCCGCCTCGTCCAATCCGGCGGATGAGCGCTCGCCAGATGATCTTGGCCGTTTCGGATGGGGCATGAAGTCGGCCTCTTTCTCGCAGTGCCGGAAGCTCACCGTTCTATCGCGTCAGAACGGCGATGCGAGCGGCGCCGTCTGGGATCTGGACAATATCGACGGCTGGACCATGGGAGTGCTGAGCCCCGATGAGGTCGGACAGCTTCAGGAACCGAACCTTCCTTCCGATCAGGGAACGGAAATAAGATGGTCAAATTGCGATCGCCTTTCGGAAGGCGGTGAGATTGGCAGCGAAGCGTTCAACGAACTTGTAGCACACGCTCGTCGCACACTCCCTCTCGTTTTTCATCGGTTTCTTGAGGGAAAGGCAGCTGGGAGATCGAGGCTGTCAATTCACCTGAACGGCCAAATGCTCGAGCCGGTCGACCCCTTCCACGTTTCTCATAACGCAACCGTTCCTCTTGAGGAGGAGACATTGCTGATTTCGGGGGCACCTGTGCGCATCCGCCCGCACATCCTCCCGCACTACTCCAAGCTATCGGACTCCGAGCACGATAAGCTCGGAGGCAACGAGGGCTTCCTGCGCAATCAGGGCTTCTACGTCTACCGAAATGATCGTCTCATCGTCTATGGGACTTGGTTCAGACTGGCGAAGCATGGGGAGATGTCGCAGCTGATTAGGATCGGTGTCGACATCCCCAACTCGATGGACGAGATCTGGAAGATCACCGTCGACAAAAGCGATGCGCAGCTGCCCACGCTGCTCAGGAACCGCCTGCGGCAGATCGTCGATGGGCTGAAGGGGCGCTCCTCGCGCGTCTACAGGTCGAAGGGGGGCAGGATCGATCAACCTGGCAAGGTTCCTGTCTGGTCGAGATACACGAGGAACAACGAGGTTACCTATCGAATCAACGCAGACCATCCGCTAATAGCGAGCCTGCTGTCATCCGATGAAGGAAGTCTCGCATCGACCGTCATCAACCTGATCCAGTCGAACTTCCCTGTCTCCGCCTTCGTAGACGACGCGAATCTTCGACCGGAGAATATCAGCCAAACGGTAGCGAGCCGAACCGAAATGAAGGCGCTGCTCGACGTGACCATTCCATCGATGCTGATTGCCAATGACAACAATCTTTCTGCGATGATTGATGAACTCAGACGAACCGAACCCTTCAGCGCGAACTGGCCGATGGTGAAGGAATATCTCGACGCAAAGGGTTGGAAATGACGGACAGGAATGCGGAATTCAGCTACTTTCAGAAGAAGGTGGCAGACACCTACAGAGATGATCTCCAGCAGATGGCGTCGATACCGCGGCACGCTATTGATGAGATACTAGAGAATGATCCGTTCGGGCTGCCCGAAACCGACATCGAGGACATACGCAGGCGGCTCGAATTCAGCTTTTCCGTTCGTCAGGATGCAGGTCATGCTGTCCGCAGCGATTACAAGCCGTGGCTTGGCGACCGCGCCATCGACTTTCGCTACTGGAAGCGACTGCGCCAGTATTTCATCGATGACGACATTCTGCCTGCAAACGTGGTCTCCCGTCTTCATCAGGTGACTGACGAGGTCCTCGACTACTGCGGCGATCCAGAGGATGGCGGACCATGGAGGAGACGTGGCATGGTCATGGGCCATGTCCAGTCTGGCAAGACGACGAACTACGCTTCCCTCATCTGCAAGGCAGCGGACGCAGGCTACAAGATTGTCATTCTCCTTGCAGGCCTGACCAACTCGCTGCGCACTCAGACGCAGGAGCGGATCGACGAGACATTCATTGGCAAGAAGTCCCTCTTCGGGCAGCGGAACCCGGAGAAGATGCCAATCATGATGTATTCGGACGGCGAGCTGAAGTATCCGGCTTACGGGACGACCCGCGATTCCGATTTCCAGAAGGCCATGGCCAGCCAGTTCGGCGTGTCGCTGGACAACCTCAAGGATCCAATCATCTTCGTTACGAAGAAGAACAAGGCGATCCTCGAAAACATGCTGGAGTGGATCAAGCAGCAGCGGCAGGGTGGCCAGTTGATCGACGAGCCCCTGCTGCTGATCGACGACGAGGCCGACAACGCTTCGGTCAACACGCACGCCGACCCGACCCGGTCCACCGCAATCAACGAAGTCATTCGCAGGATACTCCAGCAGTTCTCGCGCTCTTCATACGTCGGTTACACGGCCACGCCCTTCGCCAACATCTTCATAGATCCCGACTCCGAGGACGAGATGCGCGGGGACGATCTTTTTCCTCGGCACTTCATCAAGGCACTCGATCCTCCAGGCAACTATGTCGGCGCTACGAGCGTGTTCTCGCCGGAGGGCAGGCTTCGCCAACAGATGGTGCGCATCGTGGAGGACTATTCGGACATCCTTCCACTGAAGCACAAGAAGGATCATGTGCTCGAGGAACTGCCGCCCAGTCTGCTCGAGGCGATCCGCGCCTTCGTTCTCGTCAGGGCCATCCGGGTTCTACGCGGCGACGGCGATGCGCACTGCACGATGATGATCAACGTGAGCCGCTTAAATGATGTGCAGGAAAAGGTAGAGGGTCTGGTCTTCAAGTATCAGACGAGGCTCGACAACGCGATTCAGACAAACGCAGGACTAGGGGATGAAGCTACCGCCGACCCGGACATTGCTGCTCTCGCGCAGACCTTTGACAGGGAATACGCCGAAACGGAATTTAGCTTTACGGATATCCTTGAAGCGCTGCCGGAAGCGTCTCGCTCGATCCGGGTCACCACGGTCAACATGCGAGGCGGCAAGCTCGATTACGAGGCGAAAAAGAAGGACGGTCTGCACGTCATCGCGATTGGCGGTCTGGCGTTGTCGCGTGGCCTGACACTGGAGGGGCTCAGCATCAGTTATCTGCTGCGCAATTCCGCTGCCTCCGACACACTCATGCAGATGGCGCGCTGGTTCGGCTACAGGCGCAACTACGAGGATCTCTGTCGGCTCTACATCTGCGAGACTTCCGTCAGGCATTACGAATACATCGAGGAGACCATCGAGGAACTGCGCGGCGAACTCAAGCGCATGGAGATGCGCGAGGAGACTCCGGAGCAGTTCGGCCTCAAAGTAAGGCGTAGCGAGACCGGAATCCTTATTACCGCAGCCAACAAGATGCGCCATTCAACAAGGCTCCAGCTCGCCGAGACATTTGCGAACAAGCATGTCGAGGGCTTTGCCCTGCTGAACGACGATGACGTCAATCAGCGAAATCTCGAGGCGACGACCGCCTTCGCGAAGGAACTTGGTGAGCCGGTTTCCGCCACTGCGGTGTCAGATGACCAGCTGGCTGAGGATGTCTCGAAGCATCTCGTGTGGAGGGACGTAGACGGCAGGAAGGTCCTCGACCTGCTGTCGCGCTTCGAGTTCCATGCGAACCAGCCTTCTCTTGCCAGGATCGATGGCACGCACTCCCTGTTCGGTGACTATGTCGAGGATCGTCTCGGTGACGAACTGGAAACTTGGGACGTGGTTGTCCCCTTCAAAATCGGCGATCGCCCATCCACGATCGACGGGGATACGCTCGCACGATACGAGGAGTTGCCCATCAGGAAACGCAACAGTGGCCGGGTCGTCTCCTCGTCGGACGGTATTCCAGCCTACAAGCCGACCGGGAATCGCAACCGCGTTGCCGACCCGGATGATGCTGCCATCCTTCTTACAAGAGAGCAGAAGAACCTCGCTGAGGCCCGCAAGGAGGAAGGAACGAATTTCAGGGGAGACCGCGCCTACTGTTCGGTCCGAACAAGGCCGGCCCTTCTGATCCATCTCTTCAAGGTTACGGACCCAGGGAAGGGAATGGAGGATCTTGCCATCGAGCGAAATCCAATCGTCTCGCTGAGCTTTCTGATGCCGGACAGCGAGAAGCAGACGATCCCGCGCACCTATGAGGTGAACGCAGTTTACCGCAAGCAGCTCGAACTCTTCTGGGCCGAGCAGGAAGACGACGAGGAGATGCTCGATGCCTGAAGCACGTGACGACTGGGCCGACATCAGCGCCACGAGCGGCAGCTACACGGAGAGGCGAGCAGACCCCGATCACCCGCTGAATTTCTTCCGCGCACGAAGTGATCGCGGCAATTACATCCTGCTCTTGAAGGTCGAGGACATGCCGGAAGTCGGTAACCTGCCTGCGCTTTCGGGCCTCGACTTTCGACATGTTCGCCATGAGGATCGCGCTGACGAGCTGGTTCTGGAACTGCGCGATGCGGAACAGTTCTCAATATTCCGGGCGCTGGTATCGGACGTTATGAACGCGACCGGCGACATGGCAGCAGGAGAGAATTCCAGCGGCGCGCTAAGGGTCGTCCATCGCATAGATCGCTGGCAGAAGCTTCTGAAGCGCAGGCACGAGAAGATACTCTCTCGTCAGGCGATAATCGGACTTTTCGGCGAACTGCATTTCATGCGCCATCGTGTATGGCCACGAATTGGCGCTTCGGCGGCAATCGCGTGCTGGCGCGGTCCTTACGGCGACGAGCAGGATTTCGCGATCCATGGCTGGATCATCGAGACTAAGGCGCAGCTCTCCACGGCCGACCAGGTGCTCAAGATCAGTTCCGAAGCACAGCTTGACACCGATTCCGGCCCGATCATGCTCTGTCATCAGTCGTTCGCTTCGAGTCCTTCAGCAAGCGGCCACGCCATCTCCCTCAATGACATGGTCGATGGTGTGCGAACCGATCTGGCATCCGAGGCTCCGGGAAGTCTGGACCTGTTCGAGGCTGGTCTGGTGAACGCCGAATACGATCATCGCCCGGAATACGATCAGGAATGCTGGGAGCCGGTCACCCTGAGCATCTTCGAGGTCGAAGACGGTTTTCCCCGTCTTGTTCCGTCCTCGATGGCATCGGGCATCCGGCGGGTCAGCTACCAGATAGTGCCGGCCGCCTGCGCCGCCTTCCGCCGGGAACCGGGCTGGCTCGACAGGGAGGTGCTTGGTGCCTGAGGAACGTTCGATCGAGGGCGATTACCGCGAGTTCCGTGAGGAGCTGCTCCGGGACGCCGAGTTCTCCGGGGATCCGCAGCGCGCGGCCTTCTTCCAGCTGTTCGCGGAACTTGCCGCTGACAACGGGGATACTGCCGATTTGAACTACGCGCCGGTCTTCCGTGAGGGCACGCGAGGATATCAGGTGGACGGCTACGCTTGGGATGCCGAGCGCGGCGAGTTGCATGTAGCGATCTGCGACTACTTTGCGGACGAGAGCCTCCAGACGATCAACATGGACCGCCCCACGCAGCTGTTCGGCCGCGTGCGCCGTTTCTTCCAGCAGTCGTCAGAAGAAGAATTCATCGATACGCTCGAGGAAACGAGTCCTGCGTTCGAGCTTGCCAACCTGGTCAATCAGGCCGGCAGCCAGATAAAGCGTATTCGCTGCGTGATCTTCAGCAACGCACGGCTCTCCACGCGCAAGAAGACGCTCGAGGCCGAAGAGGTGATCGGCGCGAAGATGACGCTGAACATCATCGATTTCGTCCGCTATCTGGACATCGCCAGTGCGCGCGGCGGGACTGAACCTATCGAGCTGGAGGTTCGCGAACTCAACGACGGGCTGCTTCCATGCCTGGATGCCCATGTCCCCGGGTCTGACACGCAGTCCTATCTAGTCGTCATGCCGGGTGAGCTTCTCGCGCGCATCTACGGGCTCTATGGTGCCAGACTGATGGAGCAGAACGTCCGCACTTTCCTTCAGGCAAGAACCAAGACGAACAAGGGGATCATCAACACAGCTTCCGACCAGCCGGAGCGGTTCTTCGCTTACAACAATGGCATCACCGCGACAGCCAACGGTCTCGTGATCGAAAAGGACGAAGAGGGTCGTCCGGGCATCTCGCAGATCCGGAACCTTCAGATCGTGAATGGCGGGCAGACGACCGCATCACTTTTATACGCCGGCGATCGAGGATCTGCAGACCTGTCCAAGGTCTTCGTCCAGATGAAGCTGACCGTGATAGACCCCGATCAGGTCGACACGGTCGTCCCGCTAATCTCGCGCTTTGCCAACACCCAGAACAAAGTCAGCGAAGCCGACTTCTTCTCCAATCACGAATTCCACGTCGAGATGCAGAAGATCTCGCGCAGGCTGGCCGCTCCGGCGGCTGCGGGGAGCCTCGCCACGACCAAGTGGTTCTACGAGCGGGCTCGAGGACAGTATCGCACCGAATGCGGCATGCGCACGCCCGCCGAGAAGCGGCGCTTCCAGATCGAGTATCCACGCAATCAGGTCATCCAGAAGACCGACCTCGCGAAGTATCAGATGTCGTGCCGGCCTGCCCCGCACATCGTCAGCATTGGGGCGCAGAAGTGCTTTCTAGAATTCGCGAAGGAGATAGACGGGCAATGGCAGACCTCGCGAACGACCTTCAACGATGCCTTCTTCAGGGAGATGGTCGCCAAGGCGATCATCTTCCGCTGGGTAGACAAGCACGTGGGAACGTCGGACTGGTATAAGGAGGACCGGGGCTACAAGGCCAACATCGTGACCTACACGATCGGCTGGCTCGTCCACCACCTTTCTCGGCAAGGCCGCAAGCTGGACTTCAATCTGATCTGGAAGGAGCAGGACGTGCCCGAGGAGCTTCAGGTCGCATTCGCTGATCTCGCGCCACAGGTAGCAGGGGTTGTGAAGTCGCCGCCTTCGAGCATCACGAACGTCAGCGAGTATGCCAAGAAGGAGATGTGCTGGAAGGCCGTGCGCGAATGCGAGTTCGATTTCTCCGGAAATTTGAAGGGCTCGACGATCGGCGCTGAGGAGGTCCGGCAGCGAAAGAAGGACAATCGCTCGGAAGGGGAGATCGACCTCGAGATCGGCTTCGACACTCTCGTGCTCGAAAACATGGCTCGGATCTGCGAGTTGGAGGACTTTGCCAAGCGGAAGGGGATCATGACGCCGAGCGCCGCTTCCGCAATCCGTAAGCTGAATGCAGGCAAATTTAGCTTGGTAGGAGGCGACAGGAAGGGCCTGAAGCAGCTACTTGGAAAGCTGGACGAGTTCGGGACCGGACCTCGCGCCTGGGCCCACGAGAAGGAGCGCCCCTGACTACGGAGTGAACTCTTTCGACGTTCGTGTATTCAGCGATCGAGGTTTTCAGTCGAGCGATCTGAGCAACTTTGCCACAACCTCGGCTATCTCGCGGGCCAATAGCGGGGGGACAGCATTGCCGACCTGCACATATTGCTGCGTCCTGTTCCCTTCAAAGAAGTAGTTGTCCGGAAAGGTTTGAAGCCTCGCAGCTTCCCGGACCGTCAGGCTACGGCATTGCCGGGGGTCAGGGTGGATGAAATAATGGCCGTCCTTCGAGATATGACTGGTCACCGTCGTCGACGGGCGATCCCAGCATTGCACCCTAAAGCGGTCGGCGAACTTGCCGGAATTCCAGTTCTGATGTGCAGGAGCGAGATCAGCGGGAAAATCGGTGACCTTCGGCGAGTGTCCTTCGACCTCGGCGAACGCCGATGCAAAGGCATATCGAGCAAGATCGCTCTCCATGTGGCCGCGGCTCTCATGGTTCGGCATGTCGATCATTCGTCCATCTGCCATCCATGACGCGAGCCCGTTGTCGCGAATGGAAGTGATCTGCGAGCTCGACCGAGGTGGGACCTCATCACTAGCGCGGAGTTCCTTTACGACCGTTCGCAGTCGTCTGGCGACCTTGCTGTGCCTCTCCTTCCTGCAGGCGGATGCAGCAAGCTTAGCGGCATAGATTGCAGCAGATTTCCATCGTTCGTCGGAATCGCCGCCCTTGCTCAATCCGCTCCTGAGTTCGGGCATGTCTGCTATGGTATCCCTTACGGTGACGGAACGGCTGGAAGAAGTGAGTAGATAGCCAGATCCCGGCAAGGGTGGGACACGAGCCGCGACATCCTTGCGCAGTCCGAGGATGATGATCCGGTGCCTGCACTGCGGGATGCCGAAGTCCTCGCTTCGGATTAGATTGCCGGACAGCCGACCGCGCCCTTCTTCGACCAGCGGCAGGAGAGCGTAGCTGTCGTGGGCACCCCCGGCAGCTCGGAGATCGTTCAGAACCTGATCGATGATGCTTTTCCCGCCGACTTTCGCGGACAGCATTCCCTTGACGTTCTCCATCACGAAAGCGGCAGGGCGAATCTTCTCGAGGATCCGGATATATTCCTGATACAGAAAGTGGCGGTGATCCTTCTCCGCTTCATAGTCCGCTATGCCGCGATTACGCGCGCGGCCGACAAGGGAATATGCTTGGCAAGGGGGGCCACCGATGACGACGAATTCCGTATTGCTGTCATCGGACAGCTGATTTAGGCGCTTGTCGATGATGGCCTTGGCTTCGGGCGTCCCGAGCTCAAGCATCTCCGTCTCATGGACTGCCTCTCTCCACTCGGCCGGATGCAATGCAATCAGATCGTCCCGCGTGATCCTGCCAGCTATGTATTCGTAGTATCCACGCGGTGGCTCGCCGAACTGGCGGAAGAAGGCTCTCAGCCTCAGCGTGGCGAATGCCGACGGTTCCTTCTCGACCGAAATGGCGATCGGAAAGATCCGGGAGCCATCATCGTGTCGAAGCGTCGAGAAACCTTCGGCCAGTCCGCCCGGCCCCGCGAAGAGGTCGATGGTCTTGAACTTCGACTTCATCGGCGCAATTTGTTCGTCATGGTGCTGGCCCAATACCAGGTTGGCGAATTATCGCTAGGGAAGATCGCATGGCTGATGTGGTAGATGCCACCATACGGTCGAGGATGATGGCGAGCATCCGCGGAAAGGACACTCGCCCGGAACTCCTGTTGCGACGGGCGCTCCATCGAAGGGGCCTAAGATATCGGCTCCATGGCGGAAATCTTCCCGGACGTCCGGATCTCGTGCTACCTCGCTTCCAAGCCGTGCTCTTCGTGCACGGTTGCTTCTGGCATCGCCACGAGAGCTGCCGCTACGCGACAACCCCGGCAACACGAGTCGAATTCTGGCAGGCGAAGTTCGATGCGAACGTGGCGCGGGACATTCGAAATCAGCACGACCTCGCGGAGATGGGGTGGAGAGTGGGGATCGTCTGGGAATGCACCACAAAGAAAAGAAAGATCGGTGATCTCGCCGATAAGGTGTATGCATGGCTGACTGGGCCCGAGAGTAATCTGGAGGTTTAGTTCACGAGACCGCCACGCAGCTGGCGAGCAGAGTTGCCATCTGAGGGGTGAGGGTCATCGCAATGCCGTTCCGCGATGAACGTCGATAATCTTGGTTGTGCCTCTTACGTCGGTCGGTGTATTTGCTTGCCCTGAAGCGTAAAGGTATACCCATCCGAGGCGTCTCGCGACGTCCACGGAGTGTCTCATACGAGTTCGATCCCGATTGTGAGACAATATGCTGCGCTGACTCTAGACCCCATTGAGACGGCGAGACCCACCACATGAGCATCGTCGGATACGCGCGCGTCAGTAGCAGCTCCCAGAACCTCGACCTCCAACGTGAACAGTTCGCCGACGCGGGGTGCGAAAAGGTCTTCGCGGAAAAGGTGACCGGGACATCGCGCAACGACCGCCAAGTGTTTGAAGAATACCTCGACTGGCGGCGCGAAGGTGACACGCTTGTGGTCACGCGCCTTGCCCCCGTCTAGCTCGAGCCGGTTGCGACCTGCATGACATCATCACGCTGCTGTCAGCGAAGCAGGTCGGCTTCCGTTTAGTGCAGCAGGAAGCGGTCGATACGACCACAAGCATGGGGAAGCTGATCCTCGGCATCCTCGGTGCCGTCGCCGAGTTCGAGACCGACATCCATCAGGAACGCCAACGAGAAGGCATAGAGCGCGCAAAGGCGGCTGGTGTCTACAAGGGGCGTAATCTTACCGTTGACGTCGAGCAGGTGCGCACTCTCCGCGATCAAGGCTTCGGTGCGACCGACATAACAACGAAGCTGCGGATCGCACGGGCGAGCGTTTATGGGGCGCTGACGGACCCGCCAGTAACGTCGAACTAGTCCCGGCCTCCAAAACTCAGAAGTCCTAGAGCCTGCCGATCTGTTCGATCCTAGTGCTGCCTATCAGGCGGGGCTAAGATGGACCGCCCATCCACTGGGGATTCACCGTCTTGAGAAAAAAGTCTCGGTCACTTCTTGGATCGCGCCGTCTACAGATAGTGACTTCAAGTTCGGATCCGTCAATAAGGTGTGCGAATGGTCCTAGCAATTCATCCAACAGCGACACCACCGCAGTGCCTTGGCGCGATTTGGACTGCCAACGATGCCGACGCGCTGGCCGATGTCTGCGCCCAGATTATGGTTGGTCGTGCGTTGCATGCGGCAATGATCCTAGAAGGAGTTCATCCCCGCGGAGCCCCGCCAGTCCTAAGCGCCGCCCTCAAAGAGAAGCTTCGGCTCGAGCTTCATCCGAACACCGATCCGAAGACATACCATCGAGATGGTTTACTGTTCGAGATAATTAGCTGGGTAGCGGCACGGCTCAGCGCGACACCTAATGATGCAATTTCTGATCCACACCTCAAGGCTACCAATCAGGGCACTGATTGTTTAAAGGTCACCGTCGATCTAGCAGCACGCAAGCTGACACAAGCGACTGTCTACGAGTATAAATGCACGACTAATTGGCGACATCGTTTCTCGCAGGACGTGTTGAAGGCTTTCCGCGAATATGTATCGGGTGAACGCGACAACCAGCTTGCGCAGGAGGCGATCACTCTTCTAATCGGACTTGGTTTTACGCCAACCGAGCGCAGCGCGGCCTACGACGAGCTTGTGCGCGCCCGGCCTCTCGCCTTCCAGGCATCCTTGACCGTCGCACCGAGCGCGTTCGCGGCAGAAGACCGCCTCGCTCTATTCAAAGGCTACGAAACCGTCGCTGAGAACATGGTCGCGCGGGGCGGAAACACAATGCCGTTGGACGATATACGCGGCTGGTTCGCGAATTTTGCCGAACGCGTGTGGAGGAAGATTGAGGCGTTCGATGTTCGACGCTGAAACGGCTGCACTGATCAGGTCGGCGCCACCCCTTCGCGACTTCAATCCCGAGACACTGCCTCAAGAGCTGACAGCGATCTACGCGGAACTGGCTGGCCTACGGCTGCGTGCCGCCCAACTCGCTGACGCGCCTGATTATCTTGTCAGTATCGAACGGATCGCCAGGATTGCCGCAGTCTACGAGGCGCAAGTGGACGACACCCTCGACGGCCAACCCCGTCGTGCGGCCGCATTTGTCGCCGGAACCGCCTACCAGATCTTGGGCCGAGTGCTGCCAATCGACGTGGATCGAGCATTGTTCCTGAGCGCCGGGGCAATACACCCTCGGATCGCGGCGCCTTTGCTGTTCCTGATCGCCGAACAGAGTCCAGACGCACGCGAAGCAGCACAGGCCTTAGGGGGTGGACGACTGGAAGACATCCATCGTGGCGTTCTGCTCGAGAGCATCCAAGATTTGGCGCAGGAGCAGTTCACATCAATCCTCGATCGCGCGGAGCGCCTTTCCCGACTGCAACCGTTCCCTGGCGACGATCTGACGGAACAGGCAACCCAGGGTCTTTATGGTATGTGCTGGGCAGGACTGGTCCAATTGGTGGCCCAGCTTCTCGACCAGCCGCCGCCCGACCTGGCCTATCCACTGCGCGAGACACCGCAGGCGGTATTTGATCGGGTTGTCCAACTGGCGGTCGTGGGCCTTGAACCAGAGGATGGCGGCGCTCGGCTGGTCTCCGCTTATGCCGGGCCACGACATCTTGCACGTCTGCTTCGCCACGTCGCCGACGGTCTGGAGGGCGTGGGGGTCGCGCACCTTCCGACACCCGCAGGGGCTGTCGAATCATTTTGGCGCCGTTGGCTCCGTCACCGCGCAACAACCAAACCCACACTCTGGCCGAACCACCGTCAGGCGGTCGCGACTGGCTTTCTTGACGTGGGAACCTCAGGGGTTCTCGTGCTACCGACCGGTGCCGGCAAAACAACACTGTCAGAGCTCAAGATCGCCGCAACACTTAGCGCGGGCCGCAAGGTCATCTTCCTTGTGCCGACCTTGGCTTTGGTAGATCAGCTCCGTGACGATCTGTCCGAGAATTTCCCTAAAAGCCTCGCCAATTCCGAGGTATCTGCCGACGGCGACCTAATGGCGTTTCTCTCTGGACCCGAACTGGGTGCGATCGAGGTTATGACGCCGGAACGATTGCTCGCGACGCTCAGTTTCGCGGATACTGACGTAAGCGAGCTCGGCCTCGTTGTTTTCGACGAATGCCACCTTCTGAGCCCGGCTGGCGGTGGCGCGCGAAGCGTCGATGCGATGCTTTGCCTGCTTCATGCGTTACGACGGGCACCCCAAGCCGACTTCCTTCTGTTATCGGCCATGCTCCAGAATTCTGGAGACGTGGCCAAATGGCTGACCGAGCTCTCGGGTCGGCGCTGCATCGGCTTTCTGGATCCGTGGAAGCCCAGCCGCCAAGCCCGCGGCGTCGTCATCTACGGCAAAAGCCAGCTCGACTCGGCGAATGCGGCCGTCCGCGCCGCCAAGTTCGCAGCTAGGAGAGGATTGCCTGCCGTCAGACCCTCCCTCGACCTGTCACCGTTCGCCCTGTTCGGGCTGCAACATGCTTGGGCCCCAACATCGCCACAAGACCGCCGGATTGTCCGTCTGTCCGAGGAAACTGTGCGTCTCAACTACGGCGTGAACGGCGCCACGCCAAACGCGAACGTGGTCGGTGCGTCATTTGCCGCCAGCGCGGCCAAGGCTGGCTTGAAGACAATTATGTTCGTCAACCAAGCCGACCATGCGCCGACCACGGCAAAGAAGATCAAGAACGGTTTACCAGCCGTCGGCGCTTTATCGGAGGTCGAGAACGAGCTTTGGCACGAGATTGTGGCCGAGTTGGGCGATGCGGAGCACTCACTTATTGATCCGAAAGCTCCAGCTCTGCCTCATAACGGCGACATGATCTCGATCGAACGACGCTTGGCAGAGTCACTATTCCGAAAACAAAAGGGCGCAAGCGTCATCGTCGCCACGCCCACGCTCGCGCAGGGAATGAATCTGCCCGCTGAGGTCGCGATCCTTGCGGGAACCATGCGTCACGACGAGAACGGACGGGAGCCTCTTAAGGGCCACGAGATATTGAATGCCGCAGGCCGGGCCGGTCGGGCTGGCCATCTGGCCAACGGGACGGTCCTGCTGATACCAGAACCGCCGGTGTCGTTCGAGGCGGACGGGACGCCGACTGCGGATGCCTTTGGAATGCTCTCGAAGGTTTTGCCCGCCAACGATCAGTGCGTTACGATCGACGATCCTCTCACCACACTACTCGATCGTATCCAGACCGGCGACGTCGCCAGCCCGGAGGTCAAATATTTCCTCAGCCGACTGCGCGCCGGCGAGGGTATGGAGGCGGATTCCGACCAGCCGATCCAGATGATCAGCCGATCATTTGCTGCCTACCAAGCGCGCAAGGCCGGCACCGAAGCAGCATTCAACGTTACGCTCGCTACGCTGAAAAGCGCGCTGGAAACGGACGTTCAGTCCGCGGAGTCGATGACGGTCACGATCGCTGCTTTCAGCGGTATGCAGCTGCAACCGTTAACCACGCTGGCCGAGAAAATCGCCGGCGAGATCGACACACTACCAACCACGGTCATCGGATGGTGCGATTGGCTCATCGATTTCCTCATCACCGATCGAGCGAGCTTCGCGCTCTTGTTCGGTCAAGACGTAGAAACGGTCAAAGCTGTTACGCGCGGCAAAAAGACCGGAGGACACAGCACAGACGTCGAGCTTGCACTGCTCAAGCCTGCCATACGCGCGTGGCTCACCGGTGGGACTTTCGCGTCGATCGAAACTGCGCTGGGCGTTGCGCAAGCCGAAATTAGGACGTGCAAGCGAACCCGTGATTTTGTCCTGAGGTTGATGAACCGGCGGTTCTACATGATTGCCGGAGCGGTCGCCGCACTCGTCCAACATGCACTCGAGGAAGCCCAGAAGGTCTCAGCCAATCCCGCTGCGATTGAGGTGCTCCCGATCGCCATCCGGAAGGGGCTGGACTCACCCGACAAGGTCGCCTTCGCCCATCGGAAAAGCAACTTGCGGTCGCGCACCGCCATCCATCGTGAATACCTAGCGTTGATGCCCAGTCGAACGGATCAGCTCGGCGCCGACTTCCAAGGCATCCTACGCTCGATTGATGCACATCTGGCGTTCGACAACGTCTAGTCTTCGTCGGCTCATGAATCAAACTGAATGTCCGATCCGTTGGCGAAAGGCCTTCTGTATTTGCGAGACGGTCAAAGATTCGCCGAAGGTTTGGCAATATGTTCGGTTACCAGATTCACTCCAACTATGAGGGAATTTTAAAAGGCCGCCGACGTTTTACGGCGATCTTGCACGCCGTTGAAAAGAAACGGTCCGATTTCGGTCGGATTCACACCGGAAAGCTCAGAAGTCTAGGACTGCTGTCAGCTTGGAAGCCTCTGCTGGCACAGGTGTCGATCGCGCTATGCTGTAGCCCCTGGGGGTCAGAAAGGGGGTCGATCTCGATGCCTTGTAAGATTTGTCGTTTGTAGTCATTGATTTAGGTTGAGGGTGTGGTCCCTCTTCTGGCACCATTTCCCGGTCAAAACTGGGCACCAATTCTGTGCCACGTTTTGCCCCGGATGTAATTGCGCTTTCGAGTGCGCCTTTCGCTCCCGAAATAACTATCTCATCGTTCGATACGGACGATTGTTCAACGGATGGCCGGACCCAAGCGCGCCGTGATCCCGGATCGCCGTTTCGGATTTCGTTGGAGAGAGCTTGGCGAAAGCTTCATCGATCATATCACTGCGTGCGGTCAGCTGCACCAGGAGGCTGCGCTCGCTAGCTTCGAACGCGTCGTCATCGGCTGGCCATTGAGGCCCCGACTGGCAACGTGGAGGATCAAGGGAACGACTGTCGCTTCTTCCTCGTTGATTGCGCTCTTTCTTAGCTTCGATCGCGACGGGCTTGGAGCGGTAACCGAATGGAACGGATCAGCCGTTTCATTGACCGGCACGGGTGTCGCTGCGCCGATCTCTTGGCCTAAAAAGTCAGGCGGCCTGCGCACAATCACATCTCAGCCTAGTCAGAGGCCCACCAAGTCAACAGGACCGTAGTGCGTACGAAAACTTTCCATCAATGCTTCTTTCGGCTCGCGAAAGGCTTTTGTGAAGGTGCCAAAGGAAACGACTTTACCGGCGGTCGAAACGCACGGCCGGGCGCTCTTTTCATTACGGATGATAGACATGATGGCGGACTTCGCCGCGGTTCTCCTCACAGATCGGCAAACGCTTTGCCTAGCGCGAGCGGACTTTCAAACTGTTCCTCTTCCGGCGCGCCGACGGCAGGTTTCCGGTGAATCTGGCGAGCGTTCGCAACGCAATCGACCAGAAAGGCGCCGAGATCGCCAGGGCGGCAGCGAAAGGCTTGTTCGGGGAAAAATTCTTCCTCGACCAGCAGCTCTCCCGAAGCGGGCTTATCGATCAGCCACCCCGGGCGGACGGCGGTCCAATCGAGACGCGGCTTGTCTTCCAGCAATCGTTCCATCTCGCGCATCTGATCGAGGATGCTGTGCAGCGCGGGGACTACGCTCGCCTTGAACCATAACGGCAGATTAGGCTGGTCAATCACGAAGGCCGCAGAGATGACTGCGATCCGTTCGATGCCCGTCCGTTCCATCGCCTTAAGGATCCGCCGCGTACCCTCGGTGTAGAGCGGAGGGGGAGAGGAGACCGCCATCTTGGGCGTAAAGGCGACGCCGAGTGTGGAAATCACCGCATCACAGTTCGCCATCACTTCGGCCAGATCGTCTTCCAGCACGTCCGCGTCGCGATAGGTGACTCCCGCCAGGCGATCCGCTTCGTCCGGCGGGGTGCGGTCGATCGCGCACAGATCGAACCCCGCGCGAACCCCATGATGGAGAACTTCGCGACCGGTCGCTCCGCCTGCCCCGAACACTGCGATACGTTTGACTGCCAAGCGCGATGCTTTCTTCCAATGGGATACGATTGCGCTTTTCAAATCGCGCAATGAGCCGCTATGTTCCTCGGACAAGCCGGGATTTGCGTGCCTTTTAGGGTTCACATCCTCGTCCGATCCTTTTTTCAGAGTTTGCTCCGATGTTTGCCGGCAGCTATTGCGGAAGTCCGCCCGCGCTTTCCGAGCTTGCCACTCGCTGGAACGGCGATCCTTTCCTGATCGCTTTGCTGGCAGGCGCGATGGTGTTGGCGGTCCGGGCGCGCAATCGGATGTCGGCAGGTGGCATCGCCATTCTGGCCATCGCTTTTCTGTCGCCCCTCTGTGCTGCGAGCGCAGCCTTGTTCGCGGCGCGTTCGCTCCACCATCTGCTGCTGATCGTCGCCGCACTCGTCTTCGCGATGGCGGTAAGGCCGCGTGGCATAAGCCGCATCGAAGTGCCGGTGATCCCGGCGGTCATCGCGATGACCACGGTCCTGTGGGCTTGGCATGTGCCTGCGCTTTACGATGCGGCGTTGACGAACATGGCGATCTATTGGCTGATGCAGGCGACCATTCTGGCGACGTCCTTCGTCTTCTGGCGTGCGGTGCGCCGGGCCAGCGCGATCGGCGCGGTCGCCGGGCTGCTCGGTGGAATGATCCAGATGGGGTTTCTCGGCGCGTTGCTGACCTTCGCTGCGCGGCCGTTCTATCTCATCCATGCCCTGGCCGCACCGACATGGGGTCTCTCTGGGCTGGAGGACCAGCAGCTCGCCGGGCTCATCATGTGGGTTGGCGGCATGGCGCCTTTCGCCATCGGCGCGGCCGTGATTGCTCGCCGCGCCTGGGCGAGGCAAAGTGCGGCAACGTCCGTGACCTCCACCGCACCCTCTGTCGCAACGGCCGGCGCGCGGACAGTCGCCTGACATGATCCTCTCGCTCGTGAAGGCGCTTCATATCGCCGCTTTGATTATCTGGTGTGCTGGACTGATCGGACTACCGCTCATGCTCAGCAAGCATGAGATTGGCGAAGGGCAGGCGAGCTATGCCCGGCTGCGCCTGCTGACGCACCGTGCCTATGCCTATTTCGTGACGCCCGCTGCGATTGTCGCCATTGCGGCGGGGACCGCGTTGATCTTCCTGGCGGGGGCCTTCACCCTGTGGATGTTTGCGAAGCTGCTGATGGTCGGCGTGCTGGTCTCGCTCCATGCCTGGATCGGCCATCTGGTGGTGCTGATGAGCGAACGGCGAGGCCGCTTCGCCCCGCGCAGCGCGATCCCCACGATGGTGCCGATCGGGATCGCCATGCTGGCGATCCTGTTCCTGGTGTTGGGCAAGCCCGCGCTGCAAAGCTTCGCGCCGAGCTGGCTAAAGGAGCCGCTCGGTCACGAGCTCCCGGTCGACGAGACGCCGATTTGATATTCGAACACCAGCTTGCCCCCATGCCAACCGGTAAATCCGGTGAAGCCAACGGCGAAGGCGGAAATCATGATGCCGAAGGGCAGCACCGCCTGTTCGAAGCCCAACAGGCGATAGCCCCAGTTCATACCGAGGATGGACAGCAACATCACGGCGATGACGAAATGAGTCCAGCTGGCGGCGCGCTGGCGGATGCCCGGCACGCTCAGCAGTTCGACCGTGCCAGCCAGCCCCGCCAGCAGGCCGAACAGGAAGGCCATCCCCGCGGCCCAGAGACCGGCGCGCGCCCAGAAGATGTCGCCCGTCCACCAGTAGAAGATATCCGCACCCAAAACGCATGTCGTCAGCGCGATCGGGAAGGCGACCAGCATGGCGTGGATCGGGTGCCCCGCGACCGCGATCTTGGATTCGAGCCGATGAAAATTGGGCTGCTGTTCGACCGGGTCGATCAGCTTGTCCGGATCGGCCTCGACAAGCTCCCTCTCGGCAATCTTTTCGTAAATCGTATCGCTCATCGCAAATGTCCCTTGCGCAATGGCCTTTCGCGCAGTCGCATCCGGTGGGCGGTGGCGACCTGTCTCATACCACCTCTTGCGGCGTGTAAGGGGGCTTTGTCCACCATCGATCCTGCCGGACCATCCGCATCGCGCGTGGCGGATCTTTGGTGGTGGATGCTGGGAGGCTCGGTCCTGTTGTCGGCAATGGTCTTCTTGCTGCTGCTGATCGCCCTGTTCCGCCGCGGCGTGGCCGATCGCGAGACGCCGGAGCGAAAGCGGGTGTGGATCGGCTGGCTCGGCCTTGCGATGCCAGTCGGGGTGCTGATGGTGTTGCTGGGCTTTGCGCTATGGGTGGGGGAGCGCAATCTCCCGACCGGCCCAGCGGCGCAGACGATCCGTGTGACCGCGTATAATTACGGCTGGGAATTCTGTTACGAGGATGGGCGCTGCACTGAGGGCGTCATGCGCATTCCGGCGGGTGAGCCAGTCGATCTCGATATTACTGCGACCGATGTGATCCACAGCCTCTGGATCCCGCGCCTAGCGGGCAAGATGGACGCGATCCCCGGCCAGGTGAACCGCCTCAGGATCGAAGCCGCTGCGCCGGGCACTTACGAAGCGGTCTGCGCCGAATATTGCGGCGTCGGCCATGCCGGGCACCGGTTCGTGGTCGAAGCCTTCGGCGATGCAGGCTCTGCCGCCGGAACTGAGGGCGCGCCATGAAGGCCATACAACTCCACAAGGATCTGACCCGCATCTGGCAGGGCGAGCCCGGCTGGCGCGGCGTGTTCAGCAGCGTCAGCCACACCGATCTGGGCAAGCGATTCATCATCGCCGCGGCGGTGTTCTTCGGTATCGGCGGCGTGCTCGCGATGCTGATCCGCGCACAGCTGGCGACACCCGACAGCGCTTTTGCCGGGCCGGAAGTCTACGGCCAGATTTTCACGATGCATGGCAGCATCATGATGTTCCTGTTCGCCATTCCCATGCTCGAGGGGCTGGCGATCTATCTTTTGCCCAAGATACTGGGCGCGCGCGATCTCGCTTATCCGCGCCTCACCGCGCTCGGCTGGTGGTGCTACCTGTTCGGCGGCACGATCATGATCCTCGCCCTCCTGGGCGGAGTGGCGCCCGATGCGGGCTGGTTCCTCTATCCGCCGCTTTCGGGCAAAGAATTCACGCCCGGCGTCAATTCCGACGTCTGGCTGCTGGGCATTACCTTCGTCGAGATTTCCGCCATGTGCGCCGCGATCGAGATCGTGGTGACGATCCTTAAATTCCGCGCGGCCAATATGAGTCTCACCAGGATGCCGATTATGGCTTGGTATCTGCTGGCGACGGCGGGGATGATGATCTTCGGCTTTCCCCCGCTGATCCTGGGCTCGATCCTGCTGGAGGTGGAACGGGCCTTCGGCTGGCCGTTCTTCCAGCCCGAACTGGGCGGATCGCCGCTCTTGTGGCAACATCTCTTTTGGCTGTTCGGCCATCCGGAGGTTTACATCATCTTCCTGCCGGCGGCAGGCGCATTGTCCACGATCATACCGGTGATGGCGCGCACTCCGCTGATCGGATACGGCGCGATCGTGACCGCGGTGATGGCGCTCGCCTTCCTCAGCTTCGGGCTGTGGGTGCACCACATGTTCACCACCGGCATCCCGCATATGGCGCTGGGATTCTTTTCGGCGGCCTCCGTGCTGGTGGCGATCCCGACCGCGGTGCAGATCTTCGCGTGGATCGGCACGATCTGGGCGGGCCGGCCGAAATTCACCCTGCCGCTCTATTACATCGTCGGCTTCTTCGTCGTCTTCGTGCTGGGCGGACTGACCGGCGTCATGCTGGCCATCGTGCCGTTCGACCAGCAGGCTCACGACACCGCTTTCGTCACCGCGCATCTGCATTACGTGCTGGTGGGCGGGTTCGTCTTCCCGATGCTGGCGGCCGCGTATTACTGGATGCCCCATGCCACCGGGCGCACGCGGGTGATGCGGTTGGGCATCGCCGCATTCTGGTTGATCTTCATCGGCTTCAATCTGACCTTCCTCCACATGCATCTCACCGGGCTGCTGGGCATGCCGCGACGGGTCTACACCTATCCGGTCGAAGCGGGGTGGACCTGGCTCAACCTCATATCCTCGGTCGGCAGCTTCATGCAGGCCTTCGGCTTCGGCCTGTTCGCGATCGATATCGCGCTGCAACGCCGGATCGGCAACCGCTCGCGCCGCGATCCGTGGGAGGCCGAAACGCTGGAATGGGCCATGCCGACCCCGCCTTCGCAATACAATTTCGCCAGCCTGCCGACGGTCGACAGCCGCGAGCCGCTGACGAAGGACCGTAAGATCGGCGCGCGCCTTGCCGCCGGAGCCGGGCTGCTCGGTCGCGCGATCGACGATCGGCGCGAGACGCTGGCAGTCGATATCGTGACCGGCAAACCCGAACATGTGGCCATCCTGCCTGGGCCTAGCCTGCTGCCGATCCAGACCGCTGCGGTGATCGGAGGGTTCTTCCTCTCCATGCTGCTCAGCGTCTACTGGCTGGCGCCGGTGTTCGTG
>Ga0210021_1000176_pt1 | contig 75534 bp, 73 predicted proteins | sample CryGeymeta201517_FD_183981 | JGI IMG/M metagenome (GOLD analysis project Ga0210021, IMG submission 183981) | Groundwater microbial communities from Crystal Geyser aquifers in Utah, USA - Crystal Geyser metaG 2015-17 (SPAdes) (version 2) | ecosystem: Environmental > Aquatic > Deep subsurface >... | reverse complement strand
GGTAGAGCAGCACCAAAGCGGCTTCGCGCACTTCTTCCAGGTAATCTGGGGTGAATTTTTGGCGCTTGAACTGGCCGAAGCCGGTCTCTGTTGTCACCGCATGCAAGTCACCGCGGGCCAGTGCGTCGGCCAGTTGCGCAAAGATGTCGGAAAACACGCGCGCGCCCAGGTCTTGCGAGACCTTTTCTTCGTACAAGCGCGCTTCGTTGAGCGCATAAGCGTGGAAGGTGCGGCCGGTGTTGTCCCAGTCTTGCGGCAAAAACGCGCCACGCTGGAAGAACATGAAAAACAGCCGCAGCGCGTGCGCCGGGGCGATATGGCCGGGCGCGCCAGGCGCGGCGTCGTCCAGTTCACGCTCAATGCCGCTCACGCCCAGCGCAGCGGCCACATCGACTTCAAAAAACTCTTCAGAGCGGCTGCGCGCGTCTTGCCAATACAGCCGCCAGACGTTGCCGTTGGTCAGCATGCCCCACTTGACCGCCCGGTCTGACACCACGTCGGCGCGGCTCAGGTAGCGCAGCATCTGGCTGGATGGTGCGTCGGGATCGGTGGGCTCAGACGCGTCGCCCCGGTCCAGCGGGCGCAGCCAGCGTTTGGCTTCCAAGATGGCCAGGCCGTGGCGGTAACGGCGGTCGTCTTTGGTCTCAAGCAGCGCCAAGTCCTTGTGTTCGGTGTCGGCAAACAGCAGGCAGTCGGGCACGTCTTCGCGGCGTTTGCCAGACAGGTTGACCTGCGGCAAAAAGTCGTCGCCCCAGCCCAGCACGCCCAGCACTTTGTTGATCACCAAGGCTTCAGTCTGTGCCTCGTTGATGGTCGATTCAGTGCTCAAGCCCTTATAGATACTGTGCAAGTCGCTCTCAAAGTTGGCGTATTCAACATCTGGAAATGCCTGCCAGGAAGGGGTCTCCCGCACGCCACGCGTCAAAAAATCTTGGGTGAAAAGTTGTCCTTGCATGGGCTCAGTTTAGTGGTTCCTGCCGTGCAGTCATCCGGCTATCATTCATGGGCACCGTGTGCCGTGCATTCATAACAATTGGAGACAAACCCATGCAAAGACGACAACTCATCACTGCTGCTGCAGCCGCCACCACCAGCCTGCTACCCCTGTGGGCAACCGCCCAAACGCTTGAAAAGCCCAAGCTCACCATCGCCGTGGGCGGCAAAAACCTGCTGTACTACCTGCCGCTGACCATTGCCGAACAGCTGGGCTACTTCAAGGCCGAGGGGCTGGATGTGACCATCGTCGACTTTGCCGGCGGCTCCAAAGCCTTGCAGGCGGTGGTAGGCGGCAGTGCCGACGTGGTCTCGGGCGCGTTTGAGCACACCATCAACATGCAGTTCAAGGGTCAGGCTATGCGCGCCTTTGTATTGCAGGGCGCGGCGCCGCAAATTGTGCTGGGCATCAACCCCAGGACGATGCCCAACTTCAAGGGTGTGGCCGACCTCAAGGGCAAAAAGATCGGCGTATCGGCGCCTGGCAGCTCGACCAATGTGATGGCCAATTTTGTGCTGGCCAAAGCCGGCCTGAAGCCCAGTGATGTGAGCTTTATTGGTGTGGGCACCGGCAACGGCGCGGTGGCGGCCATGCGCAGTGGCCAGATCGATGCCATGAGCAACCTCGACCCGGTCATCACGCTGCTGCAGCGCTCGGGCGACCTGAAGATCGTCACCGACACGCGCAAAACGAGTGACTCAGAAAAGGTGTTTGGCGGCCCCATGCCTGCGGGCTGCCTGTACGCGCCGCAAGCGCTGCTGGACAAGGCACCCAACACGGTGCAGGCACTGACCAACGCCATGGTGCGCGCCAACAAGTGGATTCAGCAGGCGGGTGCTGCCGACATCATCAAGGCCGTGCCTGAAGGCTTTTTGCTGGGCGACCGCGCGGTTTACATTGATGCCTTCATTGCCGCCAAAAGCGCGCTGTCACCCGACGGCATGATCCCGGAAAAAGGCCCGCAAACCGCTTTCAGGGCGCTGGCCAGCGTGAATGCCAAGATCGCCGCCGCCAAGCTTGACCTGAACGCGGTCTACACCAACGCCTTCGTGAAAAAAGCCAACGCCAAATACCCCAAAGGCTGAGATGACGGCGGCGCTTGATTTGCAGGGCGTGGCCTGCACCTTCACCGCCCGCCACGACCCCGGCCAGCGCTACACCGCTGTGCAGGACGTGAGCCTGACGGTGGGCGCGGGCGAATTCGTCAGCGTCGTCGGACCCACCGGGTGCGGCAAGAGCACGCTGCTCAACGTGGGGGCCGGGCTGCTGGCGCCCAGCACCGGCAGCGTGCGCGTGTTTGGCCAGCCGCTGAGCGGTGTCAACACCCGCGCTGGTTACATGTTTCAGGCCGAGAGCCTGATGCCCTGGCGCACCGCGCTGGCCAATGTGATGGCCGGGCTGGCGTTCCACGGCGTGCCAACGGAGCAGGCCGCCGCGCAGGCCAACGACTGGTTGCGCCGGGTAGGGCTTGGTGGTTTTGGCGACCGCTACCCGCACCAGATGAGCGGCGGCATGCGCAAGCGGGTGAGCCTGGCGCAAACGCTGGTGCTGGACCCTGACATCATCCTGATGGACGAACCCTTTTCGGCGCTGGACATTCAGACCCGCCAGCTGATGGAAAACGAGTTGCTCGACCTCTGGCAGGCCAAGAAAAAGGCGGTGCTGTTCATCACCCATGATCTGGACGAGGCGATTGCTTTGAGCGACCGCGTGGTGGTGATGAGCGCGGGCCCGGGCAGTCACCCGATTGGCGACTTCTCAATCGACATCGCGCGCCCGCGCGACGTAGCCGAAGTGAAGATGACCCCGCGCTTTATCGACCTGCACCAGGCCATTTGGGCGGTGCTGCGCGAGGAAGTGCTCAAAGGGTATGCGCAACAGTTGAAGGCGGCTTGAGGTGACCAGCTCCGTAGGCTTGTATGTTGCGCAATGCTCGCTGTTGATCCGCAGGGTGACCGGTGGGGCAGCCCCACCGGTCACCCTGCTGGCAGTCTAAATTTTTCAACGAGTTGAGTTTGTTTGGGATGCCTATCTGGCCTTCTTTGAGAGCTTTAAAAATCTAAATCAATCCTTTTAAAAAGGACAGATAATCCGTCAACTGCGAAGCACCATGTCCCTGCACCCCATTCTCTTGGAAAAGCTCAACGCCGCGCTGTTACCGCTCGCGCCGGTTAGCCTGACGCTGCGCGACACCCAGCTGCCCAAGCTCGCCGGCAAAGTGCACGCGGTCATTGGCATGCGCCGCGCTGGCAAAACCACTTTTTTGCAGCAACTGCTGGCGCAGCAACGGCAACTGCTGCCGCCTGAGCGCTCGCTGTACCTGAGCTTTGACGACGACCGACTCGCCGGGCTGGATGCACAGCAGTTGTCGCTGCTACTGGAAGCCTACTACCGCCGCTACCCTGAGCTGCGCGGGCGCGAAACCGTGCATTGGTTCCTCGACGAAATTCAGCTCATCCCCGGCTGGGAACGCTTTGTGCGCCGGGTGCTGGACTCAGAAAAGGTGCAGATCGTGGTGTCGGGCTCGTCTGCGCGCATGCTCTCGCGGGAAGTCCACACGTCTTTGCGCGGCCGGGGCATCGAAACCATCATTCGCCCTTTTAGTTTTCGCGAATTTTTGCGCCATCGTGGTGAGGAACCGCAGCAGGAAAGCGCTCGTTGGACCAGCAGCACCCGCTCGGGCATCGAAAAGCGTTTTGGCGAGTACCTGCGCGAGGGTGGCTTTGCGGAGGTGCAAGGCCTGGCACCGACCTTGCGCATTGAACTGTTGCAGGGCTATGTCGATACGGTGCTGTTTCGCGACGTGGTTGAGCGCTACGGCGTGTCGCAGGTGGCGGCGCTGCGCTGGTTGATCCGCCAGTGCCTGCGCAACCCGGCCGGGGCGTTGTCGGTGCACCGCTTGCACCTTGACCTCAAGGCCCAAGGTCTGGGTGTGGCCAAGGACGCGGTGCATGCGATGTTTGGCTATCTGCAAGACGCTTTTCTGATTGATGCAGTGGCGTTGGCCACGGAGTCCGAACGGCAGCGCAACACCAATGCACGCAAGGTTTACCCGATCGACACGGGGCTGATCGGTGCGTTTGACACCCGTGGACGCGCCAACGTCGGGCATGCGCTGGAATGTGTGGTGCAAAACGAGCTGGCACGGCGCAAGCACGCCATCGGCTACGGCCGCACCGCGCACGGATTGGAAATTGACTTTCAGGCACGCAACGCCGAAGGCGCGCTGCAACTGATCCAGGTTTGTGCCGATGTTTCCGAGCCAGCAACGCTGTCGCGCGAACTGCGGGCCTTGGATGACGCAGCGCAAACCTATCCAGATGCAAGCCGACACCTGCTGGTGCTGGAGCGCCCACCCCAGCCACTGGTGCAGGCGCAGGGGGTGCAGGTTCAGCCGGTTTATGAGTGGCTGCTGGCAACGGATGCGGCGGTATGAGAGGCATTTTTTCTGGCGCTATGGGTGTGACCCGCAGGGTGACCGGCGGGGCCGCCCCACCGGTCACCCTGCTAGACGGTGTGGCAGTAAAGACAGTGGCAACAGCGATCAACAGCAATGTCCAGCGCAGTGGCAGGTATTGGCGGTCGACGATTTCTGGTACCCCAGTATGAGGAGACCGCCAACACCTGTCACTGCGCGGGTTCAAACACACGGCGTTTTGCACTTCTAAACAATAAGGCTCAACCATGTGGAAATTCTTTAAACCCAAAACAAGCAACCTGTGGTTCTGGCAGCTGGGCATGCTAGTGGCTTTGTTTGCCTTTTGGCATGTGATGACCGCACCCGGCCTGATCCCGCCGATGATGTTCGACAACGACACCCAGGCGGCGTTTTTCTTTGGCGAGCCACTCAAAATGGCCAGCCGCGTCTGGGCCTGGTTTGTGACGGATGCCGACATCTACCAACACCTGGGCGTGACGCTGGCCGAGACCCTGATGGCCTTTGCCGTGGGGGCGGGTTTGGGCTTGGGCGGTGGGTTGTGGCTGGCATTGGCCCCCATGGCGTCCGCCATTTTGGAGCCCTACATCAAGGCCATGAACGCCATGCCGCGCATCATCCTGGCGCCTATCTTCTCGGTCTGGTTCGGTTTGGGCATGGGCTCCAAGGTGGCGCTGGGCGTGACGCTGGTTTTTTTCATCGTGTTCTTCAACGTCTACCAGGGTGTCAAAGAAGTCAGCCCGGTGGTGCTGGCCAACGCCCGCATGCTGGGGGCCGACGCGCGCCAGTTGCTGCGCCATGTTTATTTGCCCAGCGCCACCAGTTGGGTCTTCAGCAGCTTGCACACCAGCGTTGGGCTAGCGTTTGTGGGGGCGGTGGTGGGCGAGTATTTGGGCTCCAGCCAGGGCGTGGGCTATTTGATTTTGCAGGCCGAGGGCAGTTTTGACATCAACACAGTGATGGCCGGCATTGTGGTGCTGACCGCTTTTGCGCTGGTGCTTGACAGCCTGGTCGGGCGGGTTGAAAAGCGCCTGATGAAATGGCAGCCCAAAACCGGCGAGACCGAAAAACTCTGACGCAATCTACAGCGCTTTACGGATCGTGATGGCACCACGAATGTCGCCAACCGAATAGCCAGTGGCTTTGTCAGCCGGGTAAAGCGTGTGAATTCTCCCGGCGATTTCTGGCGCAATGGCATCAGCGGCCCCGTGGCAAGCCAGGCACACTTGCTGCGTGGGCAGCGCCTTCATGTAACGGTATTCCTTGCCCCCGTTGGCCGTGTCCACCACGCCAAATTTTTCCAGTGTTGCGGGTTTTTCTCCGGCGGCGGTGCGCTGGTCAAAATCTTTCAATGCAGCCAATTCCCAGGCATCTGGCACCGCCTTGGGGTTGCGGTTGCGCAGGCTTACGCGCCGAATCGCCCACCCGGTTTGCTCAGAAGCCGACTTGGCCATTTGCGGTGCTTTTTCATTGCACACCGCCACTGCGGATGCGGGGCCACCTTGTGCGATTTGGGCGTTGAGCATATCCAACAGCTTGGGTGGCACAGCGCCAGCTACTTTGCGTGCATCAGTCAACAAAGCATCGTCCTGCGCCAGCGCGGGCAAACTCAACCACAATGCCGCCCCAACTGCGGCACAAGCCACCCGCCCCACCTTCGAAATATTTGATGTCATATCCAGCCTCAGAATAAAAAAGAAACGGCATTAGAGCAGCGCTGCGGTTGAAGCGTCCGTGACCCAGGTCACACACAGCCAGCGCCCATCATCCAACGGGTTGAAAAAGTGCCGGATGAAATCGCAACCAAGACCGGCGAGACTAAAAAGCTCTGACGTGCAGCGCGCAAGGCTGAGGTCAACTCGCCTGATACAGCGTCACCACGCAAGCCCCCCCCAGACCCAGGTTGTGTTGCAGCGCGGTTTTGGCACCAGCCACCTGACGCGCACCGGCGCTGCCGCGCAGTTGCTGCGTCAACTCATAACACTGCGCCAGCCCGGTCGCGCCCAGCGGGTGTCCCTTGGACAGCAAGCCGCCTGACGGGTTGGTCACTACCTGGCCGCCGTAGGTGTTGTCGCCGTCGGCGATGAACTTTTCGGCACCGCCTTCGGGGCACAGACCCAGCGCCTCGTAGGTGATGAGCTCGTTTTGCGCAAAGCAGTCGTGCAGCTCCACCACGTCCAGATCCTTGGGGCCGATACCGGCCTGCTCAAACACCTGCTGCGCGGCGGCTTGGGCCATGTCGTAGCCCACCAGCCGCATCATGTCGCCTGACGCAAACGTGCTGGGTGTATCGGTCGTCATGGCCTGCGCGACCAGGGCCACGTCGCTGCGCAGAGCGTGGCGTTTGGCAAAGTCTGCTGACACCAGCACGGCCGCTGCCGCACCGCAAGTGGGCGGGCAGGCCATCAAGCGCGTGAGCACGCCCGGCCACAGCGTCGGTGAATCCAGCACATCCTGCGTGCTCACCTCTTTGCGAAACAGCGCCATCGGGTTGTTGGCGGCATGGCGACTGGCCTTGGCGCGGATGCTGGCAAAGCTCTCCAGCCCGATGCCGTAGCGGCGCATGTACTGCTGCCCGGCACCGCCAAAATAGCGCAGCGCCAAAGGCACGTCAGGCATGCCCACCAGCGCGTCGGTGACCGCGTCAAACGGGTCAAACGGGCTGGGCCGGTCCTTGAACACGCTGCCCAAAGCGCCGGGTGCCATCTGCTCAAAACCCAGCGCCAACACGCAGTCGGCCCCGGCCGCAATAGCTTGACGCGCCAGAAACAGCGCGGTCGACCCGGTGGCGCAGTTGTTGTTGACGTTGACGATCGGAATGCCGCTCATGCCCACGTGGTACAGCGCCTTCTGGCCGCAGGTCGAATCGCCGTAGACATAGCCAACAAAAGCCTGCCGCACCTGCGCATAGTCCAGGCCCGCATCGGCCAAAGCCAGGCGGACAGCCGCAGCGCCCATCTGGTCATACGGTTCACTGGCGCCCGGCTTGACGAACGGGATCATGCCGACGCCGGCGATATAGGTTGTGGGGTTCATGGTGTGAACATTTTTGACCGCAACGGCAATGGCGAGTGTTGGGTCAATCGGTTGGGTAAAACTCAGGCCGTCAACAACTGCAAGTCCAACCCCAACGGTACAAAGTTGTTGAAGTCGCGGTCAAGCGTCACCAGCTGCATGCCAGCGCTGATGGCAAAAGCGGCGAGATAAGCGTCCATCCAGACTTTGGGCGAAGCACTTGGCAAAGCGGCGGCGCTGCGCCACAGGGCAAACACGCCGGGCGACTCGTCACGCACCACCACTTGCGGCAATGCTTGTAGCGCATCGAGCGCCTGCAATGCGTCGCGGTTGGTCAGCCCCTCGGCACCGTAGGCTTTGAGCACGGCCGGTGTGGAAGTCAGGCGCAGAAAACTTTGTTGCGTGGCGCGGCAAAACACCGCTGGCGCTGACGCTGTGGCCTGCTGCAAAGCCTGCTGGGCGCGTTGATGCGCCGGGTGCGTGGTGAACAGCGCCGCCAGCCAGACGTTGGTGTCAAACAGGCAGGCCGGCACGGTGCATATCCTCCTGGGTTTGCGTCTGCTGCTCAAGCTGCAGCGCATCTTGCACAGTCATACTTTCTGCCGGTGCACCCATGCGACAGTGAATCACCGGCAAACCATTGGCTCCCCGCGCCACGATTGAATCAGGTTGCAAGGCAGGTGCCGCCTTCCCCGCGTCTAAACCCAGACCCTGGCGCAGCAAGTCGGCCACCAAATCGCGCAACGTGCGCCCTTGCATCAGGGCGCGCAGCTTCGCCTCGCGCACCAGTTCGTCAGGCAGATCAAGCGTCGTTTTCATGAAAGCCAGTTTACCAGCTAGCTGGTTTACTGCAAAACCAGGTCACTAAGATGCCACACTTGCCGCTGCACATATCTGTCTTTTGATACAAATAGCATAGCTATCTATGCTTTCTGCATCAGGGTGAAACGGGGTTTTTATTTTGAACCGGTGGCCGCTGCTGCCAGCACCTGCGCGACTGCTGCAGTGAGCTTTTTGGCGTAGGGCACGTGCAAAAACTCGTTGGGACCGTGGGCGTTGCTCTTGGGGCCGAGCACACCGCAGACCATCATTTGCGCTTTGGGGAAACCTGTGGACAGCATGCTCATCAGCGGGATGGTGCCGCCCTGGCCGATGTAACCGCAAGGCGCGCCAAAGCAGCTTTGCGACGCAGCCTGCACGGCCTGCTCGAACCAAGGCACACTGCTCGGTGCGTTCCAGCCGCTGGCGTGCGAATCGGGCGAGAAGGTCACCCGGGCCTGGTAGGGCGCGTTGTCTTCCAGCATGGTTTTGAGCTGTGCCACGGCGGTGCCTGCGTCCACCAAAGGCGGCAGGCGCAAGCTGAGTTTGAACGCGGTGTAGGGGCGCAACACGTTACCGGCGTTTTGCAGATTGGGCATGCCGTCGACCCCGGTGACGCTGAGCGTGGGAATCCAGGTGCGCGACAGCAGCGCCTGCAGCGGGTCTTGGGTGGTGGGCAGCATGCTCTGGCTGTTGCTGGCACCGCAATCCGAAACACAAGAGGAATTGGCCCAGGGGAAGCGCTTGTACAGCTCGTCACCCAGAATGACCGCTGTGGCCTGCGCCTGGGCCATCCGGTCGGCGGGCACCTCACAGTGAAACTGCTGCGGCAACAGACGCCCGGTGGCGCTGTCTTCCAGGCGGTCGAGCAGGTGGCGCAGGATGCGAAAGCTCGACGGCACCAGGCCGCTGGCATCACCCGAGTGGATGCCTTCGCTCAGCACCTGCACCTTGAGCGTGCCGCTGGCCATGCCGCGCAGGCTGTTGGTGAGCCACAGCTGGTCGTAGTTGCCTGCGCCCGAATCCAGACAGATCACCAAACCCACATCGCCCAGTCGCGGGCGCAGCGCGTCCAGGTAGGGCAGCAGGTCGTACGAGCCGCTTTCTTCGCAAGTCTCAATCACGCCGACGATGCGCGGGTGCGCTACGTGCTGGGCTTGCAGCGCCTGGATGGCAGCGATGGCGGTGTAGATGGCGTAGCCGTCGTCGGCACCGCCGCGGCCGTAGAGCTTGCCGTCTTGGTAAACCGGGGTCCACGGACCCAGGTCGGCACGCCAGCCAGAAAATTCGGGCTGCTTGTCCAGGTGCCCATACATGAGGACATTTTGACCTGCAGCGCTTTCTGTATTTGCGCAAGCAGCTTTGTTTTTTGTAGCACCACTGAACGCTGCCACTTCCACAAACAGCACTGGCGTGCGTCCGGGCAGGCGAACAATTTCGAGCGTCAGCCCGGCCACTTTTTGCGACTGCACCCAGCTGGCGGCGCTTTGCACCACCGACTCGATGTGGCCGTGCTGCACCCAGTCGGGATCGAACATGGGCGACTTGGCGGGCACGGCGATGTAATCGCTCAGGCGCGCGACGATGTCGCGGTCCCACTGGGCGCTGATCTGCTCCTGGGCTACGGTGGCGTTCAATACGCCGATGGGTAAGGCTGCGTTCACAGGGTGCTCCTATCTGGGGTTGTGGCCGATGGCAGAAACGCGCGGCTTGCCGAGTTTGGCGGGTGCGCGCGCGGCGATCTGACGCGGTGCGGACTGGGCCAACCGCGGGACCGCTCTGGGCGCTTGCAAGCCAGCCTGTGCGGTGGACCTGGGGCCGGCTGTCAGGTGGAACACCGACACCGCCTCTTCCAGTCGCCGTGCCTGCTCACGCAGGCTCTCGGCAGCGGCAGCAGACTGCTCCACCAGTGCGGCGTTTTGCTGCGTCATCTGGTCAAGTTCGCCAACAGCGGCGTTCACATTGCCGATGCCGTTGGACTGCTCGGCCGCAGCGGCGCTGATCTGTGCCATGATGTCGCTGACTTTTCTGACCGACGCCACAATCTCGTTCATGGTGTCGCCGGCGTTTTGCACCAGTTTCGAGCCCGAGTCGACCTTCTCCACCGACGCGTTGATCAGCGCCTTGATTTCCTTGGCCGCTTCGGCGCTGCGCCCAGCCAAGCTTCGCACCTCGGAGGCCACCACCGCAAAGCCGCGGCCCTGCTCACCAGCGCGTGCTGCTTCGACTGCCGCGTTGAGCGCCAATATGTTGGTCTGGAACGCAATGCCGTCAATGACGCTGATGATGTCGGCAATTTTGCGCGAGCTGTGATTGATCTCGTTCATGGTGGTCACCACTTCACCGACCACGGCACCACCGCGCGCGGCCACCTCGGCGGCGCTGGCGGCCAGCTGGTTGGCCTGGCGCGCCGAATCAGCCGAATGCTGCACCGTGCCGGTGAGCTGCGCCATGCTGCTGGCGGTGCTTTGCAGGTTGCTGGCGGTTTGTTCGGTGCGCTGGCTCAAGTCCTGGTTGCCGCTGGCAATCTCGGCGCTGGCGGTGCTGATGCTCTCGGCGGCCTGACGTACCTGCAACAAAGCGTTGAGGTAGCGCCCGCGCAAATGCTCGGTCTCGCCCACCAGTACACCGATCTCGTCACGTCGGCTGGACTGGAACGTCTGCGTCAGATCGCCGTGCGCTACCGCCGTCACGGCCGCAGTCAACTCGCCCAAGGGTTTGCTCACCGCCCGGTGTACCGCAAAATACAAGCCCACCCCAAGCAGCACCGCAGTGGCGCCCAACAGCGCCCAAATGATGCGCATATTGGTCCAGAACTGCGCCATCGCCTCGGCGGCGCTCACCTCCGCTACCAGCCACTGGTTGCCCACTTCGGTTTTGTGAAACACCACCCAGCGCTTGCCGCTGGCGTTGCCAAGAAACGGCAATGCGTCGAAGAATTGCCCTTCCTGCTGCGCCGTCACGCTGGTCAAAAACTTCTCTGCCTGGGGAAAAACCTCGAGCACTTTTTTGCCCTTGGCGGTGGGATGTACCAGAAAACGCGCTTCGGCGAGTGCCCCCTTGGACTCGATCAGATAGGCGCCGCCCGTGTCAAAAAAACGCGCCTCAGAGATTTGTTTCTCCAGCGCGGCCTGCTGCAAGGAAATGTCCAACCCAATAAAGAAAATCCCAACCACCGCACCGCTGCTGTCTTTGATCGGCTCGTAATGCGTCATGTAGGGCGTACCGAACAAGACCGCCGGGCCGGTGTAGCTTTGGCCAGCCAGCATCAACTTGTGCGCCGGATGGGCCGCACCCAGCAGCGTGCCCATGGCACGTGAGCCGTCCTGCTTTTTCAGCGAGGTGGTGACGCGCTCGAAGTCGTCGCCCTTGCGGGCAAAAACGGTGGCCACACCGCCGGTGTCCTTGTTGAACTTGTCGACCGCGCCAAAGTCATTGTTGACCGGCACGCCAAAGCTGAGCACCTCGCCGGTCTCTTGGTTGTAGCTGGGCAGGGGGTCAAACTCGTTGCGGAACTTGGTGAAATTGCGCTTGGCCATTTCGCGGTTGGTATGGTCTGCCGCGTCGGCCACCGACACCACGCCAAAGACCCGCTCGGCGACGGCTGACACACGCATGGCCTGTGTGCTGCGCCACTCCAGCACACCAATGGCCACGCCCACCAGAAGCAGCACCAGCGCCAGCCCCAGCAAAGACCAAACCGACAATTGACGCGCCATCAGCTGGTGCGGGGCTTTCGACTGGGTCATGCAGATTCTCCAAAAAAACGGTTGAACTGGCGCTTGGGCGGATCAGGGTTTACCCAGCGTCGGGTAGTCGGTATAGCCTTTGGCACCACCACCGTAATAGGTGCTGCGGTCGCCTTCGTTGAAAGGTTTGTTGCGCCGCAGGCGCTCCACCAGATCAGGGTTGGCGATGAACGGCCGACCAAAGGCCACCAGGTCGGCGCCTTCGCGCACCACCTGTTCAGCCAGCGGCTTGTCCAGACTATTGTTGACCATCCAGGCGCCCCGGCCACCCGCAGCGCGGTAGGCACGGCGCAGGCCGGTGTAATCAAAGGGGCGATCGGATAACTCGCGCGGACCGCCAGTAGCGCCTTCAATGATGTGGATGTAGGCCAGGTTATAGGCAGCCAGCTCGCGCACCACATAGTCAAACAGCGGTTGCGGGTCGGGGTCAAACGCGTCGTTGGCCGGCGTCACCGGCGACAGGCGGATGCCGACACGGCCCGCGCCCACGGCGTCGGTGACGGCACGCACCACTTCGAGTGGAAAGCGGGCGCGGTTTTCAATGCTGCCGCCAAAGTCGTCGCGGCGCTGGTTGGAGCCACTCTTGAGAAACTGGTCGAGCAGGTAGCCGTTGGCACCATGAATTTCAACGCCGTCAAAACCGGCAGTGTCGACCGCGTTGCGCGCGGCAGCGGCGTAGGCGTGCACGATGTCGGGCAACTCGTAGGCTTGTAGCGCGCGCGGCTCGGAAGTTTCGACAAACTCCGGCACGCCGCTCTTGAGCAGCACGGTCTTGGTCTTGGCGGTGATGGCCGACGGCGCCACCGGTTTGCCACCGCCGGGCTGCAGACTGGTGTGCGAGACACGGCCCACGTGCCAGAGCTGACAGACGATTTTGCCGCCAGCGGCGTGCACGCTCTGCGTCACATTTTTCCAGGCTTCAACCTGTTCCTCGGCGTACAAGCCGGGCACGTCGGCGTAACCCTGACCCTGCTGGCTGATCGCCGTGGCTTCGGTGATGAGCAGCCCGGCACTGGCGCGTTGCGTGTAGTACTGCGCCATTAGCGCGGTGGGCACCGCGTCTGGCGCGCGGTTGCGCGTGAGCGGCGCCATGACGATGCGGTTGGCCAGGCGCAAGTCACCAGCGGTCACCGGGTCAAATAACGTAGCTTTTAAGTGCGGCATGATCAATCCTTGTTATGTTGTGGCGAGCCTTAGCGTGAAAGTTTATAGACCGAGGTGCCGGCCAGCAAGTTGGGCAGCCAGCGTACCACTTCACCGGCCTGAATACCAAAGTCGTCCAACACCGTCAGCCCACACGCAAGCGCCAGCACGCCAAGGTCTGCGTGGGTGCCAACGCGGATGTTGGGCGTGTCGTACCACTGGTAGGGCAAGCGGCGCGTCACCGGCATGCGTCCGGCCAGTACGCTCAAGCGGTTGGGCCAATGGGCAAAGTTGGGGAAGGCGACGATACCCAGCCGGCCCACGCGCACCGTCTCACGCAGCATGACCTCGGCGTTGCGCAGGTGTTGCAGCGTGTCGATCTGCAGCACCACGTCAAAGGACGCGTCTTCAAACATTGACAGGCCTTCGTCCAGGTTAAGCTGGATGACGTTGACGCCACGCTGCACGCAGGCCAGCAGATTGGTGTCGCTGATCTCGATGCCGTAGCCGCTGCAGCCGCGTGTTTGCTGCAGATAGGCCAGCATGGCGCCGTCGCCGCAACCCAGATCAAGCACGCGCGCGCCGCGTGGCACCAGCTCGGCCAGCGCCTGCTGGGTCGCGTTAACCGTCCGGCCGGAAGCCACCGCGGCGTTCACGTAGAAGCCTCCAGTCTTTGTGAAACGCTATCAAAATAAGAACGCACTACGCCCATATAACGGGCGTCATCGAGCAAAAAGGCATCATGGCCGTGCGGTGCATTGATCTCGGCGTAGGTCACATCACGCTTGTTGTCAAGCAGTGCCTTGACGATTTCTCGGCTGCGGGCCGGGGCAAAGCGCCAGTCGGTGGTGAAACTCACCAGCAGAAACTTGGCGCTAGCGCGCGCCAGCGCCTGACTCAAATTGCCGCTGTAGGCGCGCGCCGGGTCAAAGTAGTCCAGCGCCCGGGTGATCAGCAGGTAGGTGTTGGCGTCAAAGTACTCGGCAAACTTGTCACCTTGATAGCGCAGGTAGCTCTCAATCTGGAATTCGGCTTCCAGTGTGCTGTAAAAGAAGTTGCGCTCGGCCTCGCTTTGCGTTGCCGCGATGAGTTTGCGGCCGAATTTGGCGTTCATCACGTCGTCGCTCAGGTAGGTAATGTGGCCGATCATGCGGGCGATGCGCAAACCGCGTTTGGGTACCGTGCCATGCTGGTAAAAGTGGCCGCCATGAAAATCGGGGTCGGTCTGGATGGCGCGGCGGGCGACCTCGTTGAAGGCGATGTTTTCGGCGGTCAAATTAGGCGCGCTGGCGATCACCACCGCGTGGCACACGCGCTCTGGATATTGCAGCGCCCAGCTGAGAGTTTGCATGCCACCCAAGGACCCGCCCATCACAGCAGCCAGGGTCTGGATGCCCAGCGCGTCAAGTAGTCGCGCCTGCGCGTTGACCCAGTCTTCCACCGTGACCACGGGAAAGTCCGCACCATAGACCTGGCCGGTATCCGGGTTGATGTGCATCGGCCCGGTCGAACCAAAGCACGAGCCCAGGTTGTTGACACCGATGACGAAAAAATGCCGGGTATCGAGCGGCTTGCCCGGCCCAATCATGTTGTCCCACCAGCCTTCGCTCTTGTCTTGCCCCGCATAGACACCGGCGACATGGTGTGACGCGTTGAGCGCGTGGCAAATCAGTACCGCATTGCGCTTGTCGGCGTTGAGTGTGCCATAGGTTTCATAGCTCAGGCTATAGCCACGCAGCGAGGCGCCGCTTTGCAGCGGCAAAGCCTCGGCAAACTGCATGGACTGGGGTGTGGCGATCAATTGCATCAAAAAAACCCGGATCCGCTAAAGGCAAAACCGGGTAGGCTGGCATCTTTAGCGGCACTTGTTACGCGCCCGCAATTCTGGCAAATCGGCGCAGAGGTCAGTATAGCAATGACACTCAGGCCAACAGCGCCCACACGCCCAGATCCATGAAAATTGCCGCTGACACCCGATGCACTACGGTCAAGGGCACCAGCCGCGTCATGCGCTCACCCAGCCAGACCACCGGTGCGTTGGCCAGCATCATGCCCAGCGTGGTGCCGGCATGCTACCGGAATGGCTGGCCCACGCCTTCACTACCCTGATTGGCCAAGTCAGTCCGAATTTCACCCCCTGTTGGCAAAATACCGTCGGCGATATCACCAATCTGGCGCAGTTATTGCTTTAACTTGGTGCGTTTTTCCAATTCCGGAAAATCATGCACTTAAATAAAGCAAACTATTCGGAGAGGTTCTCATGGATGCACTTCAACAGGGCGCAAACGCCCTGTTCATTCTTTTGGGCGGCATCATGGTGCTGGCCATGCACGCGGGTTTTGCCTTTCTGGAACTGGGCACGGTCCGGCGCAAGAGTCAGGTCAACGCGCTGGTGAAGATTTTGGTGGATTTTTCGGTGTCAACCGTCGCGTATTTTCTGGTTGGCTACGGCGTGGCCTACGGCACGCATTTCCTGGTCGGTGCCGAGCAACTGGCCGCCAAAAACGGCTACGAGCTGGTCAAATTTTTCTTCCTTCTGACCTTCGCAGCGGCCATCCCGGCCATCATTTCCGGCGGCATTGCCGAGCGCGCCCGCTTTTGGCCGCAGCTGATCGCCACCGCGGTGATCGTCGGCTTTGTCTATCCATTTTTTGAAGGCATCGCCTGGAACCAGCACTTTGGCGTGCAGGCCTGGCTGAAAGGGCTGACTGGCGCCGAGTTTCACGACTTTGCCGGCAGTGTCGTGGTGCATGCGGTGGGTGGCTGGATTGCGCTGCCCGCCGTGCTGCTGCTGGGTGCGCGATCCAACCGCTACCGCAAGGACGGCGGCATGTCGGCGCACCCGCCGTCAAGCATTCCGTTTCTGGCGCTGGGCGCGTGGATTCTGACGGTAGGCTGGTTTGGTTTTAACGTGATGAGCGCGCAAACGCTCGACAAAATTTCGGGCCTGGTGGCGGTGAATTCGCTGATGGCCATGGTCGGCGGTACGCTAGCGGCGCTGGTTGCGGGCAAGAACGACCCCGGTTTTGTGCACAACGGCCCACTTGCTGGACTGGTCGCGGTGTGCGCGGGCTCTGACCTGATGCACCCGGTAGGCGCCTTGGTGGTCGGCGCCATCGCTGGTACGCTGTTTGTGACGATGTTCACCTGGACGCAAAACAAATGGAAGATCGACGACGTGCTGGGCGTGTGGCCGCTGCATGGGCTGTGCGGCACCTGGGGCGGCATCGCAGCGGGCATTTTTGGCAGTCAAGCGCTGGGCGGTTTGGGCGGGGTCAGTTTCAGCGGACAGTTGCTCGGCACCGCGTTGGGCGTGGGCTGGGCCGTGGCGGGCGGGGTGCTGGTCTACGGTACGCTCAAACGGACCGTGGGTCTGCGCCTGAGCCAGGAAGAAGAATACGACGGCGCGGACTTGTCGATCCACAAGATCAGTGCCACACCCGACCGCGAGGCCAACTGGTAGCCTACGTGGCGCTGAACACCACCCGGTTGCGGCCCTGCTCTTTGGCTTGGTACATGGCCGCATCGGCGCGGCGCAAGATCTGCTCCTGGTCTGCGTCCACTGCCGAAAACAGTGTCAAACCCATGCTGGCGGTACAACGGTGTTCAATCATGCAGATGTCGCCGTTGGCTTGGGTAATGCTGAGGACATAGGGTTGCGCCAGGCTGGCGCAAATTTTCTCGGCCAGGTTGCAGGCATGGATGCGCGCCGCTGTCGGCTCAGACTGCAAGTCGGTCAGCATCACGACAAATTCGTCGCCGCCAATGCGCGCCACCGTGTCTTCTTCGCGCAGGCAGGTCTTAATGCGCCGGGCCACTTCCACCAGCAACAAGTCACCCGTTTGATGCCCGTGCGTGTCGTTGAGGGGTTTGAAGTTGTCCAGATCCAGAAACACCAGGGCGCCAAGTGCCCCGCTGCGCTTGATGGTGGTCAACGTGTGACTCAGGCGCTCGATGAGTAGCCGGCGGTTGGGCAACTGCGTCAACAGGTCATAAAACGCCAGTTGCCGTATTTTCTGCTGCATCAGGTGACGGTCAGTGATGTCTTCAAAGGTGGCGTAGGCTTGCACCACCTTGCCGTTTTCCAGCAAGGGCGTTGCGCTGACCAGGATCCAGACATCATCGCGCTCCGGCACGGCCACGCCCATCACGACGTTGAACTGGGGCTGACCCGTTCGGAGCGCCAGAAAAATCGGGTGTTGGTCGCCCGGAAAATCGCTGCCGTCTTCGTGAATGGCGTGCCAGCGCGGGTCCATTGAGGTGCGCCCCTGCAATTGGTCGAGCGACAAACCCAGAATCCGCTGGGCCGCCGGGTTGGCCGCGGTGATGCGACCCTCTGGATCGTGATAGATCACGCCGACCGGGCTGGTTTCAAACAGCGTCCTGAAAACGTTTTCGCTGGCGCGCAAGGCGGTCTGGGTTTGCTTGTAGGCAATGGCAATGGTGGCCAGGCGGGCGGTTTGCTGGATCAATTCAATGTCGGCGTCTGAGGGCGTGTGCACATACCGGTGGTAAATGGCAAAGGTACCCAACACCGTTGCGTCGGTTGAAAAAATGGGCTGCGACCAGCACGCCGCCAACCCTGCACGCGCAGCAATATCCTTGAACTTGACCCAAAACGGGTGGGTGGCAATATCGCCAACCACGACCCGCTCGCCCGTATAGGCCGCCGTACCACACGAACCCTGGCCAGGGCCTATTTCCATGCCTTCGATGGCCAGGTTGTAAAACGCGGGCAGGCTCGGTGCGATGCTTCGCCCGATACGCTTGCCGTCGTCGGTCAACAGCAGCACACTGCACAGCATGGCCGGGTGCAATTGCTCAACGCCCTGTACTATGGCCAGCAGCAAGTCTTGCACGTCGGTGTTGCCGGCCATCAGCTCCAGAATCTGGCCACGAAAATGCTCATACTGTTCGGCCAGTTTGGTGGCGGTGATGTCGGTGTGCGTGATGACCACCCGACGATCGGCTTCGCTGCCAAAGGGTCTGGCCACCAGGGTAAACCAGCGTTGCTGCTCAGGCGAATGGCAGGGGTAGTCGAGACTGAACGACGGCCCGCGCCCCTGCAACACCACCATGATGCCATCCAATGCCGCCCGCGCTTCGTTATCGCCCGAGGCGCTGGCGTCTCTGCATGCCTGCAGATAGTTGACCCCAACGCCAGTGGCGCGAACGGTTGGGCTGGATGCAGCGGTACTGTTCTGGGCAAATTGCTGCCATTGGTCGTTGACCGCCAAAATGACACCCTGGTTGTCAAGCACCGCCACCTCTGCTGCCACCGAGTTCAGGATGGCACTCTTGAACGCCTCGCTGACCTTCAACGCCGCATCTCGGCTGGCAATGGCATCGAGCATGGCGTTGAAATGGTGCGCCAATTGCGCTGCTTCATCGGTGCCCTGCACGGTGACGCGCAAATGGGTGTCACCAGCCTCAATATTGCGCGCCACCTTCGAGATGGCGTGCAACCGGCGCGCGACGTAACGGCTACCCAGGCTGGCAAAGACCACACTCACCGCCAGCACAAACAACAAGTGACGCACGCTATTGGTGCTGATCTGCGTCAGATACGCCTGCAAAGACTGGCCCGACGTGCCCACCCGCACCCAGCCCAACTGCTGGCCATTGAAAATAACGGGGCTGACAGCGTCGATCAACGTTGCGTCGGCTTGCAACAGGGCAGGCTCAAGCACCGTCGGCAAGCCGGTACGGTATGACCCAAGGTTCTTTGGGTCGGAGCGCGCCAGCACCTGGCCTTGGGCATCAAGCACCATGGCGAAGTCAAAATCGCGATAGGCTGACACGCTCTTGACCATTTCAGCCAGGGCAGCGCGGTCCTTGACCGCCAGCCCAGATGCCGTTGAAACAGCCAGGCTGCGCGCCATGGCCAGCACATGACGGGTTTCATCTTCAATTGCCTGCGTGCGCTGGTAACGGTCATGGTCCCACACAAAGTAAGACATCAATAACAGGATAGTCAGCACCACACCCAGCGTCATTTGCCGTTGCAAGCTGCCGCCAATCAGGTGCTGAAGCGTCCTGCGTATCATGACAAGATTCGATCAAGAGACCGCCCCGTGTGTGTTCGTCCCGGGAAGGTTAGCCCTCGCTGGTTGCAAAGTCAATGACGCTGATCAAGTCTCGGGATGGCGGTCAAACAACCCGCAGCGTGGCATCGCCATGCTTTGTGTTGCGCGCCGCATGAAATCACGCAGCAAACCAACGCTTTCCTGACTAACTGCAAATAAATCGTTGCGAATCACAAAATTAACGTATCATCCGATCCCGTATTGCCTTTCAAAGGTGATATGTAGTTTGCGGTGAATGTCAGTTTCGCGTCTTATCGAAGTCTTCAGTGGTTTGATTGTTGCGGTTATGGACTCCATCGCGTTTTGAGTTATTTTGAGGAGTCCTTTCATGGGCAACAAACTTTACGTAGGCAACCTGCCTTATTCTTTCCGTGACGACGATCTGCAACAAGCATTCGCCGCCCACGGCACCGTCACCAGCGCCAAAGTCATGATGGAACGTGACACCGGCCGCTCCAAAGGTTTCGGCTTTGTCGAAATGGGCAGCGATGCTGAAGCACAAACCGCAATCAACGCGATGAATGGCCAACAGTACGGTGGCCGCGGCATCGTGGTGAATGAAGCCCGTCCCATGGAACCGCGTCCTCCCCGCTCTGGCGGCGGCTTCGGCGGCGGTGGCGGTGGCGGCGGCTATGGCGGTGGCAGCCGTTCGGGTGGCGGCGGCTACGGCGGCGGCAGCGGCGGTGGTGGTTACGGCGGTGGCCGCAGCAGCTACTAAGCAACCAACAGGTTCACGCCTGAAAGCAACTAAGGGTCCTTCGGGGCCCTTTTTGTTGGCTGCCTGAAAATCAGTCGGAGATCGCCCGCGGTTTGCGGGGACGACCGGCAAATGCCTTGTCAAACAACCAGTTCGGCAGCAAGCGCAGCACCTTGGCGACGATGCCCATCTGCCACGGAATGACGCGGTAGCTGGCGCCAGCTTCAATGGCGCGTACCGCCTGCGCCGCAAAGTCGTCTGCCGACATCAAAAACGGCATCTTGTAGCGGTTGTTTTGCGTCAGCGGCGTGGCAATGTAGCCAGGGCAAATCGTCAGCACCTGCACACCGCTGGCGCGCAGTTCACCGCGCAGGCTTTCGCAGTAGCTGATCACCGCCGCCTTGCTGGCGCAGTAGCCGCCATGGCCAGGCAGACCGCGAATGCCGGCAACGCTGCCGATACCGACCAGCGCCCCCGAGCCGCGCGCTGTCATCGCGTGGATGAACGGCCCAAAGGTGGCGGCCACACCCAGCACATTGGTGGCCAGAATGCGCGCCATCACGTCGAGGTCGCGGCGCTGCGCTGAGTCGACTCCGATGCTGATGCCGGCGTTGGCAACCACCACGTCGGGGACGCCCTGGCCGTCCAGACAAGCTCGGGCCATGGCCACCATGCTGTCTGGGTCGGCCACATCAGCACTATAAACGTGATAGCGTTCTGCGCTTATTTCAAGGGGGCTAAGCCATGTTTTGATCAGATCTGTGCGGCGCGCCACCAGCGCCAGCCGCCAGCCCTGGCGCGCGTACTGCAGCGCCAGCGCCTGGCCGATGCCACTGGACGCACCGGTGATCAGGACCAGTCTGCACGTCGCCACGGGTGCCACCATGTCAGGGCTTGGCCTTGGGCACAAGAACACCGTGCACGCGCCCTTCAAGCTGCATCACGCGCTGCTGGTTGTCATATTCCATGCGGTCGGCGGTGAAGCGGTCGGCGCCACGGGTGAGCACCACCGGTTTGTTGGAGGTAACGCGCTCGGTCTTGATGAAAGCGTGCAGGTACTCACCGGCAAAGGTCAATTCGGGCTGCGCCTTGCCCAACGCCGACAGTGTCGCCGCACGGACCACCCTGGCAGAACCCAGCAATTGGACTTCGCTGCCGTCACCGTTGCTCAGCGCCCGCTGCGCGCTGGCCGTAGTCAGCTTGCCAGTCTCGTCAAACGAGCGGATCTGCACCTGGTCGATTTCCAGCGTGTCGGTGTCGGGGAAATGGCGCGCCTCGGCACCGCTGACTTCGCTCTTGAGTTTGCCCTCGGCGTCGAAGGTTTTGACGGCAAACTGGCGCATGAAATAGTCTGGCAAATGCTCAACCTTGGCCACCGGTGCCGGTATGTTGGCTGGCGGCGTGGTGCGCACCAGCCAATAGGTTGACATCGCCAGCGCGCCCATCAACAGCACCGGCAGGTATAGCGTGAGCCGATCGAACCACTGGCGCAGCAAAGACATCACGACGCACTGTCCTGCAACAACTGCGCGTAGCGACCGCTGGCCACCAGCAGCAGATCACACAATTCGCGCACGGCACCCTGACCACCGGCCAGGCGGGTCACGTAATGCGCACGTTGACTGACTTCAATCTGCGCGTTGGGCGGTGCGCAGGCGAAAGCGCAGCGCGTGAGCACAGGCAAATCAGGCCAGTCGTCGCCCATGGCTGCTGCTTGCGTCCAGTCCAGCCCCAGTGCGTCCAGCGTCACCTGCGCGGCGGGCAATTTGTCTTCGGTGCCAAAGTGCGCGTGCGCAATGCCCAACGCCGCCAGGCGAATTCGCAGTGGCTTGGAGTCGCGCCCGGTGATCACCGCCGGCGTGATGCCCGCGCCTTGCAGCAGCTTCAGGCCGTGGCCGTCGAGCGTGTTGAAGCGTTTGATGGTTTCGCCGTTTTCTGAAAAATACAGACCGCCATCGGTCAGGACACCGTCAACGTCAAAAAACACCACGCGGACGCCTTGCGCCTGCAGCAACAGCTCAGGGGCGAAGTTCAGCTTGGGCGTCATCATCAGATCACCTTGGCCCGCATCAGGTCATTGCTGTTGAGCGCACCCACCAGTTGTCCGGCGCCGTCCAACACCAGCACGCTGGTGATGCGGCGCTGTTCCATCAGTTCGACCGCGTCCACCGCCAGTGCGTCGACGCCAATGGTGCCGGGATTGGCGTGCATGACCTGGGCGGCGCTGGCGCTGCGCAAATCGACACCTTTTTCAATCAGGCGGCGCAAATCACCGTCGGTAAAAATACCGCACAGGCCGCCCGCATCGTCAATCACGGCGGTGGCACCCAGGCCTTTGTTACTCATCTCGCGCATGATCTCGCCAAAACCGGCGTTCAAGTGGACACGGGGCACCTGGTCTGCGCTGCGCATCACGTCGCTGACCAGCGTCAGCAAGCGCCGCCCCAGCGCGCCGCCCGGGTGTGAGCGGGCAAAGTCTTCGGCCTTGAAGCCACGGGCGTCGAGCAGCGCCACCGCCAGCGCGTCGCCCAAGGCCAATTGCGCGGTGGTGCTGGCCGTGGGCGCCAGGTTCAGCGGGCAGGCTTCTTTTTCGACGCCAGTATTCAAGAACACGCTGGCACAGCGCGCCAGCGTCGACTGCGCGTTGCCGGTCATCGCCAGCAGCGGCGCGCCCAGACGTTTGATCATGGGCAGAATGGCGGTCAGTTCTTCGGATTCGCCACTGTTGGAAATGGCCAGCACCACATCCACCGGCTTGATCATGCCCAGGTCGCCGTGGCTGGCTTCTGCCGGATGCACAAACATCGCTGCGGTACCGGTGGAGGCCAGCGTGGCAGCAATCTTGCGCCCGATATGGCCGCTTTTACCCATGCCCATTACCACCACCCGACCCTTGACCTCAAGCATCAGGCGCACCGCCTGCACAAAGTCGTTACCCACCGCGCTTTTGAGCCCCAGCACTGCAGCGGCTTCCACGTCCAGCGTCTCACGGGCCAAAGCCACAACGTGCGCAGCATCAACGACCGGCTTTTGGGCTGAAGTGTTTGTCATGACGAGATTTTATCGGCGTCGGCTGCAGGAGCCCCCTCACTTGGTAGTATCCGGGGGTGAACCCACTTGACCTGACCCTGATGTACCTGCTGGCCGCTGTGCTGGGCGTGGTGGCATGCCGCTACCTGAAGCTGCCGCCGATGCTGGGGTATCTGACCGTCGGCGTGGTGATTGGCCCCAACGCGCTGGCGCTGGCCAAAAACGCCGAGGGCGTGCGCCACCTGGGTGAGTTCGGTGTGGTTTTCCTGATGTTCGTCATTGGGCTGGAGTTCAATCTGCCCAAGCTGCGCACCATGCGCCAGCATGTGTTCGGGCTTGGCATGTTGCAGGTGACATTGACGATGCTGGTCACCACCGCAGCGAGCATGGTGTTCGCCTTGCTCGCGCCTAGCCACTGGGGCATGGACTGGAAGACCGCGCTGGCCTTGTCCAGCGCCATGGCCATGAGCAGCACCGCGATCGTCGGCAAACTGATGAACGAGCGCATCGAAATGGAGAGCGAGCACGGCAAGCGGGTCATGGGCGTGCTGCTGTTTCAGGATCTGGCGGTGGTGCCCTTGCTGGTGCTGATTCCGGCGCTGGGTGCGTCGGGTGAGGCGATGGTCGAATCGATGGCCTGGGCGCTGCTCAAGGCGGTGGTTCTGGTGAGTATTTTGCTGGTGGGTGGGCCACGCGTCATGCGCTGGTGGCTGACGCTGGTGGCCCGGCGCAAGAGCGAAGAACTGTTTGTGCTGAACCTGCTGCTGGTCACGCTCGGGCTGGCCTGGCTGACTGAACTGGCAGGGTTGAGTCTGGCGCTGGGCGCGTTCATTGCCGGCATGCTTATTTCAGAGACACAGTTCAAGCACCAGGTGGAAACCGACATTCGTCCGTTTCACGACGTGCTGCTGGGCTTATTTTTCATCAGCATCGGCATGATGCTGGACTGGCGACTGGTGCTGGAGCGCTGGCCACTGGTGCTGTTGCTGCTGATTTTGCCGGTGGCGTTCAAGGCGGCACTGATCACGCTGATCACCCGGCTGTTGGGTGCAAGCATGGGGATTTCCCTGCGCACCGGCTTGTACCTGGCACAGGCTGGTGAATTCGGTTTTGTGCTGTTGACGCTGGCCCAGGGCCACGCGCTGGTACCGCCGCAATTGCTCAACCCGGCGCTGGCGGCAATGGTGTTGTCGATGCTGGCCACGCCGTTCATCATCATGCACAGTGGCGACCTCGTGATGCGCCTGGTCAGCAATGAGTGGCTGATGGAGTCGGTGCAGATGACGACGATCGCGCGCAAGTCAATCAAGGCCAACAAGCACGTCATCATCTGCGGCTATGGCCGCTGTGGTCAAAACCTGGCGCGCATGCTCGACAAGGAGTCAATCCCCTACATGGCGCTCGATCTCGACCCCGACCGGGTGCGCCAGGCCGCCGCCGCTGGCGATTCGGTGGTGTTTGGTGATGCGGCGCGCTTGCAGGCCTTGATGGCCGCCGGTCTGGCACGCGCCAGTGCGGTGGTGGTAACGTACCTGGAAACGCACAGCGCCGTGAAAGTGTTGGCGCATATCCGCGAACACGCGCCGCAGGTGCCGGTGGTGGTGCGCACGCAGGACGACCACGACCTGGAAATGCTGCAAAAAGCCGGCGCCACCGAAGTGGTACCCGAGGCGATCGAAGGCTCACTGATGCTGGCCAGCCACGCGCTGGCGCTGGTGGGCGTGCCCATGCGCCGGGTGATCCGCATCGTGCAGGAGCAACGCGACGCGCGTTACAACTTGCTGCGCGGTTTCTTTCGCGGTGCCGACGACGGTGATATCGATGAGGCGCAGCAGGAGCGGCTGCACTCGGTGCAGTTGCCGCTGCACGCCAAGGCGATTGGCCGTACCAAGGGTGAAATGGCGTTCATGACCATGGGCACACGGCTGGTGAGCCTGCGCCGCCACGATGGCCGGGTGGTGCCACTGAGTGAAGACGTGCTGCTGATGGAAGGCGACACACTGGTGCTCTCCGGCAAGGCTGAGGCGATTGCACAAGCCGAGTTGCAGCTGGTCAAGGGGTGACCGGGTCACGACGACAACGGGCACAATCTGGTTACTTGTTCTGGGCTTTTTTTATGCAAAACGTCAACGTGACCGACTACCTGCGCGACCACATCCGCACTGTGCCCGATTGGCCGGCACCTGGGGTGCAGTTTCGCGATATCACCCCGCTGTTGCAGGACGCCAAAGTATTTCGGGTGCTGATTGACGTCTTTGTGCACCGCTACATGGACGCGGCCAGTCGCCCCGATGTGGTGGCCGGGCTGGACGCGCGCGGCTTTATTCTGGGTGCTGTCATCGCCTATGAGCTGGGGGTGGGTTTCATCCCGATTCGCAAAAAGGGCAAGCTACCGTTCACCACCGTAGAGGAAACTTACGAACTGGAATACGGCAGCGCCACGGTCGAGCTGCACACCGACGCGGTCAAAGCGGGCGAGCGGGTGCTGTTGATCGACGACTTGATCGCCACCGGCGGCACCATGATGGCCGGCATGAAGCTGCTGGAAAAACTGGGTGCGCAGGTGATCGAAGCGGCGGCGATTGTCGATTTGCCCGAACTCGGCGGCTCGGCCAAGTTGCGCGCAGCCGGTCTGAAACTGCACACCTTGATCGACTTTCAGGGCGTCTGAGGGAGCGTACGCCGCGCGTCAGTCGAGCCCGCCGAGCTGGGTTTGACTCAAGGGCGATGCGCCTTCTTCGGGCTCGAGCAACTGGGTGTCTTCGTAGCCATGCTCGGGCGCCGGACGCCGTGGCCCTGAACTGACCACCTTGCCAACCTGCGGCGCGCTTTCATCAGCCGGTGTTGCGTCAGCAATGGCTTTCTTGAACGCCAGCACTTCGTCTTGATGGATGGGCTCGAAGCCATGGATCGGCGCAGCAATGGGCACGCTTGCCGCCACCGCTACCACTGCAGCCTGTGGTGCCGCCTGCGCCACTGGTGACTCGGATTTGGCCGACATCCCCACGGTAGGGGTGGTGGGTTGCATCATCAAACGCCAATACAAACCCTTGACCTGCAAGTCATGGTGCTGCAGCGCGGTAAGCGTCATCAGTTGCTCGATACCCGACCAGCGGTGCGGTTGCAGCGCCGCGTCATTAAGCAGATCAATCATGACGAGAAATTGGCGCCCCTTGGTGTCGAGCGAGAGCACCTTGAATTTGTAGTGCGAAGACAAGACTTCGCTGCGCAACATGACGCTACGAACCACTTCGTAAAGCGACTCGCGATTGTGGTGACGCTGTTGCTTGAGCTCGGCCAGCGGGTCGGCAGCTGCCGCGGGCTGCTGACTGGATGACAGTTTGTCATTGAGGTCCGCCGGCGCGGCCGACTTGGCCGGTGATTTTGAAAAAAGCCAACTGAATAAAGACACGGTACACCTCTTAAGCGGTCAAATCATTGCATATTGTGTGCCAGATTGGGGCGCGCGCGGGTTGCGCGCCGCCCTTATTTTCCAATGCAAAAGCTAGAAAAGATGACACCCAGCAAGTCGTCAGCGCCAAACGCGCCGGTAATCTGGCTGAGCGCATTTTGCGCCAGACGCAGCTCCTCAGCCAGCAAATCGAGCGCCTGCGCCGCACATGCCAGCTGCCGCTGCGCGCCCTGCAGGTGCCCAGCCACCTGGTGGAGCGCCTGTACATGGCGCGCACGCGCGCTGAACAAGCCTTGCCCGGCGCTTTGCCAACCCGCTGCGGTCAACAAGGCCTGACGCAACTGGTCCAGCCCCAAGCCAGTTTTGGCCGACAGCACCAGGCCCGGGCGCGGCAGTGCATCAGGCACGACGTCAGCCTTGTTCCAGATGTCAATGATGGTCACATCTTTAGGCAGTTTTTCGGTCATAGCCCTTGATATATGTGCGTCAGCAGCTACGTAGTCAATAGCATTTTCACGCGTCAAATCGTGCAGGAACAAGACTGCGTCGGCATCATAAATAGCATCCCAGGCGCGTGCGATGCCGATTTTTTCGACTTCATCGTCGCTGTCACGCAAGCCAGCGGTGTCGATCACGTGCAGCGGTACACCTCCAATTTGGATGGTCTGCTGCAGCTTGTCGCGGGTGGTGCCCGGCACAGCAGTCACGATCGCCAGCTCCGCACCGGCCAAGGCGTTGAGCAATGAGGATTTACCGGCATTGGGCTGGCCGGCAATCACCACCTTGATGCCTTCGCGCAACAAAACCCCCTGGCGCGCCTGCTGCAGCACACTTTGCACGCCGTCCTGCAGCCGGGCGAGCTGCCCTTGCGCGTCAGCCTGACGCAGAAAGTCGATTTCTTCCTCGGGGAAATCCAGCGTCGCCTCGACCAGCATGCGCAGATGGATCAAGGCGTCACACAACCGGTGAACTTCTTGTGAGAAGGCGCCCGAGAGCGAGCGGCTGGCGCTGCGCGCGGCGGCTTCAGTGCTGGCGTCGATCAGGTCGGCGATGGCTTCGGCCTGCGCGAGGTCGATCTTGTCGTTCAAAAACGCACGCTCAGAAAACTCGCCCGGCTGGGCCAGACGCAGCCGGGGCAGGACGACCTGACTGGCGGCATTGGTCTGCGCTGACGCTTGCAAGCAACGCGCCAGCAGCAGTTGCAGCACCACCGGACCACCGTGCGCTTGTAATTCGAGCACATCCTCGCCGGTAAAGGAATGCGGAGCCGGAAAGTAGATCGCCAGCCCGTGATCAATGGCGATGCCCTGGGCATCAAGAAAACCGGTGTAAGTGGCTTCGCGCGGGCGCAGGTGCTTGTCACACAGCGCTACGGCCAGGGCTTGCAGCGATTTGCCGCTGACCCGCACGATACCAACCGCACCCCGACCTGGGGCGGTGGCGATGGCAACGATGGGATCGTGTTGGCGTGGCAAGGTCATGACCGCCCCAACGCCGGCTGGCGTTTAGAACTTGGGAAGGTGGAACTTCGGCGGCACGCCCATGCGGGTGTTGATGACCCACTGCTGGGCGATCGACAACACGTTGTTGGTGATCCAGTACAGCACCAGACCAGCCGGGAAGAAGAAGAACATGACACTGAACGCCAGCGGCATGAACCACATCATCTTGGCCTGCATCGGGTCAGGCGGTGCCGGGTTGAGCGACGTTTGCAGGATCGTGGTCAGCGTCATGAAGATCGGCAGGATATAAAACGGGTCCGGGCTGGAGAGGTCATGAATCCAGCCGATCCAAGGCGTGTTGCGCATCTCGACGCTGGCCAGCAGCACCCAGTACAGCGCGATGAACACCGGAATCTGGATCATGATCGGGAAGCAGCCGCCCATCGGGTTGACCTTTTCTTCGCGATAGATGCGCATCATCTCTTGCTGCATCTGTTGCGGGTTGTCTTTCAGGCGTTCGCGCATTTCGGTGATGCGCGGATTGACCGCCTTCATCTTGGCCATGCTGGCGTAGGCTTTGGCGTTAAGCCAATAGAACGCAATCTTCAACAGCAGCACCAGCGCCACAATCGACCAGCCCCAGTTGTTGATGATCTTGTGCAACTGGTCGAGCAACCAGTACAGCGGCTTGGCCAGCATCGTCAGCCAGCCGTAGTCTTTGACCAGCTCCAGACCAGGCGCCAGCGCTTCCAGCACATTTTCTTCTTGCGGGCCAGCGAACAACTGGGCATTGACCGTCTGGCGCGCACCGGGCGCTATCGTGGTCAGCGGCGCAATCATGCCGACCGCGTACAGGTTGGCGTCGACCTTGCGCACAAACAAATCACGCTTGATACCGTCGCCCAGCAGCCAGGCGCTGGCAAAGTAATGTTGCACCATCGCCACATAGCCGTTTTGTGCAGTCTTTTCGATATCGACTTTATTTTTGTCAATATCGGCGAAGTCCACTTTTTGATATTTCCTGGCGTCGGTGTAGAGCGCGGGGCCGGTAAACGTGGAGTAGAAAGACGACTCGCCCGGCGGCTTGCTGGCGTCACGCAGCAATTGCAGGTAAAGCTGCGGCGCAACCGGTGTGGCGCCCACATTAACCACTTCATGCTTGACCGCCAGTGCATAACTACCACGGGTCAAGGTGTAGGTCTTGGCCAGCTTGACACCACCAACCTCGGCTGACTCAAAGCGCAGTTCCAGCGTCTGGCTGCCGTCAGCCAAGGCACGCTCACCGGGCGCCAGCGTCATGATGGTTTTGTGCGTCGGCAATGCGGCACCGCCATCGGCTGGGATCAGTCCGGTCTGCGCCAGGTAGGTGAGGTCTTTGCGATCATCAAGCAGGACGAAATTACGCGACTTGTCGGTCATGTCGGCGTGCTTGAGAAATTCGGTGCGGACCACCGAGCCACCTTCGGTGTCGAACGTGACTTTCAACACATCGGTCTGCACGGTGACGCGTTCGTGTGTCACCGGCGCGGCACCTTGCGGCACCAACGCCGCATTGGCCGTACCTGCCCCTGTGGCTGACACGCTTGCAGTGGGCACACCGTCGGGCGCGCTGGCCGCAGGGCTTGGCGCATCTGCTGGCAAGGCGGTCGCAACCGGCCCGGGGAAGAATGTAGGCTTGCGCCCGTTGTAGACCTGCCATTGATCCCACAGCATGACCAGGGACAAACCAAAGATCACCCACAAGATGGTGCGACGAATATCATTCATGAGGACTTCTTTTCAGCAGGAACAGAGATCTGGCGGGTAAAGGGGACGGGGTCGAGCCCGCCTTCACACCAGGGGTGGCAGCGGCCCAGACGCTTCAGCGTCAAATAACTGCCTTTGGCCGCGCCGTGCGCCTCCAGCGCTTGCAACGCATAGAGCGAGCAAGTAGGCTCAAAACGGCATGACGATCCCAAGGCAGGGCTCAACAGCAAACGGTACGCCTTGACCAAACCCACCAGGCAGGACTTCAGCATGGCGCGCCTACGTTGCCAAAAAGTTGCGACAGCTCGGCTCTGACGGCGATCTTGAGCGCAGGCGACGTGGCGCTTGGAAACTGCTGGCGGTCAAAGGCGCGATGCAGGCGAACGACATGCGCACCATGACAGAGCGATGCTTCAAAAGCCCAGCCCAATGCGTAAACCTGGCGTTTGATGGCGTTGCGGGTGACGGCGCGGCGGGCCCAGCGTTTGGGTACCATGGCACCGAGCCACGTGCCATGGGCGGCGAACAGGGGCGAACAGGCGCCGTCTGCGTCTGGCGGCAACGCCAGGCAATGCAGGGCAAAGTGGGAGGTTCGCGCCACGGGCGCACCGGCGAGCACGGCTTGGAATTGCGGTCGACTCTTGAGGTGCTGCACGGTCAGGCGGCTCTCAAAACCTACGTGTCCGCAAGCGGCGCGTCCAGCGGTCAATCAGACAGCCAGGCGCTTGCGACCTTTGGCGCGACGCGCATTGATGACAGCGCGGCCGCCACGGGTTTTCATGCGGACCAGAAAACCGTGGGTACGGGCGCGACGGATCTTGGAAGGTTGGTAAGTGCGTTTCATGATGGAATCCTAAGTGCTTCTGAGACGTTGGCGCCGCTGCACGCGTGCAGCAGATGGCCAATGCAATTGACGTCCGGTTTTCTCCTGAACCGTTCAGGGAACCGCGGATTATCGCAAATTTTGAGCCGTCTGAAGCAAAGCAGCCCAAACTTCTCGCCCGGCTGACGGTAAATTGACCGGAATTAAGGGTTGACCCGGAATGTGGACAAGCGTTTGATAAATTAGAATCAGACGTCCAGCCAAGCAGAATTATCCACACCACGCTGAACCACTCATGAGTCAGGGAAACACCATTTCGCAAGCCACCCCGCCCACCACTGGCAACCCCGATTTTTGGCAAAGCTGTATCGACCAATTGGCCCAGGAATTGCCCGAACAGCAGTTCCAGACCTGGATCAAACCGCTGTCAGCGCACGTCGCTGACGATTTGTCCAAAGTCACACTGTTTGTGGCCAACCGCTTCAAGATGGACTGGATCCGCGCCCAGTACAGCGCCCGTCTGGCCTTGCTGATGGAACGGCTCACCGGGCAGCCGGTCGCCATCGAGCTGGCGCTGGCCAACCGTGAGCCACCAACACGCTCCCTGCCTATCGTCCGGCCGTCAGGCACCCTGCCTAACCCGCCCAGCGCAGCGTCGTTTGACAGCAACGGTAGCGAACCCCTGAAAAACCGACTCAACGCAGCCCTGACGTTTGATACGCTGGTCGAAGGCAGCGCCAACCGCATGGCACGAGCTGCGGCCATGCACGTCGCCGGTATGCCGGGGCACCTGTACAACCCGCTTTTCATTTATGGGGGTGTGGGCCTGGGGAAAACCCACCTGATGCACGCTGTGGGCAACCAGCTGATTGCCGATCGCCCCGACGCCAAAGTGCTCTACATCCATGCCGAACAATTTGTGACCGACGTCGTCAAGGCCTACCAGCGCAAGGCGTTTGACGAATTCAAGGAACGCTACCACGCGCTGGACCTGCTGCTGATCGACGATGTGCAGTTCTTTGCCAACAAGGAGCGCACGCAAGAAGAGTTTTTCAACGCTTTTGAGGCCTTGCTGGCGCGCAAGTCGCACATCGTGATGACCAGCGACACCTACCCAAAGGGCTTGAGCGACATTTCCGAACGCCTGGTATCGCGCTTTGACTCAGGGCTGACGGTTGCCATCGAACCACCCGAACTGGAAATGCGCGTGGCCATCCTGATCAACAAGGCGCAAGTCGAAGGCATTGTGATGCCCGAAGAGGTAGCCTTTTTTGTCGCCAAGAACGTGCGCTCCAACGTGCGTGAACTCGAGGGCGCCTTGCGAAAGATTTTGGCGTATTCACGCTTTAACCAGAAAGAAATTTCGATCGGGCTGGCGCGCGAAGCGCTGCGTGACCTGCTGTCGATCCAGAACCGGCAGATTTCTGTGGAAAACATCCAGAAAACGGTGGCTGACTACTACAAAATCAAGGTCGCCGACATGTATTCCAAGAAGCGCCCGGCCAGCATTGCGCGGCCGCGCCAGATAGCCATGTACCTGGCCAAAGAGCTGACGCAAAAGAGTTTGCCCGAGATTGGTGAGCTGTTTGGCGGACGCGACCACACCACGGTGTTGCACGCGGTACGCAAAATTGGCGCCGAGCGCCAGCAGGCGACCGAACTGAACCAGCAACTCCACGTGTTGGAGCAGACGCTCAAAGGCTGAGCAATGGGCGCAAAAACAAGACAAATGAGTGGGAAAATGACGTCCGCGCTGGCAGCACAACCCTTAAACAAAAACCGGAATACAACATCATGATCGTGATCAAAGACACCCAAGCCAAAGTGCTTTCCGTGCTGCAGGCGGTTTCGGGCATTGTGGAGCGCCGCCATACGTTGCCAATCCTGGCCAACATCATGATCCGCAAGACCGGTCAGCAGCTACAGCTGACCACCAGCGACCTGGAAATCCAGATTCGCACCACCGCCGAACTCGGCGGCGACGAGGGCGACTTCACCACCACGGTCGGTGCGCGTAAGCTGATCGATATTTTGCGCACCCTGCCAGCCGACCAGACGGTGACGCTCGAATCGAGCGCAGCCAAGTTGATCCTCAAGGGCGGCAAAAGCAAATTCACGCTGCAAACCTTGCCCGCCGAGGACTTTCCGCTGGTACAGGAGTCGGCCAACTTTGGCCCGGCGTTCAGCGTGCCGCAAAAAACCCTCAAGGCCTTGCTGGGCCAGGTGTCATTTGCCATGGCGGTGCACGACATCCGCTATTACCTCAACGGCATCTTGTTTGTCGCCGAAGGCCAGCAGCTCAGCCTGGTCGCCACCGATGGCCACCGCCTTGCCTTTGCCAGCGCCACGCTGGACGTCGAAGTTCCCAAGCAAGAGGTGATCTTGCCGCGCAAGACCGTGCTGGAGCTGCAACGCCTGCTCTCTGATACCGATGGCGCCATCGAAATGCAGTTTGCCAACAACCAGGCCAAGTTCGGCTTTGGCGGCATGGAGTTCGTGAGCAAACTGGTTGAGGGCAAGTTCCCTGACTACAACCGCGTCATCCCGAAAAACCACCACAACAGCATCACCCTGGGCCGTCTTGCCCTGCTGTCAACACTGCAGCGCACCGCCATCCTTACCAGCGAAAAATTCAAGGGTGTGCGCCTCAATGTGGACCCCGGAACCCTGCGCGTGGCTGCCAACAACGCCGAGCAGGAAGAGGCGGTAGACGAACTCGACGTTGATTACAACGGCGACAGCATCGAGATCGGCTTCAACGTCACTTACCTGATCGACGCGTTGAGCAACATGAGCCAGGAGATGGTCAAGATTGAACTCTCGGACGGCAACAGTTCGGCGCTGTTGACCATTCCAGAACTCGACCACTTCAAGTACGTCGTGATGCCCATGCGAATTTAACCCACCGACTGGCCCGCCAACAGTCAACCCGCATGGCGCCACGGGCCCCGCGGGTGCAAAACTTGCAAGGCCAAGTCGACCAGAAGTTTACCGACTGTCACCCTAACAAGAGCATTTCATGACCGAAGAAAACCAAGCCGCTGAACCCGCCTCGTCTGCCGACATCGCGGTTCACACCGGCAACAGCACCGCTGACAGTTCCAATTTTCAGCCCACCATTGATGCCCACCAGGCGGGCGCTTCCGAAGCCTACGGCGAGGGCTCGATCCAGATTCTTGAAGGCCTGGAAGCGGTACGCAAGCGCCCGGGCATGTACATCGGCGACACGTCGGACGGCACCGGCCTGCACCATCTGGTGTTTGAGGTGGTGGACAACTCGATTGACGAAGCGCTGGCCGGCCACTGCGACGACATTCTGGTCACCATCCACACCGACAACTCGGTGAGCGTGGTCGACAACGGGCGCGGTATCCCGACCGGCGTCAAGCTGGACGACAAGCACGAGCCCAAACGCAGTGCGTCCGAGATTGCGCTGACCGAGTTGCACGCGGGCGGCAAATTCAACCAGAACAGCTACAAGGTCTCGGGCGGCCTGCACGGCGTGGGCGTGAGCTGCGTCAACGCCTTGAGCAAAATGCTGCGCCTTACAGTGCGCCGTGAGGGCAAGGTGCATGTGCTCGAATTCAGCCGCGGTTTTGTTCAAAACCGACTGATCGAGACGATCGACGGTGTTGAAGTTTCGCCGATGAAAATCACCGGCCCGACCGAACGCCGCGGCACCGAAGTGCATTTTTTGCCCGATACCGACATCTTCATCGAAAACAACGACTTCCATTACGATGTGCTGGCCAAACGGCTGCGCGAGTTGAGCTTTTTGAACAATGGTGTGCGCATCCGCCTCAAAGACGAGCGCAGCGGCAAGGAAGACGATTTTTCGGGTGCCGACGGCGTGCGCGGTTTTGTCAACTTCATCAACAAGGGCAAAACCGTTCTCAACCCCAACATCTTCCACGCCCTGGGCGACCGCCAAAGCGACCAGAACACCAATATCGGTGTCGAGGTGGCGATGCAGTGGAACAACGGCTACAACGAACAGGTGCTGTGTTTCACCAACAACATTCCGCAGCGTGATGGCGGCACCCACCTGACCGGTTTGCGCGCGGCGATGACGCGGGTGATCAACAAATACATCGACGACAACGACCTGGCCAAGAAAGCCAAGGTCGAGGTCAGCGGCGACGACATGCGCGAAGGCCTGACCTGCGTGCTGTCGGTCAAGGTGCCCGAGCCCAAGTTTTCCAGCCAGACCAAAGACAAACTGGTATCCAGCGAGGTGCGCGGTCCGGTGGAAGACATCGTCAGCAAACTGCTGTGGGACTACCTGCAAGAACGCCCGAACGACGCCAAGATCATCGTTGGCAAAATCATCGAGGCTGCCCGCGCCCGCGAAGCCGCCCGCAAGGCGCGCGACATGACGCGCCGCAAAGGTGTGCTCGACGGCATGGGCCTGCCCGGCAAGCTGGCTGACTGCCAGGAAAAAGACCCGGCACTGTGCGAGATTTACATCGTCGAAGGGGACTCCGCCGGTGGCTCGGCCAAGCAGGGGCGCGACCGCAAGTTCCAGGCGATTCTGCCGCTGCGCGGCAAGATTTTGAACGTGGAAAAAGCCCGCTATGAAAAGCTGCTGACCAGCAACGAAATTTTGACGCTGATCACCGCCTTGGGCACCGGCATCGGCAAAGCGGGCGGCTCTACCGGCAACGACGACTTTGACGTCTCCAAGCTGCGCTACCACCGCATCATCATCATGACCGACGCCGACGTCGACGGCGCGCACATCCGTACGCTGCTGCTGACTTTCTTTTACCGGCAAATGTCCGAGCTGGTCGAGCGCGGCCACATCTACATCGCCCAGCCACCGCTCTACAAGGTCAAGGCAGGTCGCGAAGAGCTGTATCTGCAGGGTCCGGCCGATCTGGACGCCTTCTTGCTGCGGGTAGCACTGGTCAACGCCAGCGTCCACACTGGTGGTGACAACCCCACCGTGTTGACTGGCGACACACTCGCCACTTTGGCGAAAAAACACCAGGCAGCCCAGGCGGTGATTGCGCGACTAGCTCACTTTTTGGATGCAACGGCGCTGCACGCGATTGCCGACGGCGCCGAGCTCAACCTCGACACCGTGACCGACGCACAGCGCAGTGCCCAGGCGCTGCAGGTTTACTTGACCGACGCCGAGGTGGCCGGCGAATTTGACGCCCGCACCGACAAGCCCATCTTGCGCATCAGCCGCCGCCTGCACGGCAACATCAAAAGCAGTGTGCTGACGCAAGACTTCATCCACGGTGCCGATTACGCCATGCTGAGCGAAACAGCGCACACCTTCCGCGGTCTGCTCGGTGCTGGAGCCCGCGTCACGCGCGGCGAGGGTGAGCGACAAAAAGAGCAAAAGGTGGCAGATTTTCGCGAAGCCATGACCTGGCTGATCTCCGAGGCCGAACGTGCAACCAGCCGCCAGCGCTACAAAGGCCTGGGCGAAATGAATCCGGCGCAGTTGTGGGAAACCACCATGGATCCGGCGGTACGTACCCTGCTGCGGGTACAGATTGACGATGCGATTGAAGCCGACAAGGTCTTCACCATGCTCATGGGCGACGAGGTGGAACCCAGGCGCGAGTTCATCGAAACCAACGCACTGCAGGCTGGCAACATTGATATTTAACAATGTAGGTTCACCATGGCCGAAAAAACAGCATTCGAGATCGCCCGCGAGACGCTCAAACAGCTAACGCTGCGCAAGCTGCCGCCGACGCCGCTGAACTACCAGCGGATCTACAGCGAAGTTGGCGAAATTCCGATCGAGCCGCCTTTTCCGTCAGAGCGTCTGCAGGAAATTTCGGCTGCGCTGCCGACCAAGACACCGGGACAGCAAAAGCAAAAAGGCTTGCTCGAATCAGCGATCAACCAGCGCAACTGGGACGGCGTCAAGACCGCGCTGATGGCGTATGGTGGCTTCAGCCCCGCCGCAGCACCCGAACGCCCCGCTGGCGCCGGCATACCGCTGGTTGACACGCCTGTGTCGGCGACGCGGCCGATGCCACTGTTCGACGAAGCACCTGTTAAGACGAACGCGCCGGCGCTCACAGTTGATTTTTTTGGTCAGCTGGCACGGCTGATCGAATACGCTTCGCCGGCGTTCGGCAACGACGACGCGCATTTTCTGGAGCAATCCCTGGCGCTGGTGAAATCGCTGCGCGACCCGGCAACAGACGCTGTTACCGCCAAGAAAATGATTGCGCAGTACAGCCAGCGGCTGTCGTTCGTCGCTGAAGACCAGGCCGAAATCAAGCTTGTGCTGCTCAAGCTGCTGCACCTGATCATCGAAAACATCAGCCATCTGAGCGTAGACGACAGCTGGCTCAAAGGCCAGGTCGACGCGCTGATGGAAGTATGTGTGCCGCCGCTTACGTTGCGCCGACTTGACGACGTGGAACAACGGCTCAAGGACGTCATCTTCAAGCAAACCGAGGCCAAGGCCAGAACGGTGCAGGCGCAACAAGAGATGCGCCAGATGCTGGCAACCTTTATTGAGCGTCTGGCGACGATGTCGGCGTCGACCGGTGAATTCCACGCCCAGCTGGAGGCCAGTGCCAAGCTGATCGAGCAGGCCAAGTCGATAGAAGAAATTGCGCCGGTACTCAAGGACGTGGTGGGTGCGACCCGCAGCATGGCCAAAGACAGCATGAGCGCGCGCGACGAGTTGCAAACCATGAAAAAACGGGCCGAGTCCACCGAGGCGGAAATCGCCAAACTGCACCAGGAGCTCGACCGCGTCAGCGCCCAGGCACGCCATGATCCGCTCACCGGTGCACTGAACCGCCAGGGGCTCGATGAAGCGGTCAATCGCGAGGTCGCCAAAGTCAAGCGTCAGGACACGCCGCTGTCTGTGGCTTTGCTCGACATTGACAACTTCAAGAAGCTCAACGACAGCCTGGGTCACGCCACTGGCGACGTGGCGCTGACGCATCTGGCCACGGTAACGCGTGAGGTCATGCGCCCGCAAGACACACTGGCGCGTTACGGTGGCGAAGAATTCGTGATCTTGATGCCCGACACCGCGCTTGAGAACGGCGTTGAGGCCATGGTGCGACTGCAGCGGGAGTTGACCAAACGCTTCTTTTTGGCGGGCACCGAAAAAGTGTTGATCACCTTCAGCGCGGGGGTAGCCCAATTGGCCCCTGGTGAAACTGGGCCAGAGGCTATCAAGCGCGCCGACCAAGCCATGTATCTGGCCAAACGCGCCGGAAAAAACCGGGTGCTGGCTGCGTAGAGCGATCTACTTGACGTCCATGAAGTACTTGATCAGGTATTTGGCAACAAAGCCCGTCATGCCCAGCGCCAGCCCGATAAACATCACCATGGTGCCAAATTTGCCGGCCTTTGATTCCCACGCCAACTGGCCGATGATGAACAGCATGTAGAGCATGAAGGCGCCAACGCCAAAACTCATGCCAAAAGCGGTAACTTGTTCTTCTGTGTAACCAAACATGAAAGCGGTCTCCAAAGCGGTGCTGTCTGACGATGCAGCACCAAGGCCGCCATGTTGCCACAAGCCGCACAACCGATAGGTTGGGCGGCTTGTAAATTACTGCGGGTTACGGGTTCAACCTTGCTTGCCGGGCAGGGTGCCCTGGCCAGCCTTCGGACCGCGTTGGCCACCCATGGAATGACGCTGCCCAGGCATGGCGGCCGAGTCAAACACCTTTTGCTGTTCCGGGGTGAGTGCGGCGTACAGGTTCTTGGTCGACTGGGTGTGTTTTTCCATGGCGGCACCCATCTCACTCATGTGCTGGGCGCGCAGTTCTTGCATCTTGTCGAGCCGCTGCGGCGTGGTCAGCTTGGCCATCTCGGCTGGGTCCGGGCGCTGATGGTTCATCATGCCAGCACCAGGCTTCATGGCGTCGGTGTAGGCGCTCCAGGCGGCTTCCTGTTCAGCGGTGATCTTGAGTTGGGCTTTCAGGACGGCATTGCGCTTGTCCATCATCGCCTGCATGCGTGTGGCATCCATCTTGCCCATGCGATCGTGGCGCATGCCTTGCATACCCTGCATTCCGAAGTGCTGACCGGGCATACCGTCGCATTGACCGCCCATGGGGCCTTGCGAATAAGCAAAGCCGGCAGCCACCAACAAAGCACCAACCAAAGAGAGTTTGAGACCGGTTTTCATGATGAAGTCCTTTTCAGTGAACGCCTTTGACCCACAGTGGCAACGGCATGGGAAGAAGTATCTGCGCACTGTGTATCGCTACCGTGTTGCTCAGGCAAGACTTTGTAAAGTTGCGTGAAATGGGTACGATTCAAAGTGATGTGGGGGAGTTGGTGGAGTACAGCTGACATCACATTGCTTCCCCAATCAGCCGGGCAATGCGCTTTGCTACGTGTCCCCCGCCCGCTGCGCGGTCTCCTCCTTTATCCTGTCGCAAAGCCCATCACCCGACTGATTTGATGGCGCTGTGTGTACGCAGGCAGGGGGACGGGCGGCCACTTCAAGCGCTCAGGCGCAGTGATTGGGTTATGCGACCGGGCTTTGGGGTGTGAGGCGTGCGCCGACAGTCGCCAAGCACACGCCACTGCCTGTCTCGCGCGTGTTCACGCCCCAAAACCGCATGCGCATAACCCAGTCGCTGTGCCGGGTTTGGCGTCAGGTAGTGGTTTGTCGAGAGACCACATCACTTTGAATCGCACCCGCGTGAAATTTTGGTGGCGTTTTGATGGGATGATCGGTGGTTTGTTTCCCGTTAGAAAAGGTTCCCGTGTTCAAGAACATCCTGATGTACCGAATCGATGCCAGCTGGTCTGCCACCGCTGCGCAAGTTGAGGAAGCCCTGCAAGCTGGTCGCTTTGTCGACTGCGGCGCGTCGCAAGAAAAGTCGCTTGGCTGGGTCGCGCCACGTGGTCAGGCCAACGGCGCCTTGCTGGAAGCCGTTGCCGGGCAATGGATCATCAAACTGATGGTCGAGACCAAGGCGCTGCCCGCCTCCGTGGTCAACCGCAAGGCACAAGAACGTGTTGCACAAATTGAGGCCAGCAGCGGGCGCAAACCCGGTAAGAAGGAAACCCGTGACCTGAAAGACGACATCCGCCTGGAACTGTTGCCGATGGCGTTTACCAAGCAGGCGAGCGTGCCGGTGTGGTTTGACCGCGAAGCGCGCATGCTGGTGATTGATGCCGCCAGCCAGGCCCGCGCCGACGAGGTGGTCACCTTGCTGGTGCAGGCGCTGCCCGGCCTGGCGCTGAGCCTGATCAACACGCAAACGTCACCCGCTGCCGCCATGGCCGACTGGCTGGTCACCCAGGACGCGCCGGCCGGTTTCAGCGTCGACCGTGAATGTGAGCTCAAGGCCGCGGACGAATCCAAAGCCGTCGTGCGTTACGCACGCCACCGTCTGGACACGCAGGAAGTGCAGCAACATGTGCGCGAAGGCAAGATGCCCACCCGCCTGGCAATGACCTGGAACGAACGCGTGTCCTTCATGCTGACCGAGGGCTTGCAGCTGAAGAAGGTGGCTTTTCTGGATGGGGTGTTTGAGAGTGGCAGCACCAGCAAGGACGACGACTTTGATGCCGACGTGGCAATTGCCACTGGCGAGCTGCGCAAGCTCGTGCCGGATTTGCTGGCCGCGCTGGGCGGCGAAATGGTCGGCGTCTAATGCACAAGTTTTTATTGATAAAAACAGGTGCTAGCCCTTATAAAACAAGCGCAGTAAGCTACTGTTAATATAGCTTACTGCGCCTGGATCTGGTCGCGCTTGCTATTTTTTCATGGAACAGGTGTTGAAACCAAAAATGGCATAAGGCGGGCACCAGCCGATGGCGCCGGTAGCCAGCGGCACCACGCCGAGCCAGCCCCAAACGCCGATGGTGCCGGTGACCGTCAGGCCAATCAAAACCAAACCCAAAACAATACGCACAATGCGGTCGATACCGCCAACATTTGAGGTCATGACAACTCCTTGAAGGGTAAACAGGGAACAAGCGAGCGAACGCATTAGCTCGCTCAGGGCCTTGATTACACCTGTGTTTGCGCCAAAAGTTGGTGACACAAGTCACCCAAACCCCACTCAAGTCCCGGCTTTGACAGCCAGCACCGGGCAATTGACCGAGAGCAATAGCTGCTGCGCCACGCTGCCCATGATCAGTTTGCCCACTGGTGAGCGTTTGCGCAAGCCGATGATCAGCACCGAAACCGGCAAGGTGTCGACCAAACCCCCAATTTCTTCGACGGCGCCCTTGCCACGAACAAACTGCTTAAGCTCTGCATTCAGACCGCTCTCAGCCAAAATCTTTTCGACACGCTCAAACTGTTGCGCATCTACCGCCGACGGGTCTTCCTTGCCGCCGCCCGGTGAGGCATTGACGACCAGCAGGTGTTCATTGCGGCGTTTGGCGATCTCCATGCCCTTGTCCAGGGCGGCCTGACCCTCGGGACGTGGAACGTAGGCGACCAGAATTGTCATCATTCACTCCTGTTGATTGGCTGCAGACTGTACTTCAAACGCCATGACACCCGAACAGCCGTCACAATGGCATTCCCATCATTGAACATGCGAGTCATCACCTATGAATGAACAACATGGCTACGACGTAGAAGACCTCACCATCGGCATGAGCGCCACTTACGGCAAAACGGTGACCGATGCTGACATCGTGCTGTTTGCCGGTGTCTCGGGCGACATCAACGCAGTGCACACCAATCAGGAGTTTGCCGCCACCACGGCATTTGGCGGGCGTATCGCCCACGGGATGTTATCGGCCAGTTTTATTTCTGCGGCGCTGGGCAACCGCTTGCCCGGGCCAGGCTCGATTTATCTCGGGCAAACGCTGCGCTTTCTTGCACCGGTGCGTCCCGGCGACACGGTCAACGCGACGGTGACCGTGAAGTCAATCGACCTGAGAAGGGCCCGCGTCGTCCTGGAAACAGTTTGCCGTGTCGGCGACACCGTGGTGATTGACGGCGAGGCGACCATCATGACGAGTTCAGCAGCGCGCCGTCTGGCAAAGGCCAGCAGCACCTCTTGAAGTGAAGCGTATCGGATTTGATTACTATAATATAAATAGCTGCTTGCGCTTCATAAATAAGGGCTAGCGGCAGTTTTCATGTAAGAAAGTTGATCGCTGACCAAGGCTCGCAAGGCCGCGCTGTTGATGATGCTGATTTGCTCGCGCCCAAGGCTCACCCAGCCTTCACGGTCAAAGCGGCGCAGCAGTCGGGTAACGATTTCGCGAACGGTGCCCAGTTCATCGGCCAGCATCTGATGGGTGACGTGAACCTGCTGCCCACGCCCGAGCAACGCGGCGGCCAATCTGCGGTCAAGCTTATGAAACGCGACCGCATCGACCAATGCCGTCAAATCAGCCATGCGCTCGGCAAAGAGACCGAGCACATCATTGCGAAAGGCGGGGGTGTCGATCCAGCGCTGGAAAAGTACCGGGCTGATCAACAAAAATCGCGTCGGTTTGGTGCTGCTGCCGTGCGCCGACAAGGGCTGCGTACGAAACAGGCTGGCGCTGGAAACCAGGCACAGCTCGCCCGGGCCGACCCGATACAGCTCCAGCGAGCGGCCGTCACCCGAATGGCGCGACACCTTGATTTCACCCTCCAGCACCAGCGGAAAGCCCTGGCAAGCGGCGCTTTCGCTGAACAACATGGCGCCGGCGGGCACCTGCATGGGTTGCAGCGTGTCACCCAGTTCAGCCAGCCCCGGCTGCACCAGCGCCAGCGAAGGGTACAGCGCGCAAACGTCTTGCGCCAACGCGGTTGGCAGCATCAGGCCACCACGGTATAGCCTTCTTCGGCAATAGCTTGCCTGAGCGCTTCGGCTGGCTGGCTGGAAGTGACTTCAACCAGATTGCGCGTGCGATCGGCCACCACTTCGGCGCTGCGATCGAGCTGGCGCACCGCGCGCACTACCGCTTTTTCACAGTGCTCGCAAGTCATGCCCTGAACGTTAAAGCTGTGCTTCATGAAAATCCTCCGAAAATGCGGCTATTGAAAAGCGCGTATTGTGAACCTCGCCGCTGCCCAACATTAACCAACACCATGAACAACCCCACTGTGCCAACCGACCCGATCCGCATTGACCTGGGCATCCACGGCATGACCTGTGCGTCGTGCGTGGCACGCGCTGAACGCGCACTGAAAAAAGTGCCTGGCGTGCAGGAAGTGGCGGTGAATCTGGCCACCGAGTCAGCGCGCATTCTGGTCAACCCGGCCGAGCAAATTGAAGCCCGATTGAAGCGCGCAGTGCGCGATGCAGGCTACGAGCCGGTCGCTGCCAACGCCGCCATTGATGCGCCTACAGAATCCACCTGGGCTGGTTTTGGTCCTGTGGCGCTCGGTGCGGCCCTGTCGCTGCCACTGATGCTGCCGATGCTGGGCAACGCGCTCGGTCTGCACTGGATGCTGCCCGCCTGGTTGCAGTTTGCTTTGGCTACTCCGGTGCAGTTTTATTTGGGTGCGCGCTTTTACAAGGCGGGCTGGCACGCTGCGCGCGCGCTGAGCGGCAATATGGATTTGCTGGTCGCCATCGGCACCAGCGCGGGTTGGGCGCTGTCGGTATGGTTGTGGCTCAGTGTCCCCGCCAATGTCACGGCGCACCTGTACTTTGAAGCCTCGGCGGTGGTGATCACGCTGGTGCTGCTGGGCAAGTGGTTGGAAGCGCGCGCCAAGCGGCAAACCACGTCGGCCATCCGCGCATTGCACGCCTTGCGACCTGAGGTGGCGCACTTGTTGGGTCTGGACGGCGAGGTCGATGTGCCGATTGACGAAGTGCTGGCCGGTGATGAATTGGTAGTGCGCCCGGGCGAGCGCTTTGCCGTCGACGGTGTGCTTCTGGAAGGCATGACGCAGGTCGATGAATCGATGCTGACCGGTGAGCCGTTGCCAGTGGCCAAGAAGGCGGGTGACGCATTGACCGGTGGCACGCTCAATGGCGACGGCCGTGTGGTGCTTCAAGTCAAAGCGGTGGGCGTGGACACGGTGTTGGCACACATCATTGCGCTGGTGGAAGACGCGCAAGCGGCCAAGGCGCCGATCCAGCGCCTGGTAGACCAGGTGAGTGCGGTGTTTGTGCCGGTGGTGCTGGTGTTGGCGGTGTTGACCTGGCTGGGCTGGTGGTTGACCGGCGAGCCGATGGACGTGGTGGTGATCAACGCGGTGACGGTGCTGGTAATTGCCTGCCCCTGTGCGCTGGGCCTGGCCACACCGGCGGCGATCATGGCCGGTACCGGTGTGGCAGCGCAGCATGGCATTTTGATCAAGGATGCACAGGCGCTGGAGCTGGCGCACAAGGCCAATGTGATCGTGTTCGACAAAACGGGGACGTTGACTGTGGGTCATGCTCGCGTCAACGATTTTTTGGTGCCGCCTGGTGAAGATGCTAATCAATTGCTGGGCGTTGCCGCCGCGTTGCAAAGCGGCAGCAGTCACCCGCTGGCACGCGCCGTGGTCGCCGCAGCGCAAGAAAAAAGACTGTCAACTCGCACCGTCAGTGCCGTTGTCAGTACACCCGGCAAAGGCCTGCAAGGCACTGTAGACGGTGTGGACTACTGCCTTGGCAGCCTGCCGTGGATCACTGCACTGGGCGGCGACCTGGATCGGTTTACTGATGACATTGGCGCATTGCAAGCTCGCGGAGCGACGATGGCGGTAATGGCACAACGCACAGATGCCGGTTTGGCTGTGATCGCTTTGATGGCCTTTGGCGACGAACCCAAGGCCAGTGCAGCCTCCGCGATCACAACGTTGCGTGCCTTGGGTATCCGGGTGCTGATGCTCTCTGGTGATAACCAGGCGGCAGCGCAGGCGATGGCCCGGCGCGTGGGGCTGAACCCAGACCAGGGAGAAGTGATCAGCGACGTGTTGCCGGGCGACAAAGCGGCGCATATTGCAGCGCTCAAGGCCAAAGGGCTGACGGTGGTGATGGTTGGCGATGGGGTTAACGACGCACCCGCCTTGGCCGCGGCTGATGTGGGCATGGCGATGGCCAACACCGGTGGCGGCACCGACGTGGCGATGCACGCCGCTGGCATCACGCTCATGCGTGGTGACTTGACACTGGTGGCCGCAGCCTTGGACATCTCGCACCGTACCGTCGCCAAAATCAGGCAAAACCTGTTTTGGGCCTTCATCTACAACGTGGTTGGCATCCCGCTGGCCGCCTTCGGCATACTGAACCCGGTGATGGCTGGCGCGGCGATGGCGTTGAGCTCGGTGAGCGTCATGAGCAACGCTTTGTTGCTCAAACGCTGGGCACCAAAGTTATAAGAAAAATTGGCCTTAAGCCCTTTTAAATCAAGCGTATAAAGCTATTTAAATTGTAGTAAAAATCAGTGCTTGTCGGGCAATTCGATCTTGACTTCAAGTACCTCAAGGTTGTCCTGGCGCTCCAGGTTGACCTTGATGTCATCAGGATCGATCTTGATGTACTTACTAATCACCGCAATCAGTTCGCGTTGCAGGGCGGGCAGGTAGTCGGGCGTGGCAGGACTGCGACCGTTGCGTTCATGCGCCAGGATGATCTGCAGGCGCTCTTTGGCCAGGCTAGCGGTTTTTTTCTTTTCACCCAGAAAAAACGAGAAAAACGACATGGCTTTATTTTCCCCCGAACAGTCGAGCAAACAGACCTTGCTTGGGTGGCTCAGTGAAGCGCATCGGTTTGTCTTCACCCAAAAAACGGGCGACGACGTCCTTGTAGGCTTCAGACACGTCACTGCCTTCAAGATGCACGGCGGGAACGCCCTGGTTGGACGCTTGCAACACGGTTTCGCTCTCGGGGATGACGCCAATGAGTTTGATGCGCAGGATGTCCTGAATGTCTTGCAATGACAGCATTTGGCCCTGGTTGACACGCAACGGGTTGTAGCGAGTAATGAGCAAGTGCTCTTTGACTGGCTCCAGGCCAGCCATGGCACGCTTGGTCTTGCTCGCCAGGATGCCCAGGATGCGATCAGAATCACGCACGGAGGACACTTCCGGGTTGGTCACCACCAGCGCCTCATCGGCAAAGTGCATGGCCATCAGCGCACCGGTTTCGATACCCGCAGGGGAATCACAGATGATGTATTCAAAGTCCATGGCAGTCAGATCGGTGATGACTTTTTCAACACCGTCCTGGCTTAGCGCGTCTTTGTCACGCGTTTGCGATGCCGCCAACACAAAGAGGTTGTCACATTGCTTGTCTTTGATGAGCGCCTGGTGCAGGTTGGCTTCACCATGAATGACGTTGATCAGGTCATAAACGACACGGCGCTCACAGCCCATGATCAGATCAAGATTGCGCAAGCCCACGTCAAAGTCAATCACGGCTGTCTTATGGCCTCGCATGGCCAACCCGGTCGCAAAGCTGGCGCTGGTGGTCGTTTTGCCGACACCACCTTTACCAGAGGTCACCACAATAATTTTGGTCATAGCAACAAAACGCTTTCAGAGAATGCAAAAAAATAAAGTTCAGGAGGACACTGCTTCAAACAGCAAATTTTCTTGTCCGTCATCGCTCAGGCGAACTTGTGCCAACTTGCCCTGAATCGCCGTGGGCAGGGAATTTTCGCTCGTGCGGTAAACACCCGCAATCGAAATCAGCTCGGGCTCAAGGCACGTTGAAAAAATACGTGCTTTGGTATTGCCACTGGCGCCGGCCATGGCTTTGCCACGCAAAGGCGCATAGACGTGAATATTGCCATCAGCCACCACCTCACCGCCCGGATTGACCATTGCCAGAACCACCAGATCGGCGCCACGGGCATAGATTTTTTGCCCTGAACGCACTGGTTTGTCGACGATCATTGTTGACGGTCCGCGCACCTCATGCACCACCTCGCGCACGACCTCCTTGACCACTTCAACGGGTACAACCGTCTGCAGCCTTGTCGGTTTGGCAATCACGGGCTCTTCGTTGGCAACCACCAGGTTGAAAATACCGGCAAGTCGCTGGTCCTCAGGGCGTGCGCTGCGCAATGCCACAGGCTTGAGCTTGCATGCCAACAAGGCTTTGGTCAATGATTGAAGGTCTTCGGCCGTCAGCGCGGTTGTCAATTTTTGGCAGTCAATGATGACCGCATCACCTTCAAAAAAGTCAGCGCTGTCGCTACCTGGCCCGTAGGTTTGAAGGAGTTCCTGACTGGTTTGCTGCACCTTGTCCTTTTTTAGCAAAAGCGCCATCAGTGGCAATTGCGCGCTTTTGATATCAAAGGAATTAGACACGTAAAGATGAATTTTGGTGAGTTGGAAGAGTTGCTTTGTTCGCACCCAAATCTTAACTGATACCGGGTCGCGATCGCGCTGCGCTCAGGTGCGTACAGTCAGTGTGATTTTTTGTATTCTTTACTGATTTAATCTATCTCAATAGCAGTAGTAGATAGAGTCAGGTTTAATCTGGGGACAAGCGCAATAAAACTTTAACAATCAATAGGTTGGTGTTGGGACACCTGTGTGGATGGCGGTCAGGTTAGGTTCGGGTTGGGAATGAGCAACTTTCAGGTCTCTGCATGATCTGTGGATAACACCACTGTTGCAAGGAATTTATCAACAGCTTTATCAGAAAAAAATAAAGCAAAAAAAACCAGATTCAAGCGCCGCCTGAATCTGGTTTTTTGTCGGTCAGTTGTTGTCAGGTCAGAGTTTGGCTTTGGCGCTGGCAATCTCGGCACGGACCTGTTCGGTATCTGGCGACTCTGGCGGCAGCACGGTTAGTACCGTCTCCCAGTGACCTATCGCTTTGGCGTAGTCGGCGGCTTGATAGGCAGCCTGTCCTGCCATCATCAGGGCCATAGGGTTTTTTGGATCGACTTTAAGCACTTTATTGATAAGTGTGATCGGTTGACCGTTCAGGCTGCCGTTGGCACTCATGGCCAATAAGTCGGCGTACTGCAACATGACTTCAGGGTCGGTGTCGAGCAACTTGCCAGTCTTGGCGTATGCCTGTTCAGCCTCTTTGAGCTTGCCTTGTACCTTGTAAGCACGCGCCAGGCGCGCCCAACCAGCCGTATCGTCCGGGTTGTCTTTCAGGCGCGTGGCCAGGCGATCCACCATTTGATTGACCAGTTCGGCATCATTGGCTGCACCAGGCGCAGCACGGGGCCCAGCGGCTTGCATTGGCGCTTGGTCAGAGCCTGTTGCATTGCCAATGAGCGGCATGCCCGCCCTGGCACGCGCGTCATTGACGTTAGCTTCAATTTGTTGGGCATCGGGTGAGCCGGGTTCCAGGATGGCCAGCAGCTTCTCCCACTCAGCAGCGGCTATTTTGAAATCAGCGCGTCGGTAAGCTGCCACCCCCGACATCATCAGGCCCATGGGATGATGGGGGTTGATGGCCAGTGCTTTCTTGACCAACTCTATTGGTCGACCTTCGATGTTGTTGTTGTTTTTGACGGCCAATAAATCGGCAAACTCGACCATGATGTCGGCGTCGGTGTTGATTGCGTCACCCACTTTTTTGAAGGTTTCTTCGGCTTCGTCGAGTTTGCCCATCACCACGTAGGAACGTGCCAACATAGCCCAACCTTTTGGGTTGTCTGGATCGGCCTTGAGTTTGGCGATGAGGTTGTCAACCATTTGCTGGATTTGTGGGTCAGCTATTTGACCGCCGCCAGGAATTGGGTTGATAGCGCCTGGGTTACCCAACTGCAGGTAGACACCCACGGCCAGCACAGGGATAGCCACGCTGATGATGGCTGAGGTAAGTTTGGGCGTTAGAAAGCTGTGTGGTTGCGCGCTTTGCGGGGCTTCATAGCTTTGGGTATCGTCAAGCAAGCGCAGTTGTAACTCGTCGCGGCTGGTTTCAAAGTCTTGCTGGCTGATCACACCGCGCGCCAGGTCGTTCTCAAGCGCTTTAAGCTGGTCACGGTGAATCTCGGCGTTCAGACGTTCACTGCTGATACCCGAACCGGATTTTTGGCGCCACAGAGGGTAAGCGAGCCACGCGATAACAAGCAGCGTCATGACCGCTGCGATGGCAATAAAAGCATTCATTTTGAAGATTCAGTCTCTTGAAGAAGGGCTAGCGCTTTGGCGCGTTGTTCGGCGTCCAGCGGCATGGTGTTGGCGTTGCTTTGGGTTGTCCGGATGGTACGAACGAGCAGCCAGATGGCCCCCAGTAGCAGCAGCAGAGGGCCAAACCATAATAACCAGGTGGTGGGTTTGACTGGCGGCTGGTAGAGCACGAAGTCACCGTAACGGCTGACCAGAAATTCCTTGATTTCGGCGTCGGATTTACCGGATTTGATCAGCGAGCGCACCTCACGGCGCAAGTCGTTGGCCAGTTCGGCGCGCGAGCCCGCGAGTGACTCGTTTTGGCAGACCAGACAGCGCAGGTCTTCGGCGATGGCAATCAGGCGTTGTTCAACAATCGGGTCATCGGCAAGTGCCGGGGCTTCAGCGGCGGTGGAAAGCTGTGTTGACAGGGCCAGCAAAAGTGCAAGCAGGAATCTCATTTTTGCAGCTCCCGAATCAGGGGAATCAACTTCTCTTGAATCGACGTTTCGGTGAATGGTCCAATTTGTTTGTAGCGGATGGTGCCTGCTTTGTCGATTAAAAAGCTCTCGGGCACACCATAGACACCAAAGTTGATACCGATGCGTCCGTCACGGTCGGCAATGGCCATGTCATAGGGATTACCGTAACGCGCAAGCCATTGCAAACCGTCCTGATCCTTGTCTTTGTAGTCCAGGCCAATGATCGGAATCATCTTGCTTTTTGAAAATTCGACTAACAGAGGGTGCTCTTCACGGCAGGCCACGCACCACGACGCCCAGGTGTTGAGCAACCAGACCTTGCCCAACATGTCCTGTTTGGTCAGCGTCAGGGTGGCGTTGTGTAAGTTGGGAGCGGAAAAATCAGGCGCTGGCTTGCCGATCAGCGGCGACGGGATTTCACGCGGGTCGCGTGTCAAGCCGATGGCCAGAAAGATCACAAGGACGGCAAAGATCACCAGCGGGATGTAAGCCTTTTTCATACCGCCATGCCCTTGAGGTCTGACCGACTGAGTTTGGCCGCCATTTTTTTGCGGTAGCGTTTGTCCAGTGCGGCCATGGAGCCACCGAGCGCCATGAACAGGCAACCCACCCAGATCCAGGCTACGAACGGCTTGTGGTACACGCGCACTGCCCAGGCTGGATGGTCGGTGTTGTCCAGCTTTTCACCCAACGACACGTAAACGTCACCACTGAGCCCGGAGTCGATGGCAGCTTCGGTCATCGGCATCGTCGAAGAGAAATAAGTGCGCTTTTCCGGATTCAGGGTTTTGATGTACTTGCCGTTCTTGCTGAGTTCGACCAAGCCGACATCGGCGTTGTAGTTGGGACCACGGCGTTGGTCGATGCCGGTGAGCTTGAAGGTGTAGCCACCTACTTCCACCGTGTCGCCCATTGTCATGCGCACATCTTTTTCGGTTTCATAGCCTTTGACCATGGTAATGCCGATCACGCATACCGCGATACCGATGTGTGCAACGTGCATGCCCCAGTAGGAGATGGGGGTAGCTTTCCAATTAACGGTGTCCTTGATCTGGCGGTAGATTTGCACAGCGGAGGCCAGGATGATCCAGAACGCCAGCGACAAGCCCAGCGCCACCAGTGGCGACCACGCTCCGGCCAGGAAGGGTGCAGTGCAGCCCAAAATCAATGCAGCGATACCGATTTTGCTGAGTTTTTTGGTCAGCTCTCCGACTGTGTCATTCTTCCAGCGGGCGTACGAGCCAACCACCATGAAGAACAGCACTGGCATCATGATTGGTGCAAACACGCTGTTGAAATACGGCGGGCCGACTGACAGCTTGCCAAGATTCAGCGCGTCGATGATCAATGGGTAAAGCGTACCCAGCAGCACCGCGGCAGCGGCGGTGGTTAAAAGCACGTTGTTGACCAATAAAAAGGTTTCGCGTGAAACCAGGGCGAAAGCGCCACCAGCCCGCACTTTGCCGGCCCGCGCCGCAAACAGTATCAGAGAGCTGCCGATCACCACGACCAGGAATAGCAAAATGAAGATACCGCGTTTCGGATCGGAGGCGAAAGCGTGTACCGACGTCAGCACGCCCGAGCGCACCAAAAACGTCCCCAGTAAACTCAATGAGAAACAGATCAGTGACAGCATGATGGTCCAGTTGCGGAACAAGCCCCGCTTTTCTGTGACGGCCAGCGAGTGGATCAGCGCAGTGCCGACCAGCCAGGGCAGGAACGAGGCGTTTTCAACCGGGTCCCAGAACCACCAGCCACCCCAGCCGAGCTCGTAATACGCCCACCACGATCCCATGGCGATGCCGATGGTCAGGCAGATCCAGGCGGCGGTTGCCCAAGGGCGCGTCCAGCGGGCCCAGGCGGCGTCCAGGCGGCCGTTGAGCAAGGCAGCGATCGAGAAAGCAAACGGCACCGACATGCCGACGTAGCCCATATAGAGCATGGGTGGGTGAAACACCAGACCCGGGTCTTGCAGCAAGGGGTTGAGGTCGCGGCCGTCAACCGGAATGTCGCTCAAGCGGGTGAACGGGCTGGAGGTGATCAGCATGAACAGCAAAAAGCCAACCGCGACCAATGCCATGACGCCAAGCACGCGCGACACCATCACATCAGGCAGTTGCCGCGAGAACAAAGAGATACCCATCATCCAGGTGCACAGCATCAGCAGCCACAGCAGCAGCGAGCCCTCGTGGCCGCCCCAGACCGCAGCGAAGCGGTAAATATCGGGCAGTTTGCTGTTGGAGTTTTGCGCCACATACTGCACCGAAAAATCGTTGGTGTAAAACGACCAGGCCAGACACAGGAACGAAATCCCTGTCAGTACCCACAGCGCCTGCGCGCCGGGTCGGGCCAGCGCCATCCAGTCAGCGCGACCTTGCTGACCGCCAGCGATGCACAGCGAACCCATCGCCAACGCTACCAACATGGCGAGGATGAGTGAAAAATGTCCAAGTTCTGGAATCATGTGGAGTCACCTGGTTGTAGTCAATGGGTAGGCGCTACTTGAGCGTTTGGGCGGCTTTTTCGATCTGGGCCTGATCCATGGCGTGTTGCGCTTCAGGAGGCATGTAGTTTTCATCATGCTTGGCCAGTACTTCGGTGGCGCTGAACTGGCCGGTGTCGTTTAACTTGCCTTGCGCGACCACGCCTTTGCCTTCACGAAACAGGTCGGGCAGGATGCCGGTGTACGACACCGGCACTTCCTTTGCGGTGTCGGTGACAACGAAAGATACGGTCAGGTTGTCGCGTTTGACCGAGCCTTCCTTGACCATGCCGCCAACGCGAAACGCGCGGTTGACGGGGGCCTCACCCTTGGCCACCTGGCTGGGTGTAAAGAAGAACACCAGACTGCTGTTGAAGGCATTCAGGACAAAATAAGCCGCGACGCCAATCGCAGCCACACCGCCGATGATGATGGCAGCACGTTTATGACGAGGTTTCATGTTCAGGCCTCACTTGAGTCGGCAAGCGACCCGGTTTCGTTGGAAAGACTTTGCAAGACAGCACGACGACGGGCGCGTACCTCCCAGATTTCAAACACTACCACCAGCGCGGTAACGCCGAAACTACCCCAGACATACAGGGCGTAGCCGCCCATGTCCAAAAATTCTGACAGACTATTCCACTGCATTTTTGACCCACTCCGTGTGACGTTCCCGATCGAGGATGATGCTGCGAACCCGCAGCAGGACGATGGTGATGGCGTACATCCAGAACGCCACCACCATGATCAGCATGCCGGTGAGCATGGTGCTGGCCATGGAGCTGCCCTTCATCGACACCGAGGCGCCCTGGTGCAGGGTGTTCCACCATTTGACCGAGAAGTAGATGATGGGCACGTTGACCGCTCCCACGAGTGCCAGCACGGCTCCGGCCTTGTCGGCACGGCGGGGGTCGTCGATGGATGCTTGTAATGCCATGAAGCCTAGATACAGAAACAGCAGGATAAGTTCAGAAGTTAAGCGCGCGTCCCATACCCACCAGGCGCCCCACATGGGTTTGCCCCACAGCGCGCCGGTCAACAATGACAAGAAGGCAAACAGCGCACCGGTAGGCGCCAAGGCGCTGGCCATCATGCCCGACAAGCGGGTATTGAACGCCAGACCAAAGCCAGCCCATCCGGCCATCACCAGGTAGATGAACATTGACAATTGGGACGCCGGCACGTGGACGAAGATGATGCGGTAGCCTTGGCCTTGTTGCGCGTCCACTGGCGCGACAAAAAAGGAAATGTAGAGACCGATGACGGTCAGAATCGTCGCCAGGCTCGCAAACCAGGGCCACATGCGCCCGGCCAACCGGTAAAAATTTTGTGGGGCGGCAAACTTGAACCAGTGAATGTCAGTCGATTTCATTCCAGGGATATCCTCAAAGCTGCAGACGTCGCCATCGGCGAAAAGAATAAAGAGAGCACAAGCAAGGCCGCCAGCAAAGAAAGGTGTCCGCCAATGCCCAAACCGGCCGCGTCGGCTTCAACCGCACCTGCACCAAAAATAAGCACAGGAATGTAAAGCGGCAAGATCAATAAGGAAAGCAAAACCCCTGCACCGCGTACGCCCAATGTCAGCGCCGCACCGATGCTGCCGATCAGGCTCAGCGTGGGTGTGCCCAGCAGCAGGGTCAGTACCAACAAGCCCAGACCGCGGCCGTCCAGACCAAACTGAATGCCAAGCACGGGCGCAATGAGCACCAGCGGCAGGCCCGAGACCAGGAAGTGCGCCAATGCCTTGGCCAACACCAACAGGCCCAGCGGGGTCGACGACAGCACCATTTGTTCCAGCGAGCCGTCGGCATAGTCGGTGGAAAACATGCGCTGCAGCGACAGCATGGCGGCCAGCAAGGCGCTGACCCACAACACTCCCGGCGCCATGCGCAGCAGCAGATTGGATTCGGCGCCCACGCCCAGCGGAAACAGGCTGGCCACCACCATGAAAAACATCAGAGGGGTGAGGACCTCACCTTTTTGACGCATGCCCAAAGCCACTTCGCGCTTGAGCACGGACAGCATGACTTGCGCCAGCCCGATTGATTTGAGGGACTGGCTCATAAGACTTGCAGCTCCAGCATTTGCGCAGGAATGTCGCCAATCGGTACCCGTTGGTGGCTGGTGACCACCGCCAGCCCGCCGTGCTGCAGGTGGTCTGCAATCAGGTCAGCGAGCATCTTCACACCGGCCTCGTCCATCGCCACATAGGGCTCGTCCAGCACCCACAGGCGCGCTGGGCTCAGCGCCAGGCGGGACAGGGCCACGCGGCGCTTTTGCCCCTGCGACAAGTGCCTTACCAGTTGTTGTGAGCGGCCGCGCAAGCCGAAACGGGTAAGCACTTTTTGGGTCTGGCCCGGCCCGATGGTGCGCCCGGCCAGCGCGGTGATGAAGGTCAGGTTTTCTTCGACGGTCATGGATTCCTGCAGCCCATTGAGGTGCCCCAGGTAACACAGGTCCTGATGGTACGCGTCGGCCTGCGCGTGGATCGGGACACCGTTCCAGAGAATGTCACCGGCACCAATGGACGACAGGCCGCAGACCATGCGCAACAAGCTGGTTTTGCCCACACCGTTAACCCCGGCGACGTACAGCCAGTGGCCTGCGGTCAAGGTGCAATCGACGTTCTTGAACAGCTGACGCCCGCCTTTGGAGCAGCCGAGCTTGGCAAACGTCAGTGTGGGTGGGTTCTTCAAAACGGTTCAAAAGTGAGAGCGACAAGCGGCGCATTTTAGGGGGAACCCCAACGAGCTGCGCAGCGCATTACATCTGTTACTTGACCTATCTCAAAGAAAGTAGGGACAGTTCGTCAGACGACTGCCGACCAGAAACTGCACGCATACGGCATTAGAAATGCTCCAAAAGCTATTTACTGATGACCACCTTCTGGTAAAGGCCACCAAAATAAGTTTCTTTTTCCATCCGTAAATTCTTGCAATCGGGTGGCAGCCAGTCAGCGATCTGACCGTTCCACAAGTCCATGGCAAAGGGCTCCAGCGTGGTCAGGATCGGTACCATGATGTAACGAAAAGGATTGGTTGCCACCGGCCGGTGGTAGTCGACAAACACCACCTTGCCACCGGGCTTGGTCACCCGTAACGCCTCGGTAACCGTTTTGCGCCGCACTTCAAGAGGCATTTCATGCAGTAGAAAAAAGACAATCGTGGCGTCGTGGCTGGCGTCGTCAAAATGCATCTGCGACGCATCTTGCTGCGAAATGGTCACTTTGCTTTTGTCTTGCAGTTTCGCGTGCATGTTCTTGATCTGCACCGGCGCGACGTCGATCACATTCAGGCGTCCCTGGGGGCCCAGGCGCTGCACCAGCTTTTCCGTGAAGTTGCCGTAGACGCAAGCGACCTGCAGCAGATTACCGTTGGCCGCTGGCGCGAGTTCATCGAGTGCCAGATCACGCAGGCGCGAGAAGTTGCCCCACAGAATCAGGTTGACCAGCCACTGGCGCTCGAACACCTTGACGGCGTTGGGGTGGGTGTAGGCCCACCAGTAAGTGGATTCCAGATACTCGGGCACGGTCACCGGTGGCCGGGTGAAGGAGGGAGCGGACGCCATGACGGCATCGGCGCTCAGGGTTGCGGTTTTTTCTGACGTCATGAATCCTGTCCTGGCGGTGGTTTATTTCAACAGACCTTCAGCACGCAGTGCGTCCTGCACCGCGGGTCGGGCAGCGACGCGCGCCATGAAGCCACCGAGGTTGGCCAGACCAGTGATGTCAATGGCGACGTACTTGCCCCACCCGGTCACCACAAAAAGATAGGCGTCGGCCACGGTAAAGGTATCGCCCATCAGGTAGGTTTTGCCAGCCAATTCGCCGTCGACCCATTGCAGGCGGCTGTTGAGGCGCGTCTTGGCGATTTCTTTGGCGGCGTCGGGCATGCCCGGGGTAAACAGCGGCGAGAAGCCCTTGTGCAATTCGGTGCTGATGGTGTTGAGCCACTCCTGTAGCTTGTAGCGCTCCCAGCTGCCGTTGGGTGGCGCGAGTTTTTTATCGGGCACCAGGTCGGCCAGGTACTGAACGATGGCCGGGCCTTCGTGTAAGGTGCGACCGTCATCGAGAACCAGGTAGGGCACGTAACCCAGGGGATTGATGGTGTAGTAGTCGGTACCGTCGGCGAGCTTGTGTGTTTTGGTCGGTGCTGCGATGGCTTCGAACGGCAGACCGGACTCTTTGAGCACGATGTGCGGCGATAGGGAACAGGCGCCGGGGGAATAGTAAAGCTTCAAATTGTTCTCCTTGTTGTCGTGTGTGATGTTGTTGCAAATCTGGCTGGCATGCTAGCGCGCATCCCCGCCGCCCGCTTGAGGGGTAAAAAATGTCCTGATAGGATTGCGATTGACTCCAATATTACTATACTAATAGTAGCGTTTAGCTCTTATTTTATATGGGCTGGAGTGCTATTTCTTTTGTAAAACTTTCGCCACCGGGTTATGCCGCAGACGAAATGCGTCAGGCATGCCCGAGCCCAGCAACGGGCGCAGGTACAGGCGGAATGCGTCGGTGACGTCGGTGCCATTGGCGGCGATGAACTCGTCTTCCATGATGCGGGTCTTGCCAGCGACTTCTTCGACCGGCAGCAGCTCGTAGTCGACCGAGTAAAAACCGGTGCGCTTGATGGCTACTGAGCCATCGCGGCCACCCCACATGGCAAATTGCACCGCTTTTTCGCCCACCTCGCGCGCTTCGCGCTGGTCGACGTCGGACACGCAGCCAATGAAGCTTCGCTGCAGGTAGCCAAAGGTGTCGCCGCGCACACGTTTGATTTTCAGCTTGGACTTGATTTCTTCGCACAGCAAGTCGGCCAGCGCGCCATTGCCCGAAAGCTGCACGTTGCCATGCGCGTCGTGCTCCATTTCTTTGGCCAGCAGCGCGGCAATGGGTGTGCCGCGTGCGTCGTGAATGCCTTCGGAGACGGCAATCACGCAGCGGCCGTGGCGCTCGTACATGGCTTTGACGTTGCCGAGGAACTGGGTCAAATCGAATGTGCGCTCGGGCAGGTAAATCAGGTGTGGGCCGTCATCGGGAAATTTCTTGCCCAAGGCCGAGGCCGCCGTCAGGAAGCCTGCATGGCGACCCATCACCACGCCCACATAGACGCCGGGCAGGGCCGCATTGTCCAGGTTGGCCCCGGCAAACGCTTGCGCGACAAAGCGCGCTGCCGACGGAAAACCGGGCGTGTGGTCGTTGCCAACCAGATCGTTGTCGATCGTTTTGGGGATGTGAATGCAGCGCAGGTTGTAATTGGCGTTGCGCGCTTCCTGGCTGACGATGCGTACCGTGTCACTCGAGTCGTTGCCGCCAATGTAGAAAAAATGGCCGATCTGGTGCGCCTGCAGCACTTTGAAAATCTCGCGGCAGTAGGCCTCGTCGGGCTTGTCGCGGGTGGAGCCCAAGGCGCTGGATGGGGTGTTGGCGACTTGCTCCAGGTTGTGGCTGGTTTCCTGCGTCAGGTCGACAAAGTCTTCGTCGACGATGCCGCGCACGCCGTGGTGCGCGCCGTAGATGTGGCCAATCTGGCCAAAGCGGCGCGCCTCAAGCGCCACGCCCACCAGCGATTGGTTGATGACAGCAGTGGGGCCGCCGCCCTGGGCGACAAGTATTTTTCCGGTTGCCATGGATCTGTCCTGCTTTGAAACTGGGTTGAACCTCTATCGTGAGGCACTATTGTGCCTTTGAAGTGTGTGACTGCCATGGCGTTGAACGCACTGGGTGTTACGAGTGTGATTCAACCAGGTCTGGTTCACTTGGGGCACAGTAGACGTTGCGGTGCTTGTTGAATCAGCCGGGCGATGCGCTTTGCTACGTGTCCCCCGGCCTGCGGCCTCCTCCTTTACCTCCGCAAAGCGCATCGCCCGACTGATTCGGTAAAGTTGTTGGTCGGCTGGCGTTGGGAATACATGAACAGCATGGTTCCAATGCGGCGCGCCGGGTTCAACGTGTCACGTTGGCACTTCCGAAACGCCACATGCTTTTGAATCGCACCCGGGTGCTACTGTTTTTTCCGGCCTCGGTAAAATTGCCTCTTTATTCAGCAGGTCGCACCTTTCCATGCTCTACCCACAACATTTCGACGTGATCGTCGTCGGCGGCGGCCATGCCGGCACCGAGGCGGCGCTGGCTGCCGCCCGCATGGGTTGCAAAACCCTGCTGCTGAGCCACAACATCGAAACCCTGGGGCAGATGAGCTGCAACCCCAGCATTGGCGGCATCGGCAAGGGCCATTTGGTCAAAGAGGTGGATGCGCTGGGCGGAGCCATGGCGGCAGCCACCGACGAGGGCGGGGTGCAGTTCCGTATTTTGAATTCATCCAAAGGCCCGGCGGTGCGCGCCACCCGCGCCCAGGCCGACCGGATTTTGTACAAGGCCGCCATTCGCCGCCGCCTGGAAAACCAGCCTAACCTGTGGCTGTTCCAGCAGGCGGTGGAAGACCTGATGGTGCAGGGCGACCGGGTGGTGGGGGCGGTGACGCAAGTCGGCATTCGCTTTAGTGCCAGCACCGTGGTACTGACCGCAGGCACCTTCCTGGACGGCAAGATTCATGTGGGTCTGAACAACTACGCGGCGGGCCGCGCAGGCGACCCACCGGCGGTGTCCTTGAGTGCGCGGCTGAAAGAACTGAAACTGCCCCAAGGCCGCCTGAAAACCGGCACGCCGCCACGGCTGGATGGTCGCAGCATTGATTTTTCAAAATGCACCGAGCAGCCTGGCGACGGGATGGAGGTACAGGGCGTGACGGGCCTACCCGGCGGCGCGCCTTGCGGCCCGAATGTGCCGGTGTTCAGTTTCATGGGTCGACCCGAGCAACATCCGCAGCAAATGGCCTGCTGGATCACGCATACCAATCAGCGCACCCACGACATTATTCGCAGCGGCTTTGACCGCAGCCCCATGTTCACCGGCAAGATCGAGGGCGTGGGCCCGCGCTATTGCCCGAGCGTGGAAGACAAGATCAACCGTTTTGCCGACAAGGACAGCCACCAGATTTTTCTGGAGCCCGAAGGCCTGACGACCAACGAGTACTACCCCAACGGCATCAGCACCAGCTTGCCATTTGACATCCAGTACGCGCTGGTGCGCAGCATGCCGGGGCTGGAAAACGCGCACATCCTGCGCCCCGGTTACGCCATCGAATACGACTACTTTGATCCGACACAGCTGAAAAGCTCGTTTGAGACCAAGGTTATCAATGGCCTGTTTTTTGCCGGGCAAATCAACGGCACCACCGGCTACGAAGAAGCGGCGGCGCAGGGTTTGTTTGCCGGCATCAACGCCGCCTTGCAGGTGCGCGCCATGGGTGGTGGCAATGTGGCCGCCAGCGCGGCGGGCAGTGCGTCTTATGTGGGCGATGCCTGGCTGCCCGCGCGTGACCAGGCTTACCTTGGCGTGTTGGTGGATGACCTGATCACCCAGGGCGTGACCGAGCCCTACCGCATGTTCACCAGTCGCGCCGAATTCCGCCTGCAACTGCGTGAAGACAACGCCGATGCCCGCCTGACCGAAGTGGGGCGGCAATTGGGCCTGGTGGACGATGCGCGCTGGGCCGCCTTTAACCAAAAACGTGACGCTGTTTCACGTGAAACAGAACGCCTGCGTAGCATCTGGGTCAGCCCCAAGAATCTGGAGGCAGCGGAGTCTGAACGTGTCTTGGGCAAGGCGATTGACCATGAATACAACTTGGCCGAGCTGCTGCGCAGACCGGATGTGAGCTATCAATCGCTGATGTCGCTGGATGGTGGCAAGTACGCGTCGAGCGAATTGTCAGCCCATGTTTCACGTGAAACAGGTGCGCTGTCCCCGCAAGCCGCGCTGGCAGCGGTGGTGATTGAGCAGGTGGAAATTGCCGCCAAATACTCGGGCTACATCGACCGCCAAAAAGATGATGTGCAACGTGCCGCCCATTACGAGAACCTGAAACTGCCGCAAGACCTGGACTACATGCAGGTCAGCGCCTTGAGCATTGAGGCGCGGCAAAAGCTCAACCGCCACAAGCCCGAGACGCTGGGTCAGGCTTCGCGCATCTCTGGCATCACGCCGGCAAGCATCTCCCTGCTGACAATTCATTTAAAAAAAACCAAGTTCAAAGGGTTTGAGCGGCAAGACGACCGGCAGCGTGATGAGACCTTGCGTCCGGTGCTGGTGGGTGCGGGTGGTGATGCGTCTGGTGATGAATCTGCCGGTGCGGCGGTCTGATGACAACCTTGGAGCACACACTGCGACAGGGCTTGGCCGAGCTTGGCCTGGCTCTGTCAGACACACAAACTGCCCAGCTTCTGGCCTATTTGGCCTTGATCGAAAAGTGGACTAAGGTCTACAACCTGACGGCGGTACGCGCCCCGGCGGAGATGCTGACGCACCATCTGCTGGACAGTCTGGCGGTGATTGCACCGCTACGGCGACAGTTGCAGCAGGGTCCCGTTGATCCGGTGGTGGCGAGCGACGAGTTATGCCCCTTAAGTGCGCTTCAGCCCCAAAGTGCACGACCTGTGCGTCTGCTGGATGTTGGCTCCGGCGCTGGACTGCCTGGTGTGGTGATCGCCATTTGCTGCCCTGACATCACCGTGCATTGTGTCGATACCGTCGCCAAAAAGGCGGCTTTTATTCAGCAGGTGGCGGTTTCACTGAAGCTGCCCAACTTGCGCGGTATTCATGCGCGGGTGGAAAACCTCACTGACAAATACGATGTCATCAGTTCGCGCGCCTTTGCTTCTCTTGCGGATTTCACCACTTGGTCGCGCAACGCGTTGGCCGAGCAGGGGGTCTGGATGGCGATGAAGGGCAAGCATCCTGCAGATGAGTTGGCTGCTTTGCCTGCCGATGTGCGGGTGTTTCACGTGGAACAGTTGCAGGTTCCGGGGTTGGATGCTGAACGGTGCATGGTGTGGATGCGGCCTGCGTTGGCTGTATGACATTGCCGTTGGCGGTTGGGTTGCCGCTTTAACAGCCAAAGAAATTGCAGGGTTTGTGGTCACGCTGCTTTTGCGGAATCAGCCGGGCGATGCGCTTTGCTACGTGTCCCCCGGCCTTCGGCCTCCTCCTTGGCCTCCGCAAAGCGCATCACCCGGCTGATTCGGTGTGGTCATGGGTCTGCTGGCAAGGGAACTCCTTGAACTTGTCTGCGTAGCGTAGGTGGAGTTCAGTCCGCCATCGTGATACCAGCGGCCCTAAGCGCAACCACTCTGAACAACAGAGCTTCTCCTTAAGCGTCCAGGCACGGTGATTGGGTTATGTGACCGGGCTTTGGGGTGTGAGGCGCGCGCCGACAGACGCTGGCGTACTGGGCCCTCTGTTTCGCGCGTGTTCACACCCCAAAACCGCATGCGCATGACCCAGTCGCCGTGCCGGGTTTGCCAAGATGTAGACAAGGTGCTGAGCTACCTTTATTAATGCCAGTTGGCCGCGCTCTTTCAAAGCAGCAAGCCGTCACAGTCAACCCAAGGCCAGTTCCAACGTAAACTCCCCGCTTCCCCAAATCAAAGATTCCCATGCTCGGCACCACCGACTACGCCACTTTCGTCATCACCATTCTGGTCTTTCTGCTGGTCCTCGGTCCGGGCAACCCGGCGCTGATCACCTCCACCAGCAAGGGCAGTTTTCGCGGTGAATTGGCGGCAACTTTTGGTGTCATTCTGGGCGGCCAGGTGCTGATATGGTCGGCTATTGCCGGCGTTGCGGCGCTGCTGACCGCCTACCCGAATGTGTTTCATGCCATGCATTGGCTTAGCGCGGCTTATTTAGCCCGGCTCGGTGCGAAGTTGCTGTTGGCCAAACCGGGTGCAGCGCCGGTGCTGCAGATTAAGCCGCACCATTACCTCAAGCAGGTGATGACGATCATGTTGCTCAACCCCAGGGCGATTCTGTTTTACATGGCTTTTTTCCCGCTGTTTGTCGACCTGGCGCGCCAGCAAGGCCTGGTGACGTATGCGTTCATGGCGGCCACCATCGCCGTGCTGACTTTTTTCTGTGGCCTGACCGCCACGCTGCCGATGCTTTTTTTGGCCGGAAAAGTCCGCGCCAATCCGCTCATCTCCCGGATTTTGGAAAGAGTGGCTGGCGTCTTTTTTGTCGGGTTTGGCATCAAACTGGCGGCATCCAACTGATATTTCAGCCCATCCATGTCCCGGTTTCACGTGAAACAATTCAAGCGACCCATTTTCAATTTTTCTGAGTAAGCAGCCCATGGCCAAAATTTTCTGTATTGCCAACCAAAAAGGTGGCGTTGGCAAAACCACTTCCACCGTCAACCTGGCCGCTGGCCTGGCCAAGGTCGGACAGCGGGTGCTGATGGTCGATCTGGACCCGCAGGGCAACGCCACCATGGGCTCGGGCGTCGACAAGCGCAAGCTCGAACTCAGCGTCTACGACGTGTTGCTGGAATCGCATTCGGTGAAAGAAGTCAAGGTGCAAAGCACCAAGCTGGTTGAGGCCGGTTGCAGTTACGACATCCTGGGAGCCAACCGCGAGCTCGCCGGGGCCGAGGTCGAAATGGTCAGCCTGGAGCGGCGCGAAAAGCGCCTGAAGACCGCGTTAGCTGTAGTTGACGGTGACTACGACTTTGTCCTGATCGACTGCCCGCCGAGCCTGTCGCTGCTGACGCTCAATGGTTTGTGTTGCGCGCATGGTGTCATCGTGCCGATGCAGTGCGAGTACTTTGCGCTGGAAGGCCTCGCCGACCTGGTTAACACCATCAAGCAGGTGCACGCCAACCTGAACAAAGACCTGGCCATCATCGGCTTGCTGCGTGTGATGTTTGACCCACGCATCACGTTGCAGCAACAGGTGAGCGAACAGCTTAAGGCGCGCTTTGGCGACAAGGTATTCAACACCGTTATTCCGCGCAATGTGCGGCTGGCCGAGGCGCCCAGCTACGGCGTACCCGGCGTGGTGTTTGACCCCAGCAGCAAAGGCGCGCAGGCCTTTGTGGCGTTTGCGCAAGAGATGGTCGAGCGCATTGAGAAAATTTAGCCAAATTGGCCTCTAGCCCATATCAATCAAGCGCGAGTAGCTATAAAAATAAGAGTATGAATCCGCGTCAAATCCTGCTCCTGCCAGGCTGGCAAAACTCCGGCCCGGGCCATTGGCAAAGCCTGTGGCAAGACCAGTTTGGCTACACACGGGTAGAGCAGCATGACTGGTTGCGTCCGTTGCGCGGTGACTGGATCGCCCGGCTGGAAGACGTGGTGCTCAGCGTCGACTCCCCGGTGGTGCTGGTGGCGCATAGCCTGGGCTGCCAACTGGTGACCGCGTGGGCGCAAATTTCAAAAAATACCCAGCGTGTGCAAGGCGCACTGCTGGTGGCACCGGGCGATGCCGAGCGCGACGCGCTGCGCGCGTTGCTGCCCAGCTGGTCGCCGCTGGTATTGAACAAGCTGCCGTTCAAAAGTACGCTGGTTGTCAGCAGCGACGACCCTTATTGCACACCCGCGCGCGCTGCCCGGTTTGCCAGTGCCTGGGGTTCGGACCTGGTCGCTATCGGTGCGGCGGGCCATATCAACGCCGACTCTGGCTTGGGCGACTGGCCACAGGGCCAGGCGCTGCTGCAAACTCTGATTCAAAGTTAAGGAGGATTTCTCATGGTCACCAAAAAACTCAAAGGCCTGGGCCGCGGTCTTGAAGCCCTGCTGGGCCCCACGGCCGACGACACGTTTTCGCTTGACGGCGCTACCGTCAACCTGGCCAACAGCGGTCAGCCGTCGACACTGCTGCTTACCGACATGGTGGCCGGCCAGTACCAGCCGCGCACGCGCATGGACGAGGGCGCTTTGTATGAGCTGGCCGAGTCCATCAAGGCGCAAGGCATCATGCAGCCGATTCTGGTGCGCCGTTTGAGCGATGCCGACGCGCAAGCCAAACGCGCCCAAATGGCCTCCGACACGGGCGGCGCGCTGCGGCCGCTGTACGAAATCATCGCCGGTGAGCGGCGTTTTCGTGCCGCCAAACTGGCAGGCCTGGACAGCGTGCCGGTGCTGGTGCGCGACGTCCCCAACGAGGCCGCTGCCGCCATGGCGCTGATTGAGAACATGCAGCGCGAAGACCTCAACCCGCTGGAAGAAGCGCAGGGCCTGCAGCGCCTGATCAAGGAATTTGGCCTGACGCACGAGAGCGCCGCGCAAGCCGTGGGCCGCAGCCGCAGTGCCGCCAGCAATTTGTTGCGCCTGCTGAACCTGGCTGACCCGGTGCAAACCATGTTGATGGCTGGTGACATCGACATGGGCCACGCGCGTGCGCTGCTGGCGTTGGACAAAGCCACGCAGATCACAGCAGCCAGCCAGATTGCCGCCAAAAAAATGTCGGTGCGCGAAGCCGAAAGCCTGGTGAAAAAACTAGCCGCCGAGTTTTCGCTGGTGGCAACCAAACCCAAGAAAGAAAAGTCGCGTGATATCAAACGCATTGAAGAAGAGCTGTCCGATTTGCTGATGGCGGTGGTGGAAGTGCGCGTCAAAAAACGCGTCAAACGCCAGGGTCGCGTCGAAGACGTTGGTGAGATCGGCGTAGGTTTTGGCTCGCTCGACGAACTCAATGGACTGATCGACAAGCTGCGCGGCGCTGCGGGGCGCTGAACCCGTTGGCAGCGTGATTTTCTTCCCGTTTTAGCGCCGTGATGTTGGGCGTGCACCGACTCCCTTGGCCCCTGCCCGCAATCCTGGTTTGGGGCCTGTCCTGGCTGTTGTTTGCCGGCCTGGCCAGCATGGGCGTCGCCCCCTCGCTGGCCTTGGCTTGGGTCGGTGCGCTGGGTGTGGCCGCCAGCGTGCTGGGCACCACCTGGTGGCGGCGCGTGATGATTGCGCTGGGCTTCCCGCTGTCGCTGGCCGCATCCGGTGCCGCCGCCTTGCCCGCTTGGGCCTGGTTGCTGCCGCTGCTCTTGCTGCTGCTGATCTATCCCCTGAACGCCTGGCGCGATGCGCCCCTTTTTCCAACGCCTAAAAAGGCATTAAAACACCTTGCAGCCCAAGTACCACTTGTGCAAGGCGCTCTCATTCTGGATGCAGGCTGTGGCCTGGGTGACGGCTTGCTGGCGCTGCGCGCGGCCTACCCACAGGCCAGATTGCACGGACTGGAGTGGAGCTGGCCGCTGCGCGCGCTGTGCGCCCTGCGCTGCCCGTGGGCGCGCGTGCGCCAGGGTGACATCTGGCGCGCCGACTGGTCGGCTTACGACATGGTTTACCTGTTTCAGCGGCCTGAAAGCATGCCGCGCGCAGTGGCTAAAGCGCGCGCCGAACTCAAGTCCGGGGCGTATCTGGTGAGCCTGGAATTTGCGGCGCAAGAGCTCAGGCCGCTTGTGATATTGCGCCCAACCCAGGGCAAGCCGGTGTGGGTGTATCGCATACCATTGGAAAAAAAGAAGTCATCGTGATGCACAGCGAAATAAAAGCCCTGCCCTTGCCGCCACCTCCCGCCCTGCTGCGCCAGCTGTTTGACGCGGCCGTGGCCGCCGCCCAGCCGGCGCTGTGCTTGCCCGCCCATCTGCCACCGCCGCCCAAAGGCCGCACCATCATCATTGGCGCGGGCAAAGCCAGTGCCGCCATGGCGCGCGCGCTCGAAGACCATTGGGCCGGGCCGCTAGAGGGCTTGGTGGTCACGCGCTACGGCTATGAGGTGCCGTGCCAGCGCGTCGACATCGTGCAAGCCGCGCACCCGGTGCCTGACGCGGCGGGGCTGGCCGCCACCCAGCGCATTCTGCAAACCGTGCAAGGCCTCACCACGGATGACCTGGTCATCGCCCTGATCTCGGGCGGCGGCTCATCACTTTTAATAGCGCCTAGCGAAGGAATGACGCTGGCTGACAAGCAAAACGTCAACAAAGCCTTGCTGACCAGCGGCGCGACCATTTCAGAGATGAACTGCGTGCGCCGCCACCTCTCGGCCATCAAAGGCGGCCGCTTGGGTGCGGCCTGCTACCCGGCCAAATTGCTCACGCTGCTGATCTCGGATGTGCCTGGCGACTTGCCCATGGACATTGCCTCAGGCCCCACCGTGGGCGATGTCACCACCTGCGCGGATGCATTGGCCATTGTGCAGCGCTACCAGATTGACCTGCCTGTAGCGGCGCGCCAACTGCTGGAGGGCGGCGCAGGCGAGACCGTCAAGCCCGACGATGCGCGCCTGAATAAAAGCAGCGTGCGCATGATCACCGCGCCGCAAATCGCGCTGCAAGCTGCTGCACAAATGGCGCAGGCAGCCGGGTTCACGCCCTACATCCTGGGCGATAGCCTTGAAGGCGAAGCGCGTGACGTGGCCAAAGTGCTGGGTGGCATGGCGCGCCAGGTGGTGCTGCACGGCCAGCCGTTCAAAACCCCCTGCGTGCTGCTGTCTGGCGGTGAAACCACGGTGACGCTCAAGGGCCAAGGCCGTGGCGGGCGCAATGTGGAGTTTTTGCTGGCGCTGGGCGTGGCGCTGGCGGGAACGCCCGGTGTCTATGCCATCGCTGGGGACACCGACGGTGTCGATGGTTTGGAGGAAATCGCTGGGGCAGTGTTGACTCCCGACACCTTGGAGCGCGCCTGGGCGCTCGGCATGAACCCGCGCAGTTTTCTGGACAACAACGATGCCCACACGTTCTTTCAAACCCTGGGCGACTCGGTCATCACCGGGCCGACGCTGACCAATGTGAATGATTTCCGGGCGATTTTGTTGACCGGCTAATGGAATATTTGGGTCTAACTGATGTGTTGTTTTAACCCAAGCCACGACATGAGCTGGACGGCTTGATGAGGGCTTGATGGCAAAGAAATCCCGCAATCCGGTTGACGTCAAACGGACAGAGTCTGCCTCGAGCGCTTGGGCTTTGCAGGCAGCAGAAACCACCCATAAGCCAGCGCTTGCGCCGCCAGCAGTACGGTAAACGTCAGTTTGAAAGCCTCGCTGTGGCTCAGGCCCGTGGCGCTCGCCGCATCCAACGCCGCGCCAATACCCCACTGCAGACCAAACGCGCCCACAAACACCAGCAGGTTCAGGGCGGTGTTCACCCGGCCGGACAGTGCCACCGGAAAAGCCGCCGTCAGCTGCGAATAGGCAATGTTGCTCAGGCTGAACGAGATGCCCAGCAGCGGCCACAGCCACAGGGGCGGAGCCAGGTTCAGGATGATCGCCAGCTCGGCCACCAGCGCCAGCCCCATGCCAAAAGTGAGCAAAGCCATGGGCGACACGCCCCGGCGCGCCAGCCACAGCGAGCAGGTGGCGACAAACAAAAAACCCGCCAGCATGGCCACGGCTAACCCTAGCAGCACGCCAGCCGCGTCACCACGGTTCAGGCCGTTGACCTGCATCAGCCACGGCACCGCCCACAAGCCTTGAATGGCCATGAAGCCACCCACCGCCAGGCAGCCTTGCGGCGCAAAGCGCCAAAAGATGCGGTTGGTATAAATCTGGCGCAAGGCGTTCAATTGCTGGCCGATGGGTTCGCGCTGCGTGCCCACGGTCTGGTCGGGTACGGTCATCAGGTACGCCGCTGACGCCACCAGCAACGCTGCGCACAAATAAAACAGGCCGCGCCAGCCCAGCAGCGGTAACGCCGCTTCAACCGGCACGCTGGCAGAGAGTGCCCCCAGGCCACCGGCGACCATGATGGTGGCGGTGAGCGACGGCAACTGTTCAGCGCTGAACCACTGGCTGAACGCCTTGAAGCTGGCCATCAGGCAGGCCGACACGCCCATGCCAATGAGCGCGCGTGCCAGTGCCAGCGTTTGCGTGGATTCGCCCAGACCAAACAGCGCGCAGCCGGCAGCGGCTACCAGCAGCAGTGCTGCTTCAACACGGCGCGGGCCAAAGCGGTCCAGCAATAGGCCCAGCGGTAACTGAAACAGGCCAAACGCCAGAAAGTAAGCTGAAGTGAGCAGGCCCAACCCGGCCGCGCTCATGTTGAGATCGCGCATCAGCTCGGGCGCAATCACCGCGTTGACGCTGCGCAGCGCGTACGACAAAAAATAGCCCAGCGCATAGGCAGGGACCAGACGAAACCACAGGTTGGCGGGAGCAATCATGCGCCGCATTGTCGCGCAGCCTTCAGCCCCAAAGGTGCGCATTCTGAATGGATGCCGGAACAGGTCCGGCATAACAAGCTGGGCTATCGGGCTAGCGCGCGCTGAGCTTGTCCAGTACTGGTGCCAGCTTCTCGCGGTTGCTCGGGTTGATGCGGATGGCTGAGTCAAATGCTGCGGCTGCCAGCGCGTCTTGGCCGGTGTGCAAATAGGCAAAGGCGATGCCCAGCCAGGCCTTGTCGTTGTTCGCATCCAGCCCGATGGCGGCCTGATAGGTCGGGATGCTGGCCTTGAAGTCTTGCTGGGACAGTTGCAGGCCCGCCAGTTTCATGTGGGCCTTGAGCGATTTTGGCTCGGCGCGCACCGCTTGTTCAAACGTGGCTTGCGCTTGGTCGAGTTGTCCGGCGGCCCATTGCTGGTCGCCCTGTTTGACCAGGTCCACGTTCATCGCCGCTTGCGCAGACCAAAGCGCGAAAACGGTCAACACGGCGGCGCAGGCCACCATCAAACTCTTTTGTAATGTTGCACTCATGGCTTTCCTCAGTAAATGGTTGTCCGCAAAAAAACGGCCCTTCGCAGGGAAGAGCCGTTTACTTGTTTGGCTTGGTGCGAAGCTTACTTCATGCTGCCCTTGCCGTAGCGCTCCTCGTAGCCCTTACGCACTTTCTCAATCTGGTCTTTGCCCATGCCGTTGAAGAACCAGTCATGACCAGCGATCGGCTTGAAGTACTTGGCCAGCATGTCTTCGGCAAATTTCTCGTTGCCGTCTTTGGCCTTGACCACTTCTTTCAGCTCGGGGATCCACTTGAAGTAGGTGTGTTGGCTCACTTCGTAGATGCCATGCCACCAGGTGTAGTCCGGCCCGTTCATCGAGGCACCGTGGCGGGCGCGACGACCTTCGTGGTGCCAGATTTCAAACCAGGTCCACTTGATCTTGGCGTCCATGGGCTGGTGCGTCAGGTAGCCCTTGTCTTCCAGCTCTTTCATGATGGCCGCAATCGGCTTGGCGTACTTGTCGTTGTACAGGTCCACCACGTCGTCAAACTGCTTGTAATGGCCGTCGATGGTGTTGCCGGTGTGGCAAGTGGAGCAGACGTTTTTCATCTTGTTGCGACGTTGCTCCCAGGTCAGGATTTCGGTCACAGTGGAGCCCTTGACGGCATCACCTACTTTGGGCAGCGCAGCGCCTGCAGGTTGGTCAAACTCGTCGCCATTGGCCAGACGGATCATGTTGAGCTTGGTCGAAATCGCCGGGCGCAGCGTCCAGGAGATGCGTTCACCCACGTCGTGCGTGCCTTTTTGGTCTTTGGTTGCACCCATGTGGCAGGTGGCGCAGGTCGGGGCAGCGGTGTAGTCCACGCCCACGACCCAGTTCTTGGAATTGAGGTTCATCTTGTCCACGTTGGCGCGGTACAGAATGCCGTGTTTGGACTCGTTGTAGATCTCAATTTGCGGATGATCCGGGCCCATGTGGCATTTGCCGCAGGTATCTGGTGTGCGCGCTTGGGCGGAAGAGAAGCTGTGGCGTGCGTGGCAGGCCGAGCACGAGCCCAGCGAGCCGTCCACGTTTTTGCGGCCAATGCCGGTGTTGGGCCAGGTTTGTGGGGTCGGGCGGTTGTTGGCGTCCAGTTCCACCGTACTGCCGTGGCACTGTTTGCAACCGGCGTTCACCGCGGCCGGGCCGCCAATAACTTCACCCAGCAAATTGTCGACCGAGGCCAGAATGTTGCCGGCCTTGGCGTGGTGCGAGCGCTGTTGCTGCGCAACCTCGGTTTCGTGGCAAGTAGCGCACGTCTTCGGGGTGGGAATCACCTGGATCAGCGCGCCGTTGTGTCTGAAGCCGGCCTTGTCGCCCTCTTTGACCTTATGGCAGTCATAGCAGTCCACATTGTTGGCGGCGTGGGAGCTGTTTTTCCACTCCACGTAAATGCCAGGTTCGTCGTCTGGGCCGTGGCAGCTAACGCACTTCTGACCCATGGCTGTGTCAGCGGCAGTTTTGGCCGGCGCTGCGTTGGCAGCCCAAACGCTGCTCGCCAGTGTCAAGGTAAATAGCCCAGCCAGTGTTTGCAGCACTCGCGTTGGCCGTTGAATCAATCGCATAACGCTCTCCTGAAGTTGATGCGGTTGACTGTAGAAGGCCCGTGCGTTTTTGAACTTAAGCTGGCTTAAAAAGGGCGATGAAAAGTTGCTGGAGATGCCAAATCAATGGGAACCAAAGCTGGCCAATTGCTTGACGTCAAGAATACGGATGTCGCGCTTGTCGATCTCGATCAAGCCTTTGGCTTCCAGCGCGTGCAGCACGTGCGAGAAGTACTCTGGCGTGAGCGACAGCCGCGACGCAACGATGGCCTTGCTGGCGGGCAGGCTCACCGTCAGGCACATCGGTCCCACTTCGCTTTCATCGGCTGCATTGACCACGTCGCGCAGCAGGTAACCAATGAGGCGCTGCATGCCGCTTTGCAGCGCGTAGCCCTCTACGTCGCGAATCAGTCCGTGCAGTCGCTTGGAAATACCGGCGAGCATGTGCAATGAAAAACTGGGGTCGTTGGCAACTTCGGCCAGCACCGCCTGCTTGCTCACGCACACCAATACGGTGTCAACCAGAGCTTCAGCATTGACGATGTGCGGCTGCCCCAGAAATACCAGCGCCTCGGCAAAGCTGTGACCGGCGCTGATGATCTCAATGACTTTTTCTTGTCCTGACGGCGAAGCGACATACAGTTTGACTTGCCCTGCGACGACGATGAAGAACGCGTCACACGGGTCATTGACCCGAAAACACATCTCGCTGCGCGCGAGACGCTTGAGTTGGCAGCCCTGGGCGATGCGCTGTCGTTCAGGCACCGACAAGTCGCTGAACAGCGGCAGCGCCGACAGCAGGCCGGTCATATCCAAGGCGGCGAGCGACATTCTTCAACAACGCCTATTTGGTGAAATAGTTGCCCACCAGCGGTTTGGCATCCACTTGCGGCACGTGGCAGCTGTCGCACTGCCAGCGCAGCATGTTCAGCTGCGGCTCGGCCTTGGGATCAGAAGACTTGACCAGGTGACTCTTGCCCAGCGACGGCATCTTTTTGCCTTTGAACTCGCTGTCGATGTGACAGTCCAGGCAGGCATTTTCTTTGGGCGTGATGTCAAAGTTTTCCACCGTGTGCGGAATCAGCGGCGGCTGGCCGACAAAGGTGCGCTCGATCAGCGCAAATTTGCCCGGCTGCTTGCCCGCATACATTTTTTCTGCCGGCGCGGCATCGGGCGCGTCAACGCTGGTGTCGCGCAGCGTGCTCAGCGACTCCGAGGTGCTGGCGCAGGCTACAGCGGTCACGGCCAGGGCAGCCATCAGGCCGCGTTTGAGGGACTTTTTCATGATCAGGTCTCCACGGAAAATTAAGTCAAAAAATATCAAACCAGTGTCTCTGTCTGCTGGGGTTCAGGCTGGCGGTTAAGCCGGGTGGTAAAGGAAAACACGTCCTTCGAGCACACGTCAATGCAGCGCCCGCAGTTGCTGCAGTCACCCGAGACAATCATGGGACTCGCGCCTTTTTTTTCACCCTTGAGTGGCAGCTTGATCACATGTTGCACCGGGCACACGGTAAAGCAGTCCAGACAGTTATTGCAGGCGGCACGCTTGGTCGCGGTCACGCGCGTCAGGCTCAGCTTGCCCAGCAAACTGTAAAAAGCACCCACCGGACAAATATGCGAACACCAGCCGTGCTGCATCACAAACAAGTCAAACAAAAAGATGCCCAAGATCAGCAGCCAGCCCGCGCCCATGCCAAACATCAGGCCGCGCGGCAGCATCGACACCGGGTTGACCAGCTCCCAGACAATACCGCCTGCAGTGGCGGCCAGCAGCAAAATCAGCCCCAGCATCCAGAAGCGTGCGCTGCCAGAAAAATCTGCCCCGCCGCGAATGTCCCAACGCCGGCGCAGCGCGGCAGCGGCATCGGTCACCAGGTTCACCGGGCAGACCCAGCCGCAGTAAGCGCGCCCGCCCACCAGTGCGTAAAACGCCAGCACAAGCGCCGCGCCAATCAAGGCGTTGCGCTCGGGCACATGGCGTGTCAGCAGGCTTTGCAGCAGCACCAGCGGGTCGGTCAGCGGTACGGTGTTGAGGGTGATGCTGTAGTTCAGGTTGCCTTTCACCAGCCACCAGCCAAACCACGGGCCCATCAAAAACAAGAGCAGGATACTGAGCTGCGACAAGCGCCGTAGCACCAAAAATCGGTGCGCCAACCACCAGCCTTTTTCGTCAATAGCCTCTTGTGCCAGGCGTGGGCGTGTTGTGCTCATCGTGGTGCATCCACAGACAAAGGCGCGGGCATGCCGGGCAAGGTCGCCAAGCCATCGGGAATGCCAGCACTGGTCGGGCCAGCAGGCGCATTCAAGCTGCCGGGATCCGAGTGGCCGGGCAGCGTCACGCCCTCAGGCAGTCGGTCAGGCAAATCGACCAGATTGCGGTTTTCCACCAGCGACTTGCCGCCCGCCTTGCGCTTTTCTTCCCAGCCCAGCCGGTAATGGCTGCCCAACTCGCCCTTGGCCAGCTTGATGGGGTAGACCTTGATGGCGGCAACTTCCAGCACGCAAGAGGCCTCGCACTTGCCGCAGCCGGTGCAGGCCTCGGAATGCACGGTGGGCAAAAAACGCGTGTGCTTGTCAGTGCGCTCGTTGTGCTGTAAATCCAGCGTGATGGCCTTGTCGATGGCCGGACAGACCCGATAACACACGTCGCAGCGCAAGCCCAAGAAGTTCAGGCAGGTTTCTTGGTCTACCAACACTGCCAGCCCCATCTTGGCTTTTTTGATGTCGGTCAGGCTGTGATCCAGCGCACCGGTGGGGCAGGCTTTGACACAAGGAATGTCTTCACACATCTCACACGGCTTGGCGCGTGCTACAAAAAACGGTGTACCCGTGGCAACCGCCTGGCCGGGTGTGGCCAGTTTCAAGATGTCATACGGGCAGTCGCGCACGCACAAGCCGCAGCGGATGCAGGCGCTTTGAAAATCGTCCTCGGTACCCGCCCCCGGTGGCCGAATCGCCCCGGCTGGCAGCGCCAAACTGCGCGTGCTGTACGCCGCCAAGCCCAGCCCAAGCGCGCCCACACCGCACGCCATCTTGGCGGTGTCGAGGATGAATTGGCGGCGGTCAGAGGGGCGTGACATGATGAAAGAACGTGAACGAATAGCCCCTCAGGCCTTCACAATCTTGCAAGCACACTTCTTGAAATCGGTCTCTTTCGAGATCGGGCAAGTCGCGTCCAGCGTCAGCTTGTTCACCAGCCGGTGCTCGTCAAAGAACGGCATGAACACCACGCCTGGTGGCATCTTGTTGCGCCCACGCGTTTCCACCTTGGTGGTGACTTCTCCCCGGCGGGAAATGATCTTGACGTTGTCACCGCGCTGCAAGCCGCGTTTTTTGGCATCTTCTGCGTTCATGTACACCCAGGCATCGGGCATGGCGCGGTACAGCTCGGGCACGCGGCGCGTCATGCTGCCGGTGTGCCAATGCTCCAGCACCCGCCCGGTGGACAGCCACAGGTCGTATTCCGCATCCGGCGCTTCGGCCGCAGGCTGCCAGGGCAGCGCAAAAATCCAGGCCTTGCCATCAGGTTTGCCATAAAAGCGAATGCCTTCGCCTTTTTTGACATACGGGTCGTAACCTTCGCGGAAGCGCCACAGGGTTTCTTTTTGATCCACCACCGGCCAGCGCAAGCCGCGCGCGTGGTGGTAGCTGTCAAACGCGGCCAAATCGTGACCATGGCCACGGCCAAAGCTGGCGTACTCTTCAAACAGGCCTTTTTGCAGGTAGTAGCCCAGCGCTTTGGACTCGTCGTTGTCAAAACCTTTTTGAATCTCGCTCACCGGGAACTTGTTGACCTGGCCGTTGGCATACAGCACGTCGTAGAGCGTCTTGCCCTTGAGCTCGGGCGCTTTGGCCAGCAGGTCGGCAGGCCAGACTTCTTCCACCTTGAAGCGCTTGGAAAACTCGATGTATTGCCACAAGTCGCTCTTGGCCTGACCCGGTGCGCGCACCTGTTGCCGCCAGAACTGGGTGCGCCGCTCGGCATTGCCAAAGGCACCTTCTTTTTCGCTCCACATGGCCGAGGGCAAGATCAAATCCGCCGCCATGGCGCTGACGGTGGGGTAGGCATCTGACACCACAACAAAGTTGGCCGGGTTGCGGAAACCGGGCCAGATTTCGCCGTTGATGTTGGGCCCGGCCTGCATGTTGTTGGTGGTCGTGGTCCAGTAGAAGTTGAGCTTGCCGTCTTTCAAAGCGCGGCTTTGCGCCACGGCGTGCAGCCCAACCCAATCAGGCACTGTGCCCGCGGGCAGTTTCCAGAGTTTTTCTGCGGTGGCGCGGTGTGCCGGGTTGGTGACTTCCATGTCAGCGGGCAGGCGGTGGGCAAAAGTGCCGACTTCACGCGCGGTGCCGCAAGCGCTGGGCTGGCCGGTGAGCGAGAACGGGCCGTTGCCGGGTTCCGAAATTTTGCCCACCAGCAGGTGCACGTTGTAGATCATGTTGTTGACCCAGCTGCCGCGGCTGTGCTGGTTGAAGCCCATGGTCCAGCAGGAGACCACTTTGGTCTTGGGGTCGGCGTAGGTTTTGGCCAAAGCTTCGAGCTTGTCTTTTGGCACGCCCGAAATCTCATGCGCCTTGTCAAGCGTGTACTCGGCCACAAAGGCCTTGAATTCCTCAAACGTCATCGGGCTGGAGGCACCCGGGTTGCCCTTGGGCTTGCCGTCCGCACCGGGGTAGCCGTTTTGCGTGGCGTTTTGCTCCAGCGGGTGGTTCGGGCGCAGGCCGTAGCCAATGTCGGTCACGCCCTTGCGGAAGTTCACATGCGCTTTGACAAACGCCTCGTTCACGGCGCCGCTCTGGATGATGTAGTTGCAGATGTAGTTCAGGATCGCCAGGTCGGACTGCGGTTTGAAGATCAACTCGTTGTCGGCCAGCTCGCACGAACGGTGGGTAAAAGTGGACAGCACATTGAGCTTGACATGCTTGGCCGTGAGCCTTCTGTCGGTGATGCGGCTCCACAAAATCGGGTGCATCTCGGCCATGTTGGAACCCCACAGCACAAAGGCATCGGCGTGCTCAAAGTCGTCGTAGCAACCCATCGGCTCGTCAATGCCAAAGGTGCGCATGAAACCTGCTACCGCGCTGGCCATGCAGTGGCGCGCGTTGGGGTCGATGTTGTTGGAGCGGAACCCGGCCTTGAACAGTTTGGCGGCGGCGTAACCCTCCCAGATTGTCCATTGGCCCGAGCCAAACATGCCCACCGACCTGGGGCCATTGGCCTTGAGTGCGGCCTTGGTTTTGGCTTCCATGATGTCAAAGGCCTGGTCCCAGCTGATGTGGGCAAACTCGCCATTTTTGTCAAACTTGCCGTCTTTCATCCGCAGCAGCGGCTGCGTCAGCCGGTCCTTGCCGTACATGATTTTGCTCAGGAAGTAACCCTTGATGCAATTGAGCCCCTTGTTCACCGGTGCGTCCGGGTCGCCTTGGGTGGCGACAATTTTGTTGTCTTTGGTGCCAATCAGCACGCCGCAGCCAGTGCCGCAAAAACGGCAAACGCCCTTGTCCCAGCGCACGCCGTCCATGCTGGGCGGTGCGGCCTGCGCCAGCGCTTGGGCACCTGGCACGCTGATGCCAATGACGGTGGCGGCGGCACTGACCGCATTGGCCTTGATGAGTTCACGACGGGTTACTTGCATGGTGCTAACTCCTGCTCTGGGTTGGATTCGGTTTGCTGAAAAACAAGCGCCATCGACAGCACGCCTTCGGCGCGTTCGATGGCTTCATACGTATTGGCTGCGGCGGCGGCGTCTTCTGCCTCAATGGTGACGACCAGCTTGCCCTCGGGCGTTTGTGCGTGCAGTTGCACACCCGGCAGCGTCGCCAGCAGGGCCTCAACCGCGGGCAGTTGAGTTGGCGCGGCATAAACAACGACACTGGAGATATTCATGGGACTGACTTGTAAAAGGGGCGGTGAGCGGTTTTATACGTAGCAGTCTAAGGGTTTACCCGGTTAATGAACTTGAAGCAAATTAAGAATCTGCGTACACGACGTCGTTGACTCGTACCAGTTTGACGCAGATCAACTGGCCAAAGACCCACCGCGGCATCAGTGCGACCCATAGCTGGCCAGGCGCGCAACATCCAGCACGCGGATATCACGCTTGTCGATGGCGATCAGGCCTTGCGCCTCCAGTTCGTGCAGCACCCTGGAAAAATATTCAGGCGTTAGCGACAACCGCGAAG
>Ga0210021_1000174_pt1 | contig 76173 bp, 68 predicted proteins | sample CryGeymeta201517_FD_183981 | JGI IMG/M metagenome (GOLD analysis project Ga0210021, IMG submission 183981) | Groundwater microbial communities from Crystal Geyser aquifers in Utah, USA - Crystal Geyser metaG 2015-17 (SPAdes) (version 2) | ecosystem: Environmental > Aquatic > Deep subsurface >... | reverse complement strand
ATATTAAAAAAGGCTACCCAGTTCTTCGCGAGCGGGCGGCCGTGAGGTTCGCGTTCGTGCATAGCTGGCGTCATATGTGGCCGGTAGAGATGCTGTGCCGCGTGATGCAACTGTCAACGCGGGGTTATCGATCCTGGCGATCACGGCCGATGGGGCAGCGTGCGCGCGGTGATATGACGGTGCTCGCCCACATCCGCGAACAATATGGCCTCAGCCTTGGCAGCTATGGACGTTCTCGCATGACGATGGAGCTTAAGGAAGCGGGGCTCAATGTTGGTGAGCGGCGCGTAGGTCGGCTGATGCGAATAAACGGGATCAAGCCAGTTCGCACCCGCAAGCACAAGGTCACCACCAACAGTAATCACCGGCTTGGCATTGCGCCGAACCTGCTGGACGGCAACTTCGCTGCCGATGCGCCTAACTGCAAATGGGCAGGCGATATCAGCTATGTGTGGACAGCAGAGGGGTGGCTCTACCTCGCTGTCATTCTCGATCTGCACAGCCGCCGGGTTGTGGGCTGGGCGGTTAGCGACAGGATGAAGAAGGACTTGGCGATCCGGGCGCTGGAGATGGCAGTAAATCTGCGCCAACCCGCCGAAGACTGTATCTTCCACTCCGATCGTGGCAGCCAATACTGCGCTTATGATTATCAGAAGAAGTTGCAGGCTTATGGCCTGCGACCATCGATGAGCGGCAAAGGCAACTGCTACGATAACGCGTCCGTCGAGACGTTCTTCAAAAGCCTGAAGGCCGAGATGATATGGCGACAGAAGTGGCAAACAAGGAGGCAAGCCGAGGCCGCCATCTTCGAGTATATCAACGGGTTCTACAACACCCGCCGCCGTCACTCATATCTGGGTGGCATCAGCCCACTGGCGTTCGAAGCCAAGGTGGCATAATGAGATCAGTGACCGGCACGAAACCGTTACAAGTCCACACCGCCTTGCAGCGAAGGTGTGAACTGGCATGTGCTGAAAGAGCCGATAACCGCGAGCGAGGATCAGATTGAGACTTTCCAAGAGCTGATCGGAGATAGTGCGCGTCCGGTGCGGGCGCTCAACAACCGGCTGGTTGTCGCACCGAAGTAACCGGCAGCTAGCCGATTTTCTGTGAGGCACCGCTTTTTTGTGGTAGAAAGGCGGGGTGATCAGGAGACCACCGGCATGACGATAAGCAATTTTACCGAGAAGGACGTGCCCGACCAGAACGGGCGCGTCTTTTTTATTACGGGCGCGAACAGCGGCTTGGGCTTCGAGACCGCCAAGGCGCTGGCCGGCAAGGGCGCGCGGGTGCTGATGGGATGCCGCTCGGACACAAAAGCCAAGGCGGCGATGGAGGATATTCGCGAAGCGCATCCCGCGGCGGATCTGCGTTTCATTCCGTTGGACCTCGGTGACCTCCAGTCCATTCATAACGCCGCAAAGCTGATCGAGACAGAGCCGCGTCTGGATGTTCTGGTCAACAACGCCGGGATCATGATGCCGCCGCGCGAAGAAACCGCCGATGGATTTGAATCGCAATTTGGCGTCAATCATCTGGGCACGTTTGCGCTTACCGGTTTGTTGCTCGACAAACTGGCAAAAGGTCGCGAGCCGCGGGCGGTCATCACCTCGAGCATGGCGCATCGCAGCGGCCAGATCGATTTTGACGATATCAATGCCGAGGACAGCTATAGCCGCTGGGGCCGGTATGCGATGAGCAAACTGGCCAATCTGCTGCACATGTATGAACTCGACCGGCGCTTGCGGGCGGCCAATTCGCCGATCATGGCGGTTGCCTGTCATCCGGGCGTGGCGGATACGGAACTGACGAAGAATTTTCCGGGCTTGCTGGTTTCCCTGTTCCGGCCAGTCTCCAGCCTGTTCATGAACAGCGCGGCGGAAGGGGCGTGGCCGACGCTGGCTGCGGCAACCGCGACCGATGCTGAAAGCGGCCAGTATTTCGGGCCCAGCCGAAACGGCGAATGGGTCGGACCGGCGCGCGAAGTGCAACCCCGTTCAAAAGCCAAAAAAATTGAACCGGCGAAACGGCTCTGGACGGTGTCGGAGCAGATGACCGGGGTCAAATATCCCGTGTGACCGCGGCAATAGGGTTGATTTCGGTATTTCCTTTGCGTCGACCGCCTTGTTGCTTTAGCTTTGCGGTGGGAGGACAGATTTAACCACTGGTTTTGGGGGATATTGTTTGTTCGATGAAATGCTGGGTAACGGGGATCATGTGCGCCCCGCTTATCAAGATTATAAAGACTGGCTGGATGGCGAGGATGTCAAACGGCTCCATCGCAAATCGGCCGAAGCGGAGGCGTTTTTCCGCAAAACGGGGATCACCTTCAACGTCTATGGCCAGGATGAAGCCGACGAACGGCTGATCCCGTTTGATGTTGTGCCGCGCGTGCTGTCGGCGCGCGAGTGGCGCAAGCTGTCAAAAGGCATCGAGCAGCGGGTCCGGGCGATCAATGCGTTTCTCTATGATATCTATCATCGACAGGAAATCTTGCGAGCCGGCCGCGTACCGATCGAGCTGATCGCCAATAACGCAGCCTTTTTGCCGCAGATGATCGGCGTCAATCCGCCCGGTGGCATTTACACCCATATTATCGGGACCGATATCGTCCGCACCGGTGATGAAGAATTTTACGTGCTGGAAGACAATGCCCGGACCCCGTCGGGGGTCAGCTACATGCTTGAAAATCGCGAGACGATGTTGCAGATGTTCCCGGAGCTTTTCGCCAAGATCAAGGTTCAGGAAGTCAGCAACTATCCGGGCCAATTGCGCCGTTCACTCGCCGCGTGCGCACCTCAGAAATGCGAAGGCAAGCCGGTTGTCGCCGTCTTGACCCCGGGCATCCACAACAGCGCCTATTTCGAGCACAGCTTTCTTGCCGATCAGATGGGCGTGGAACTGGTCGAGGGGCATGATCTCAAGATTGTCGATGGCCGCGTCGCCATGCGGACCACCGAGGGCTATACCGCGATCGATGTGCTCTACCGCCGGATCGACGATGATTATCTGGACCCGCTGAATTTCGAACCCCATTCGATGCTGGGTGTGCCCGGCATATTTGATGTGTATCGATCGGGCGGCATCACCATCGCCAACGCGCCCGGAACCGGGATAGCCGACGACAAGGCGCTGTATAGTTACATGCCCGACATCGTCGAATTCTATACCGGAGAAAAACCGCTGCTCGAAAATGTGCCGACCTGGCGCTGCTCGGAGAAAGATGAACTGGCCTATGTGCTGGAACATCTGGAAGAACTGGTTGTCAAAGAGGTCCACGGTTCGGGCGGTTATGGCATGCTGGTCGGACCAGCAGCATCGAAGAAAGAAGTTGCCGCATTTCGCGCCAAGCTGATCGATAACGCGAGCAACTATATCGCGCAGCCAACGCTGGCGCTCTCTACCGTGCCGATCTTCACGAAAAAGGGATTGTCCCCGCGCCATGTCGATCTCCGGCCGTTTGTTCTGGTGTCGCCCAACGGCATCAGCATTACGCCGGGCGGCCTGACCCGGGTGGCGATGACCAAAGGATCCCTGGTTGTAAACAGCAGCCAGGGTGGAGGGACCAAAGATACATGGGTGCTCGAAGAATGAGGGGGCGTCTCTGATGCTGGGTAAAACAGCTGCAAGTCTGTTCTGGATGTCACGTTATCTTGAGCGTGTGGAAAATAGCGCGCGTTTCATCGACGCGGGATTCCGGATTTCTCTCACCCGTTCTGCATCCGCGAGCGACGAATGGTCATCGGTGCTCAAGTCATCCGGCGTGATCGCTGCCTATCGGAAGAAACATGACGATTTTGCATCCGCAAAGGTCATCGATTTTTTGCTGCGCGATCGCGACAATGAAAGCAGCGTCATGGCGGTCATGAAAAAAGCGCGGGATAGCGCTAGGACCGCACGAACGGCGCTGACGCGAGAAGTCTGGGAAGCGACCAACGAAAGCTGGATGACATTGAAAGCCACCATGGCGAAGCCGGTGAAGGAGCAGGATTTGCCCGAGACGCTCGGCTTGATCCGTCAGCAGAGCGCATTGGTCAGGGGCGCAACGCTCGGCACGATGCTGCGCAATGACGGGTTCAATTTTCTCCGGCTGGGAAGTTTTGTGGAACGGGCTGACAGTACCGCTCGGATTCTCGATGTAAAATATTATCTGCTGCTGCCGTCGGTCGCCCTGATCGGATCATCGGTGGACAATGTGCAATGGGAAACGATTTTGCGTTCGGTGTCGGCGCACCGTTCTTTTCGCTGGCTCAATGGTACTGACATTAGTGCACAGGCTGTTGCCGACTATCTGATTCTCCACAAACAAATGCCGCGGTCCTTGACCTTTTGTTACGCCAAGATCAGCGACAATCTGAATTATCTTGACGAAAATTATGGCCGCGAAAGCGCGTCGGGGGAACTGGCGCAAGAGATTTGCAATGATATTTTGAGCCGGCCGATCGAAGCGATTTTTGAATCCGGCCTGCACGAATATATTTCCGATTTCATTGCCGCCAACAACCGCCTGGCCGCGCAAATCGAAATGGATTTCAATTTTCAGGACAGGATCGGATAGCCATGCTGTTGAAGATTAATCACGAAACCCGCTATGTATATGACACGCCCGTACAATATGGGTTGCAGCAAGTTCGGCTGCGGCCGAAGGAGCGCGTCGGTCAGCAGGTCAAGAGCTGGAATATCGAAATCGAAGGCGGCAAGGTGGAACTGTCGTTTGAGGATCAGCATTGCAATCATGTCGACCTGATCAGCATCGACCAGGGCCGCACGGAAATATCGATCAAGTGCTCCGGCGAAGTCGAAAATAGCGACGGCAGCGGGATCATGGGCATACATAGCGGATCGGCACCGCTCTGGTATTTCAAACAGGCAACAGACTTGACGAAACCGGGTCCGGAAACCAAAAAATTGATTGCATCGCTCGGCGACGATTTTGAAAATGACGTCGCCAAGCTGCATAGCTTGTCCGCCGCGATTGTCGAAAAAGTTGTCTATAAGACCGGAGAAACCGACGCGGAAACCAACGCCGAGACCGCGCTCAAAACCGGAGCGGGAGTCTGTCAGGATCACAGTCATATCTTCTGTGCGGCCGCGCGCTCGCTGGGTTTTCCGACCCGCTATGTTTCGGGCTATCTGATGATGAGCGACCGGGTCGATCAGGATGCCACCCATGCGTGGGCGGAAGCGCATATCGTTGGGCTGGGCTGGGTCGGATTTGACGTTTCCAATGGCTATTCTCCGGATGAGCGCTATGTGCGTGTTGCAACCGGCCTTGATTATCGGGAAGCGTCGCCGATTTCGGGCATGCGATACGGTGCTGCCAATGAAGATATGATTGTCACGTTGCAGGTGCAGCAGTAAACAGGCGGTAAAGCCAGTTCAGGAATTTAATAATGACCTATTGCGTAGGCCTGCGGATGAAACGCGGCCTTGTTTTCATGTCGGATACGCGGACCAATGCCGGGGTGGACGATATCGCTCAGGTCAAGAAACTGACCAGCTGGGAAGTGCCGGGCGACCGGGTCATCACCCTGCTTTCGGCGGGCAATCTGGCGACCACTCAGGCTGTTGTCAGCCTGCTGGATGAGCGCGGAAAGCATCCCGATGACCGCAATCCGTCGATTTTGCAGGCACCCTCGATGTTTCAGGTTGCCACCATCATTGGCGAAACCTTGCGCGAAGTGGTGAAAACCTATTCTCACGACGGTCAGGAAGCCAAATCTCCGTTCAGCGCGACATTGATTGTCGGCGGGCAGATTCATGGCAGCGATCCCCGACTCTTCCTGATCTATCCGGCCGGAAATTTTATCGAGGCCAGCGATGACAGCCCGTTTTTCCAAAGCGGCGAAACCAAATATGGTCGCCCGATTCTGGTGCGCGCCTTCGAGCCCGATATGTCTTTCGAAGACGCCGTCAAGCTGTTGCTGGTTTCGTTCGATTCGACGATCCGCGCCAATCTGGCGGTCGATCTGCCGCTCGACATGCAGGTTTACGAAGCGGACAGTTTCTCTATCACGCGCCAGCAGCGGATCGAAAAGGTTGATCCCTATTTCCAAACGATTTCGGAAGGGTGGGGCGATGCCCTCAGAAGTGCCTTTCAATCGCTGCCCGATTTCACCTTCAAAGACTAGCCGAAGCGTCTTTTCCCCGCCAGCGCCCGATGGGCCATGGCCATGGTGGTGAGCTGTGCGTTGACCCGGATACAGCTGGGCATGACGCTGGCATCCGCGACATAGCAATTGGTGGTGTTGTGAACACGCTGATTGAGGTCGACCACGCCCTTGTGCGGGTCAGCGTTGATCGCGTTGCCGCCGTGCGGATGGGAGCTTGAAAGAACGACATCATCGGGCTCTTCGATCGCTTGCTCATAAAAGGCATCAATATCGGCATGGCTCATATCGCAGGTCAGCGTCTGACCGCGGAGCAGGGCGGGGTAGACCTCGATCGCGCCGTTGAGAAAATGGACCTTGGTCATCGTCGCCAGCGCCCGGCGTAACAATGCCAGTTCTTCCTCGCCGATTTTCAGCTTGAGCTTGCCATTGTCCATATAGCCGAGCCGGTCGGCCGGGAACAGGACGCCAGCCGAGACAAGCCGGTTGTAGTTTCTCATCCGCTCATAATGATCCTCGAACCAGCCCGGCACGAGCGTTGCCATGCTCATCGGCGGTTGGAAATGGCTTTCGATCAGAAAATCGCCGCGGTCGACATAGGTCGCCATCTGATCCTCGTTCCAGACATTGACGTCCGTGCCTTCGGGCATCAAGGCGACCACCGGGCAGGCGATGTTCAGCGAGATATTGCTACCCGATTGCAAAATGCCGCTGTCGTAAAGCAGGTTGCTGGACGCCAGGGCGCCGGCTGCCACAACCACGCCTTTGCGGGCACGAATGGTGCGCCTGCCACCGTCGCTCAGCCTGATTTTGACGGCATGCGCGATCCTTTTTCCGTTGGCACCTTCGTCCCACAGGATTTCGACCGCTTCGGCGCGATCCAATATCCGCGCCGGTTTGCTGCGGGCATCGCTGGTGGCATGGGTCAGGAAGCTCTCCGGCATCGCTTTCTTTCGGCCATAGGGGCAGCCCGTGTTGCAATAGCCACAATAGACGCATTCACTGTCCGCGGTTGTCGGCCCATAGTTTTTCCGAAACCAGGCGGTGATCGCTTTTTTGTCCATGGGATCATCCGATTGTGCGGCATATTTGTTCCAGCCGTCGATCAGATGGGGACCGTTATTGCGACCCACGATCCGGTCGATTTCCGAAACCTCCAGCGCCTGCTCGACCGCCTCATAGCTGCGAGTGAGATCCGTTTCGCTGATCGGAGCGCCCAATTTGGCCCAGGTGTCGTAAACATCTTCGGCGTCGGGGTGGACCAGGTCCTTGTGCTTCATGCGCAGGCAGATGCCATTGTTGATGACGGTGGACCCGCCCACGACCCGGCCCTGAAACACAATGATGTCGCGATCGGTGGTGGTTTGCAGCGCCCCGTCCTTGAACATCCGGGCGGTCATCCGGGCTTCCTGATGGGTGATGCGGGATGAGGGATAATGGCCACCGGCCTCGATGATCAGGGCTTCATGCCCCTCATCGGCAATAGCTGCTGCGGCGACCGCGCCACCAGCGCCCGATCCGATCACAATCACGTCGGTTTCCTCGGGAACGGCGTCATGGCCGACGAATACCCCCGGCTTGAGATCACGGCTCGGCTCGCGGCGGACCTGACGTTCTCCGGGAGCGGAGCGGTCGCGCTGTGCTGGCAATTCAAACTCCAGATCAGCATAGATGGGATTGTCGAAATTTGCCGCTTCATCTCCCGGTTGCCAATGGCCGTAATAGCCGGCCAGGATGACGCCCTTGGTGCGCGCGATATCCTGAAACAGGTCGATGCGAGATTTCTGGAGCCGGCGGCGGATCAGGTTCTTTCGAATTGCGGGCGGCGCTGCGAGGAAAAAAGGTCCGCCCAAAACGAGCAGCAGGCCGTACAGGGCCATGCCGATTTCGGCGGGCTTTTTGCCTTCGATATTGGAGAACTGATACTGGACATTATCGACAACCTGATCGGGGGAGATGGCCATTTTGCGATTGTGAAACAAGGCTTCGGCCATCGCCTTGATCATCAGCGCCTGCAGGCGATTAAACGGCTTTTTCAACTTTCATCTCCCTAGGTGCGACCCGGGGGTGTCTATCGTTTTGGTCTAGTCCTGCGCAGGTTGGTCGCCCATGCCTATGCCCAAGCCATCTCCGTCGGACCCGGCCTTGAACCGGCGAACAAGTTTGCCGGTGGCCAGATCCACTTCGGCAATGGTATCAGGACCGGTTTCGGCGACATAGAGATTTTTTCCGTTGGATGAGAACAGGATTGTTACTTGCCGGGAATCAGCGGTCCCGCTGATCTCGATACTCCCTGTCGGTGTGCGCGAAGCGACATCGAACAGGCCGAGCGTGCCATCGCCCAGATTGGAGGTGATCGCGGTTGCTCCATCGGGGCTGATCGCGACGCGGATCGGGAACGGCCCAGTTTCGATCAGCGCCAGTTGCTCCAGGCTCTGCGCATCAAAAACGCGCAATTGATCGCTGACCCGATCGGCGACCCAGATCGTGGCGCCGTCTGGGGTGATCGCGAGGCCTTCCGGCTCTGTTCCCGCCGGCAGATCGGCGATCTTGGTCCTTGTAACCAGATCCAGGACACTGACGGTGCCGGACTGCATGTTGGTCACAAAAGCACGGGCCTTATCCGGCGTGACCACCAGCATATGGCTGCCCTTCTGCCCCGTCGCAATTGTTGCAACCCGACGCGCTTGTTCCTCGTCCGTTGGTGGAGACACAATCGTGATGTTGTCGCTGCCTTCGGTCGTTGTAATGATCCGGCCATCGTCGAGCCACAGAATGCCGTGCGGTCTTCGGGCAGGTGCCAGCGACACGGTTTCGATTTTCTCCCTTGCCGCGATGTCGAAAATATCGATCGTGTCCCCGCCATAGGACACCACCGCTGCCAGCTGTCCATCCGGCGATATCGCGATCTCGTGAGGCTGGTTCCCGGTGGCGCGTCGGGCGATTTCCTTGCCGCTCTTCAAATCGATGAAGCTCAGGCTGTCTTCGCCCTTGTTTCCGACCATCAACGTGCCGGACATTTCGTCGGTTTCGGCGGCCACATTGAAACTGAACAGGCAGCCGACGGCTATCAGAAATATCGACGACCGGAACCGCGCAACACTGGTGAACATTGTCCAAACTATCCTATCATTTCATACAGGATAACAGGTAATACCAGTTTTGCTACCCTGCTTTGCCGCGGGTGTGATGAAAAGCACCGCTCGTCAGGGGAGGGATGATAGGATAGATAATTCGTAATCAATTGAGGGTTTGTCATGCTTAATACAGCTCGTCGTTTCTTGTCCACGCTGGTCACCGCAACAACGGTTGCGGCTCTGGTCTCCGCCACGCCTGCTTCGGCCCAATTTGGAGGCCTGTTCAAGAAAAAGCCGTCCGCCGACCAAAAAGCGGGTAGCGATGGCTGTGATGCCGATTCGAAGAATTCGATCGGCAAATCGATATTGGGCAGTGTGATCGGGGATTTTACGCGGCGCGCTACCGGCGGAATGGGTGTCGTCGGGTCCTTCATTCCCCGTGCAGAAGTGGCCGGTACGTTGACCAATGCCATCGCTTGTCGACTGGATCCGGATGAACAGCTGCAGGCCGCAGAAGCGACCCGAAGCGTAACCCAGTCCGAGCAGGTCGGCACCACGTCGCAATGGACAAGCCAGACGCGTGCCGGTGTCTCGGGCAGTTCGACCGCAACCGCCAAGACGCAGACGGCGGACGGTAGAAGTTGCATGACGATCACGGATGTTGTTATTGTCGACGGTGAAGAAAACCGTGTGTCCAAGCAGATGTGCAAAAATCCGGGAGAAACACGATATGTCGTCGTGGTATGAAACATGAATTCTAAAATCAAATCAGCAATTGTCGTCGCCTCTCTTTTTGCAATCGGGGCTACCGATGTGAAACCCGGCATGGACCCGGATAATCCAACCTGTCCGCAGGCTCCCAATTGGTCGAACAACAAAACGATGGAGCTGACCCCGAAGATGATCGACGGCACCAAGGTTTTGCTGGCCGAGGGTGCTGTCGACCAGGGTCTGCCCGACCGGTTGCGTAAAGTGCTGACGGAAAATCCGGATATTTCCGAAATCTGGCTGCGGTCTTCGGGCGGTAATGCGAGAGCAGGCAATGAAGCGGGCCGGGTGATCCGGGAAGCGGATGCCTTGATCATCACCCGCATTCCCGCAGGATGGACCTGTTTCAGTGCGTGCAATTTTGTCTTCATGGGCGGCAGGGCCCGGATCGTCGAGCCGGGCGCGCATTTCATGGTTCATATGTTCACGATGACCAACGACCGCAACGCGATCAATTACAGCATCGAAATGGGCACGGATTCGACCGTTGGACTAATCGGTGAAGTGGAGCAGCAAAGCGCGCTGCTGGCGACGGAGGACAATGATTTCCTGATCCGGATGGGCGTGTCGCGCAAATTATTGTCGGAGGTCATGTACAAGACCAACGCGGTGAAAACCGAGGACGGCGACACGTCCACCCGTCGCTGTCTCACCACCGAGGAAGCGCTTCGTTACAATGTCGCCAATGTCGGCGGCTAAACTTCTGTGCAGGGGATTCCGGCCTCGCGAAAATGACAGCGCCCTTTTGCTTTTCTTTTGAAATTATGGCGTTAGCATAAGCGAGATAATCGGGGAGGCCGGACGATGCGTCATATTGCGATCATAGGATCTGGACCTGCAGGCTATTATTCGGCGGAAGCGGCGCAGAAGAAATTCGGCGAAGATGTCGCGGTCGACATCATCGATCGTCTGCCGGTTCCCTTTGGCTTGATCCGCAGTGGCGTGGCTCCCGATCATCAATCGATCAAGGCGGTTTCGCGCCGATACGAGAAAACCAATCTGGGCGACAATGTCCGTTTCATCGGCAATGTGACCGTTGGCCAAGATGTGAGCGTCGCCGAGCTGCAAGAACTGTATGACGCGGTGGTGCTGGCCACCGGGGCTCCGCTCGACCGGGTACTGGATATTCCCGGCAGCGATCTGTCTGGTGTCGTGGGCAGCGCCGCTTTTGTCGGATGGTATAACGGCCATCCGGATTTCAGGGATCTGAAACCCCCGCTTGATGCCAAATCCGTGGCGATCATTGGCAACGGCAATGTGGCGCTCGACGTCGCACGGATCCTGGCGAAGACCGAAAACGAGCTGGTCGGCAGCGATATTGTCGGTCATGCACTGGATGGCCTGCGGCAAAGCAAAGTGGAGAAAATCACCTTTCTGGGACGGCGCGGACCGCATCAGATCGCTATGACTCCCAAGGAACTCGGTGAGCTGGGGCAACTGGAGCGGGCACGGCCCGTTGTTGAAGCGGATGATTTTCCGGAACCGGGAGATGATGCCATGCTGGAGCCGGGCATGCGCAAATCGGTCACCCATTTGCGCAATTTTCAGATTGCGGCAGCGGACGAGCAGCATAAACCGATCGAGATTGTTTTCGATTTTTTTGCGATGCCGGTCGAGTTGCAGGGCGATGGCAAGGTCGAGCGGCTGATCGTGGAAAAAACCGAACTGGACAAGGACCTGCGATCCATCGGCACAGGGGAGCGCTACCAGCTGGACTGTCAGCTGGTTATCAGCTGCATCGGCTATCGCACCCCGCCGATCGAGGGCGTGCCCTATGAACATGGTCGCGGCCGCTTTGCCAATAGCGACGGACGGATCTTGCCCGGTCTCTATTGCGTCGGCTGGGCGAAGCGCGGGCCATCAGGAACCATTGGCACCAACAAGCCAGACGGCTTTGCGGTGGCCGAGATGATTGACGAGGATATCGGCGCGAGCAGTCGCAAGCTTGGGCGACCGGGCCTCGACGCCATCCTTGCCGGGCGCGGCGTCGATGCGACCACTTTTCGCGATTGGCAGAAAATCGACGAAGCAGAAATTGGCCGGGCCAGAGAAGGCTCGCCGCGCGAGAAATTTACCGATATCGCCGATATGATTGCGGCGCGGAAAACCTAGGCCAACCACTCACGCAAAATCGCGTTGACCTTTTCTGGTGCTTCCTGTTGCACCCAGTGCGAGACAGCGGGCAGGCGGTGGAGTTCGAGATCGGGAACCCATTGCTGCGTACCGTCGGTGCAGCGGATATCGATGGCGGTGTCTTCCTCGCCCCAGATCATCAGGGTGGGAATGTGCACCATGCCATCGCCAATTCCGCGAGCGTCCGGAGTGTGCAAGAGCGCACGATAATAGTTGATCATCGATCGCAGCGCGTTCGGGCGGCTGGCAGCGTCGGCATAGATTTGCAGATCGGCCTCGGGGAAACGGCTCTTGTTGACCGCCATTTTGGAGAAAGCCCGCTTGATCGGTTCGGCACCGTTTCGGCCAAGCAACCATTCGGGCAGCCAGGGCAACTGGAAGAAGAAAATATACCAGCTTTTGCGCAGCTGATACCAGTGTTTCATTTCCCGCTGGGCGCATTTGGGATGCGGGACATTCATGATCACCAGCCTAGTAAGCGGGCGGATTTTCAGGATCGCGAAATGCCAGGCGATGATCGCGCCCCAGTCATGCGCGATCAGGGTAACTTCCTCCGCGCCGCTGGCGTCGATCAGCGCCGCGACGTCTTGTACCAACATGTTCAGGCGATAGGAGTCCACACCCTCCGGCTTGCTGGAGCCGCCATAGCCGCGCAAATTCGGCGCCCAGACTTTATAGCCCATTTCGACAAGGTGCGGGATCTGGTGCCGCCACGAAAAATGCAGTTCGGGAAAGCCGTGCAGGCAGAGCGCCAGTTTCTTGCCTTCGCCTGCGGTCGCGACCTCGAATTTTTGGCCATTGGCTTCGACCCATTGCATCGTGATGCCGGTCGCTGGCGCGGGGTTCCATGAGTATGAATTGTCCATATTCATTCCTAGCATTAGCGGTCTTTAATCATCCAGTTAAATCTGTTACGATGGCATAAAATATAAAGGAGAGAGTCGATGCATGATCTGGTAATTCGCGGTGGAACTGTGGTTGATGGAACGGGTGGCGCGCCTTTTCTGGCGGATGTTGCGATTGACGGCGACCGGGTGTCGCTGATCGGTACGGTCACAGCCGAAGGCCGCGAAGAGATTGATGCAACCGGGAAATTTGTCACCCCGGGCTTTGTCGATGTGCACACCCATTATGACGGGCAGGCGACCTGGGATGACGAAATGGCGCCGTCGAGCTGGCATGGTATAACCACGGTGGTGATGGGCAATTGCGGCGTGGGATTTGCACCGGCGCGGCCCGACCGGCACGAGTGGCTGATCAATCTGATGGAAGGCGTCGAGGATATCCCTGGCACGGCGCTGGCGGAAGGCATGAGCTGGAACTGGGAGACGTTCCCGGAATATCTCGATGAACTGGAAAGAATGCCGCGCACGGTCGACGTTGCGACCCATGTGCCGCATGGCGCGGTCCGTGCTTATGTGCTGGGTGACCGGGAAAAGCCCGGTGCGGTGCCGACGCAGGATGAAATCGACCAGATGTCGAAAATTGTCGAGGACGGCCTGAAAGCCGGTGCGCTCGGTTTCTCGACCTCGCGCACGATCCTGCACCGCAGCATCGATGGCGAGCTGGTCCCCGGCACCACCGCGACCAAGGAAGAGCTGATCGGCATTGGCCGCGCGATGGGCCGGGTCGGCTATGGGGTGTTCGAAATGGCGAGCGATCTCAACAAGGAATGGGACGAATTCGGCTGGATGGGCGATCTTTCCCGCGAGACCGGCATGCCGGTGACCTTTGCCGCGCTGCAGTCGATCGCCAAGGACCAGTCGCTGGACGAGCAGATCGCCAATATGCGCGCGGAAAATGACAATGGCGCCAATATCGTCGCGCAGATTGCCTTGCGCGGCAACGGTATTGTTATGGCCTGGCAGGGCACGGTGCATCCGTTCATTCGCCACCCGAGCTGGATGGCGATGGACGGGCTGAGCTGGGAGGAGAAATATGCCAGGTTGAAGGATCCGGCGTTCAAGGCGCAATTGCTGAGCGAAACCAGCACGCCGCCCGAGCAGGTTGATATTATTCCGGTATTCATGGTGATCACCCAGGGCTGGCCGATGCAGTTCGAAATGGACGAAGATTTCGATTATGAGCCGCAAGCGGACGAGAGCATCGCTTCGCGGGCCGCGGCGGCAGGCAAATCAGGTGCGGAATATGCCTATGACCTGATGATGGCGGATGACGGCAAGGGCTTTATCTATCTGCCCTTGCTCAACTATATGGATGGCAATCTCGATTTTCTCGAAACCCTGCAACAGGCCGACGATACGGTGAACAGCCTGTCCGATGGCGGCGCGCATTGCGGGACGATCTGTGATGCGGCGAGCCCTACCTTCATGCTGGAACATTGGGTGAAGAACCGCGAGCGCGGCACGATCAGCCTCGAACATGCGATCAAGCGGCAGTGTCTCGACACCGCGCGGCTCTATGGCCTGAACGACCGCGGGCTGCTCAAGCCCGGCTATCTCGCCGACGTCAATGTGATCGACTTGGACCGGATCAAGCTTGGCAAGCCGTGGCTGGCGTTTGATCTGCCGGCGGGCGGCAAGCGGTTGCTGCAAAAGGCCGACGGCTATGATTATACGATCAAGTCGGGGCAGGTGACCTTCAAGGGTGGTGTCGTGACCGACGCGCGGCCGGGTGGGCTGATCCGGGGCCCGCAAATGGTCGAGATGCTGGAGGCGGCGGAGTAGGATCTGGGTCGCCCCAGCGCAGGCTGAGGTCCAATCCGGTGGGTGTTGAAACGCAAATTTCGGGCGTGCCGCGATTCCGCGAGATGATGAAGCATTGGTTTAGGCTCCAGCCTTCGCTGGAGTGACGGGGTCGGCTTTGGATGGGGCAGGGGGCGTTAGTGGTGAGCTTGTCGAACCACGCCTCTGGACGAGAGGTGTCCTTCGACAGGCTCAGGACGAACGGAACTCCTTTTGCGTTTCTTGCTCCCCGCTCCCCTGAGGGGAAGTACGCCTAGACCCGCATCGGCATCAGCACATAGAGCGCCGCCGACTTGTCATTTTCGCGGATCAGTGTCGGGGCGCTGGCATCGGCCAGGTGCAGTTCGACGGTGTCGCCTTCGATCTCGCCGAGAATATCCATCAGATATTTCGAGTTGAAACCGATTTCGAATGTTTCGTCCTTGTAGGAACCGGGTACTTCTTCCTCGGCCTTGCCATTTTCCGGCGAGGTGACCGACAGGGTGATCTTGTCGACGCCGAGCGCCATCTTGACGGCGCGGGTTTTTTCGGTGGCGATGGTTGAGACGCGGTCGACGCCCTGGGCAAAGCTTTTCGGATCAATCTTGAGCAGCTTGTCATTGCCGGTCGGAATCACGCGGGTGTAATCGGGGAAGGTGCCGTCGATCAACTTGCTGGTCAGGATCGCGGTGCCGAGCGTGAAGCGGATCTTGCTGGCGGACAGGTCGATCTGAACCGAGGATTCGCTATTCTCGTCGAGCAATTTGCGCAGTTCGCTGACGCATTTGCGCGGGACGATCACGTCGGGCATGCCTTCTGCACCAGCCGGACGGGGCAAGGTGACGCGCGCGAGACGGTGGCCGTCGGTGGCGGCGGCCTTGAGCACCGGGGTTTCCTCATCCTGCACGTGCAGGAAAATGCCATTGAGATAATAGCGGGTTTCCTCGGTCGAGATCGCAAAGCGGGTCTTGTCGATAATCTGGATCAGCGAGGTGGCCGGCAATTCGAAACTGGTCGGCAGTTCGCCCTCGGCGATCACCGGAAAATCATCGCGCGGAAGGGTCTGCAGATTGAAGCGGGCGCGTCCGGCGTTGACCTTCATCTTGCCGTCTGCGGCGTCTAGCTGGACCTGCGAGCCGTCGGGCAATTTGCGGGCGATGTCGAACAATGTGTGTGCCGACACGGTGGTGGAACCTGCGGTCTCGACCTGCGCCTGAACGGTCTCAACCACCTGCAGGTCAAGATCGGTCGCCATCAGCTTGATACTGCCGTCGGCGCTGGCCTCGATCAGCACGTTGGAGAGGATCGGAATAGTATTGCGCCGCTCAACCACGGACTGGACATGGCCCAGGCTCTTTAGCAATGCCGCGCGTTCAATGGTCGCTTTCATACACCGTCCTTCTTGTTCCCAGTCGCCCGTGAAAATAGATGTGCGGAAGCACTCCGCACAGGTTCACGGATAGTCCATGGCTTCATTAACAATAAAGTGCCGCAGGGCAAGCCCGATCGCCGCCCACTGTCCGATAATGCCGTGAAAAACTGTGGAAAAAAGCGTGCAGGCAGCTAAAGCCGCAGGGGCAGGGGGTGGATTTGGCCATTTCGGGACAGAATAGGGTTAATATGAGCGGCATCGATACCAACGGAAAACGCCTTTTTATTGCCCGGCATGGCGAAACGATTTTCAATCTGGCTGGCCGAATTCAGGGCGACCATGTCCATACACCGCTGACCCGCACCGGATTTGCCCAGGCCGATGAAATGGGCCGGGCGCTGGCGCGGCATCTGGCGACAGAGCAGCCAGTGCTGGATCTGATTGCTTCCGACACCGACCGGGCGTTGCAGACATTATCAGTGATTGCCGAGCATGTCGGCGCGGACTGGCATCAGGCGCACAGCGATCCGCGGCTGCGCGAAATCGACATGGGCGAATGGGGCGGCGCCTGGTATCGCGATCTGGCCGGCAAGCTGGAAATCGATGAAACGGAGCGACTTTTTGTCACTGTGGCTCCCGGTGGCGAAGACTATCGCGCGATTGCCAAGCGGCTCGAGCATTGGCTGGCGGATCAGGAATTTGCCCGCGACGCAGTGTTGATCAGCCATGGCATGACCAGCCGTGTTCTGCGCGGCCTGTTGACCGGCCTTGAGCCGCATCCACGCTTTGCGGCGCCGATCGCGGAAGGCTTGCCGCAGGGCTCCTTTGTCCAGATCCGTGACGGCGTGGAGGAAATCATTCATATCGGTGGAGGGGAAGGGGAGAAAGCTTGAAAAAGCCGCTCATTCTCTTGGGACTGGCAGCGTCGATGATCTCGGTTCCGGCGATCGCGAAGGATTCTCTTGGCATATTCAACAGCTGGGGCGCGTTTCGTGATGCGGACATTCCGCGCTGCTATGCGATTGCGGAATCTGAGGAAATTACCGGCAAGGCTGAGCGCAAGTCTTTTGCGACCGTCGGTTTCTGGCCCAAACGTGCCATCCGGCGGCAATTTCATGTGCGTTTGAGCCGCGACCGGTCGACCAATAGCCGGGTGGTGGTGAGTATCGCCGGTCGGCGGTTCCAGCTTACCGCCAGCCGCAAGGATGGCTGGTCGCAGGACAAACGCATGGATGCTGCCATCGTTGCCGCGATCCGTTCGGCCACCAGCATGACCGTGGAGAGCGTCGGCCGTGACGGCAAGCCGATTGTCGATGCCTACCGCTTGCGCGGCGCGGCGACGGCGATTGACGCGGCCTCGCTGGGATGTTCGCGGTTGCGGTAGATTTTCCTGCAGACAGGGCTTATATGCCCCTCCATGCAGATACCCGGCCATATTGATCCCGTTCCCTTGCCCGCCAAGGTCACCCCGCGTGCCGATGGCCGCGTCGATGTCATTGGTTTGAGTCCCATGCAGATTCGGGGGCTGATGAGCGACGCCGGGCTTGATGAAAAGCAGGCAAAACTGCGGTCAAAGCAGCTGTTCCACTGGATATACCACCGCGGCGTCACCGATTTTGACCAGATGACCGATCTCGGCAAGACGCTGCGCCCCTGGCTGGCGGCGCGGTTTGTCGTCGGGCGGCCGGAGATCGTCGAAGCGCATCTGTCCGAGGATGGCACCCGCAAATGGCTGCTGCGCTCTGCCGACAGCCAGGATTATGAAATGGTCTTCATCCCCGATGAGGATCGCGGGACTTTGTGCATTTCCAGTCAGGTCGGATGCACGCTCAATTGCCGGTTCTGCCACACCGGCACGATGCGGTTGGTGCGCAACCTGACACCCGGCGAAATTGTCGGTCAGGTGATGCTGGCACGGGACGCACTGGGCGAATGGCCGAAAGGTGTGATGGACTTTGTCGATGACGAAGAAGCCGAAAATACCAAGGAATATAATCAGGCCTACAAGTCTGACGGACGGCTGCTGACCAATATCGTGCTGATGGGTATGGGCGAGCCGCTGTATAATTTCGAGAATGTCCGCGACGCGATGAAGATCGTGATGGATGGTGACGGGCTGGCGCTTTCGCGCCGCCGGATAACGCTGTCGACCAGCGGTGTGGTGCCGATGATTGCGCGGGCTGGTGCGGAGATTAACGTCAATCTCGCAATTTCGCTGCACGCGGTGAACAAGGAAACGCGCGACGAAATCGTCCCCCTCAACCGCAAATATTCGATCGAGGAACTGCTCCAGGCCTGTGCAGACTATCCCGGTGCAAACAACGCCCGGCGGATCACCTTTGAATATGTGATGCTGAAGGACAAGAATGACAGCGATCAGGATGCCCGCGAGTTGGTCAATCTTTTGCGCAATTATGATTTGCCGGCCAAGGTCAATCTGATCCCGTTCAATCCCTGGCCCGGTTCGGACTATGAATGTTCAAGCCCCGAGCGGATCAAGGCGTTCTCCAAGATCATTTTCGATGCCGGAATCAGCGCACCGATCCGGACTCCGAGAGGCCGGGATATCATGGCAGCGTGCGGCCAATTGAAATCGGCGAGCGAAAAGAAAAGCCGGGCGGAACTGGACCGTCTGGCCGAAGAGAAGCAGGCGGCGCTGGGCTAGGCGACCGCTATCACGTCAATCTCGACCATCAGATCTGGCAAGGCGAGGGCACGGACCTCGACAATCGTGTCGGCTGGAAAGGGATGCTCAAAATAGACTTTGCGTGCCTGAACGATCTTCGGGAAATTTGCCATATCGGTCAGGTAGATCGTGACCTTGATAATCTGGTCCCGGCTGCTGCCCGCGGCATGCAGCAGACGATCGATATTGTGAAACACCTGTTGCAATTGGGCGTCGAAATCACCGACGCCGACCACTTCACCCTGTTCGCTGATCGCCGCCTGGCCGGAAAAGAACAGCATGTGTCCAACCTGCCATCCGGGAGATATCGCATAGGGGGCTACCGGGTCGGGATTGAGCTTGATGACTTGTCTATGCGTGCTCATAATCGTGTCTCCATCAATGCGTGCATTCGTATTGTGGAGAAAACCGGGCCTGTTTTAAAGCCAAAAAAAAAGGGCGGGTATCGCTACCCGCCCCGTCTTTTTCATTCAATCCGCTGGGATTAGAATTTCACGCCAAGGCTAACAAGGCCCTGGTTGCGGGAAACGCCAGCTTCGTAGTTGCTATAGCGATATTCGCCGCGAGCGAACATCTTGTCGCTCAGCTTGTACTCGACGCCGGCACCAACGCGAACACCGTCGGCATTGTCACCACCGGTTCCGGGGTAGGAAACGCGTGCGTTGGTATAGCCCGCTTTCGCATAGAGGAGAGCGGAATCGCCAACGACGACACCCAGGCGTCCGCCCGCGTAGAGATCGCGACCGGCTTCAATCCGGCCGAAGGTGTTGGAAATCTTTCCCGTGGACTCGGTTGCTTCCACTTCGGCGCCATAGACGACGTTTCCTGCCTGAATGTCATAGCCAAGAGTGCCGCCATACAGGAAGCCTTCGACGTTATCGACACCGGGTGTGTCGAGATCAATATTGTCATAGCCAGCGATCGCGGTGGCTTTTACTCCGGAAAAATCACTATTCGTCTGTGCCAGTACGGGGGACGCAAGCGCAGATACTGCAATAGCAGCTGCTATTGTTACATTTTTCATTATACTATGTTCCTTGAATTTACGACCAAACGACCGCTACGTTTTATATACGTCTTTTATTCTTTCGCGGTCAGACATGGATATAAGTTTTCAAACCTGAATGGCAACTGCACGACCGCATTAAAATTGTAACAAAGCCAATTCGAGTGAGCCGTGTTGCGAATATGCCACCGCTGGCAAATGTAACTACAGGCTTGGCAACGTCGAACCAGAAGCTAGAGTGCAACCATGCCAAAGGACGTCCTTATCTCCAAACACCCCCGTCATCGTCTCGCCACCCGTCTTTGGCATGGGATCAATGCGCTGTGCCTACTGGTATTGCTGATGAGCGGCCTGACCATCTTCAACGCCCATCCCCGGCTCTATTGGGGTGAATATGGTGCCAATGACGACTATGCCTGGATGGCAATCGGATCGTCGGGCCGTAGCGGCTATCTCCGCCTCGGTGACACCCGCATTGAGACCACCGGGTTTCTCGGAAACTGGCAGGATAGCGAAGGACGGACCCGGACATGGGCCTTTCCGGGCTGGGCGACCATTCCGTCCAGCTACAGTCTCGCCGACGGTCGGCGCTGGCACTTTTTCTTTGCGTGGATATTTGCCATTGGTCTGACGCTGTTCATGATCCGGTCGCTCTGGAACAGGCATATCCAGAAAGATTTGAACATGCGCAAGGATGAGTGGCGACCATCCCACATCTGGCGGTCGCTCCGCGATCACACCAGGATTTCGGTGATCCGCCAATCGTGGTCGGAGGACTATAATGTCATCCAGAAACTGACCTATATCGGCGTCATTTTCATCCTGTTGCCGTTGATGATATTTACAGGTCTCGCGATGTCACCAGCGATGGACGCCAATTGGCCGTTGCTGACCGATCTGTTCGGGGGTCGCCAGTCTGCCCGGTCGGTGCATTTTCTCACCGCCGCGCTTTTGGTGCTGTTTTTCCTGATCCACATGGTGATGGTGCTGCTCTCCGGGCCGGTTCGACAAGTCAAGGCCATGATACTGGGCGGTGCGCGAAAGGAGCCATCGACATGACCATCATTTCCAGACGAAAGCTGATCACCAGCGCAGCGATCGGAGCTGGCGGTCTGCTGAGCGGCTGCGATGCCCTTAATCGAAACCCGGCCTTTCAGGACATGCTGTCGAGCGCGGAAACCGCCAATTTTACGGTTCAGCGTGCGCTGGGCAACAGGATGCAACTGGCCAGCGAATATAGCAGCGCAGACCTGTCTCCGGTCTTTCGGGCGAACGGGACGCGCGACCCAGCCACGCCGGCCTATGCCGCGAGCGCGGCGCAAGGGTTCGCCGACTGGCAGCTGCGGCTGACTGGCTTATTCGAGAAGCCGCAGATGTTCAGCATGGCTGCGCTCCAGTCGCTGCCGCAGCGCACCCAGATCACGCGACATGATTGCGTCGAGGGGTGGAGCGCGATCGGACAATGGACCGGCGTGCCACTGAAAATTTTCCTCGATATCGCGCGCCTGCAGGACAGCGCCCGGTTTCTGGTCTTTCATTGTGCCGACCGATTGGGCGGGCGGCCCTATTATGAAAGCATCGATCTGGTGGACGGCTTTCATCCGCAGACGATATTGGCCCACCGCTTGAACGGCGAGCCCTTGCCAGTGGCAAATGGCGCGCCGCTGCGGCTCAGAGTGGAGCGCCAACTGGGCTATAAGCAGGCGAAATATATCACCGGAATACAAGCGGTTGCCTCACTAGACGGAATCGGTGAAGGCAAGGGTGGCTATTGGCAGGACGTCGCCAATTATGAATGGTATGCGGGCATTTGATGCAATTATAATGTGGTTTCATCGGGGGTGAATAAATGTCGATATTGGGCAGGTTTCTGCAAAACGTCATCGAAAAAGGGTCGATACGGGTCACTCATGCCGATGGCTCGACCGAAAGCTTTGGTGCATCGACAGAAGGCTATCCAGACGTTGGCATCCGGCTCGCCGATAAAGCTGTGATACGGCAGATTTTGCTCGACCCGCGTCTCGGTGCAGCTGAGACATTCATGGATGGCCGCCTGATTGTCGAGCAGGGTGATATCATGGAACTGGTGCAGCTGTTGCGCGCCAACCGGCCCTTTGAACGCGGTGGCAAGTTGAAAGAACCCGGCCCCTTGAAGAAAATTCGTGATCATGCGGCGGGCAGCCTTGACCGGATCAACCTGCTTGGCCGATCCAAGAGCAATGTCGCGCATCATTATGATATCGGCAACGATCTCTACGAGCTGTTTCTCGACGACGATCTGCAATATAGCTGCGCCTACTGGGATTTTGCCAAGCACGGGCCGGACATGACGCTGGAGCAGGCGCAGGCCGACAAAAAGGCGCATATTGCCGCGAAGCTTGACCTGAGGCCGGGCCAGCGGGTGCTCGATATCGGCTGCGGCTGGGGCGGCATGGCGCTCTATCTGCACCGCAAAACGGGCGTCGAGGTGCTCGGGATTACGCTGAGCGAGGAGCAGCTGAAAAAGGCCCGGGAACGGGCCGAAAAGGAAGGGGTCGCGGACAAGGTCAAGTTTGAACTGATCGACTATCGCGACCTTGCCCAGCGCGATGCCGGGGCTTTTGACCGGATTGTCTCGGTTGGCATGTTCGAACATGTCGGTACGCCGCAATTCCGGACTTTCTTCCGCTGCTGTGCCAATCTGATGACGGATGAAGGGGTGATGCTATTGCATACGATCGGACGGATGGGCGGACCCGGCACAACCGACGCCTTTACCCGCAAATATATTTTTCCCGGTGGCTATATACCGGCGCTGAGCGAAACCCTAGCGGCGAGCGAGCAATTTCGTCTAATCGCTACCGATATCGAAACGCTACGGCTGCACTATGCCTTCACATTGCGCGAATGGTATAAACGGACGGTAAAAAATCGCGAAAAAATTATCGCGCTCTACGATGAACGATTCTACCGGATGTGGACCTTCTATCTGGCCGGGGCGACGGCGGCGTTTGAAAATGGGGGGATGTGCAATTATCAGATCCAGTTCAGCCGCAACCGGCGAACATTGCCACTGACTCGGGGCTATATTGGCGAGACAGAGAAAAATCTAACAGCCTGATCGTTTTTGCTACGTCGGATAGCGCTCGTTCATCAGCTCCCAATTGTTGCGGATGAGCTGCTCCAATATGGCCATGTCCACCTGTTCGAGGCTATTGATATAAAGGCAGGACTTTCCCAGTTTATGTTTGCCGAGCAAGCCGAACAGCCGGTCCTGCTCGGCTTGCGCATCGGGTGTGCAATAAGCGCCCATTAGATAGAGGTTTAACTTCGCCTTGCGCGGGGAAAAACCGGCCCGGCACATGGTGCCCTCCCGGCCGCTGTCATATTTATAGTTGTAGCTGCCAAAACCGATGATGCTTGGTCCCCACATTTTTGGCTCTTCGCCGGTTGTGCGTCGGAACAAGCTGATCATCTGCCGGGCTTCCTCCTGTCGGCGCTCTGGCTGGGCGGTTGTGATAAAGGCTTCGACGTCCGCATTGGTTGGTTTGGTTTTCAATTCCGCTTTTGTCACAATCCTCTCCCTATTATTCCAGCATATCATATTGCGCGGCAAATTGGAGCCTGTTAGGCGCGGCGCTTAAATCATGGAAAGACGATATAATGAGCGATTCCGTTAAGCGTGTGGTTTTGGCCTTTTCCGGCGGCCTTGATACCAGCGTCATCCTGAAATGGCTGCAGCAGGAATATCAATGCGAGGTCGTGACCTTTACCGCCGATCTGGGGCAGGGCGAGGAACTGGGGCCTGCGCGCCGTGTGGCGGAAACACTGGGCGTGAAGCCGGAACATATTTTCATTGACGATCTGCGCGAAGAATTTGTGAAAGATTTCATCTTTCCGATGATGCGCGCCAATGCGCTGTATGAAGGTCTGTATCTGCTCGGCACCTCAATCGCTCGCCCACTGATTGCCAAGCGCCAGATTGAAATCGCCAAGCTCACCGGAGCGGACGCCGTGGCGCATGGCGCAACCGGCAAGGGCAATGACCAGATTCGCTTCGAGCTCGGCTATTATGGCCTGAATCCGGACGTCAAAGTGATTGCCCCCTGGCGCGAATGGGATCTGACCAGCCGTACCCGGCTGATCGAATTCGCCGAGAAACACCAAATCCCGATCCCCAAGGACAAGCGCGGTGAAGCGCCGTTTTCGACCGACGCCAATATGTTGCACACCTCATCGGAAGGCAAAGTGCTTGAGGATCCGTGGGAAGAAGTGCCGGACTATGTCTATTCCCGGACCAACAATCCCGAGGATGCGCCGGCTACCCCTGAATATATCACGATCGATTTTGAACGGGGTGACGGCATCGCGATCAATGGCGAGGCGCTGAGCCCGGCGACCCTGCTCGAAACGCTCAATGTATATGGCCGCGAACACGGCATCGGCCGGCTCGATCTGGTCGAAAACCGCTATATCGGCATGAAATCGCGCGGCATGTACGAGACGCCCGGTGGAACGATCTACCATGCGGCCCATCGCGGGATCGAGCAACTGACGCTGGATCGCGGTGCGGCGCATCTGAAGGATGAGCTGGCCCCGCGCTATGCCGAACTGGTGTACAACGGTTTCTGGTTCTCGCCAGAGCGCGAGATGCTGCAGGCAGCGATCGATCACAGTCAGGCGCGGGTCAACGGCACGGTCCGGCTCAAACTCTACAAGGGTTCGGTGAATGTTGTCGGACGCAAGTCGCAGGATAGCCTATACAGCGAAAAAGTTGTCACATTTGAAGATGATGCCGGTGCCTATGACCAGAAGGACGCTGAGGGCTTCATCAAGCTCAACGCGCTCCGCCTGAAATTGCTCGGCAAGCGCAACGGCCAATAGAGGCGGCGTATAGGCCATGCTGATCCCGCTCCTCCTGCTCCTGGCCGGCTTTGTCATACTGATTGTCGGCGGCGAGCTGTTGGTGCGGGGCGCGGTTCGGGTCGCGGAGCGGGCCGGGATGTCCGAGCTGTTGATCGGTTTGACGATCGTCGGCTTTGGTACGTCCGCACCGGAACTGGTGGCCAGCGTTGAAGCGGCGCGCGCCGGATCTCCCGGTATTGCCTGGGGGAATATTGTCGGGTCTAATCTCGCCAACAGCCTGCTCATTCTCGGTGCCGCGTCGCTGATCTTGCCGGTAGTGGTGCCAAGGGGACCATTGTGGCGTGATGGCGGGCTCGCGCTGGTGGCCACGGTGGTCTTGTGGCTGGTTGCCAGTACGACCGGGATTACCGTCGCGATCGGCGTGGCCTTTCTGGTGATTTTGGTGGCCTATCTGGGCTATGCCTATCGGGCGGAACAGACGCAGCCGGCGGGCGCAAGCGCCCTGCATGAAAAAGCTGAGGCGCTGGAAATTTCCGACACCCATTTGCATGATGTGCAACCGCTATGGCGTTCCATTTTGGTCCTGCTCTTCGGTATCGTCCTGATCGTCCTCGGTGGCCGGTGGCTGGTTGAAGGCGCAGTCGACCTGGCCCGCTTGATAGGGATGAGCGAAGCGGTTATCGGCTTGACGGTCATTGCCATCGGCACCTCGCTGCCGGAACTGGTGACCTCGGTGATCGCTGCCTATAAAGGCGCGAGTGCGGTCGCCCTGGGCAATGTGCTCGGGTCCAATATCTTCAACCTGCTGCTGATTGGCGGCGTCACGGCGATCATCGCACCCGGCACTATTCCTGGTGAAATCACAGGGTTCGGACTGCCGGTGCTGATCGCAGCCTCCATTCTGCTGCTGATATTTGCTGCAACCGGACGAAAGATCACGCGCTGGGAAGGGGGCATATTGCTCGTCACCTATCTGGTTCTGCTGGTCTATAATGTGGTGGCGGTCTGAATCAGGCGTTGCAATTCCAAGAATCTGCCCCTAAATAACATTCATCCCAACATTGTGAGATTTGAAGGGGCTGGCGCCAGACGGGGCCGGCAGCCAAGGTCTTGCATTTGGAAATGGAGTTTATTTGACCAATATTGCGACCCTGACAGAGCTGATCAAGCCCGAAGCCGATGCTTTGGGTTTCGAGCTGGTGCGGGTACAGTTTGTGTCTGGCGCCGAGGAGCCGACCTTGCAGATCATGGCCGAGCGTCCGGAAACCGGGCAGCTGGGCATCGATGATTGCGCGGCTTTGTCGCGGCGGATTTCGGCGAAATTCGATGCGCTGGAAGAAGAAGGCCGCGACCCGATCGACTATGCCTATCGGCTGGAAGTCAGCTCTCCGGGTATCGACCGGCCGCTGACCCGCGCGATTGATTATGCAAATTGGGTCGGACATGAAGCGCGGATCAGCCTGACCGAGGCGGTGGCTGGCAAGAAACAGCTGCGCGGCCTGCTCGAAGGCATAGAAGGCGATATAATAAAGATTGACGATCGCGAGACGGGAAGTCAGGAGACGCCCCTTGCGAATGTCCATAAGGCAAAATTGATTCTGACCGACGCGCTGATCGCTGCAACCGTTCCGGTTTCAACGTCGGGAGCGGCCGAAATTGAAGAACAGACTTTAGAAGAACAGGAAGACTAATCATGGGCAGTGCTATTTCAGCCAATAAAGCCGAGTTGCTTGCTATCGCGACCGCTGTTGCGACGGAAAAAATGATCGACAAGGCGATCGTGATCGAGGCGCTGGAGGAAGCGATCCAGAAAGCGGCTCGTGCGCGTTATGGCGCAGAAAATGACATTCGCGCGAAATTCGACGTCAAAACCGGCGACTTGCGCCTATGGCGGGTTGTTGAAGTGGTTGACGAAGTCGAAGATTATTTCAAGCAGGTCGACATCAAGCAGGCCGAAAAGCTGGAGCCGGGTGCCAAGGTCGGTGACTTTATCGTCGATCCGCTGCCCGAAGTCGATCTCGGACGTATCGATGCGCAGTCTGCCAAGCAGGTGATTTTCCAGAAGGTTCGCGATGCGGAACGCGAGCGGCAATATGAAGAATTCAAGGAACGCGGCGGAGAGATTATCACCGGTGTGGTGAAATCGGTCGAATTCGGCCATGTCGTTGTTGATCTGGGCCGCGCCGAGGGCGTGATCCGGCGTGACCAGCAAATTCCGCGCGAAGCCGCCCGGGTTGGTGATCGTGTCCGTTCGCTGATCCTCGATGTACGCCGCGAAAACCGCGGGCCGCAGATTTTCCTGTCGCGTGCGCACCCAGATTTCATGCGGCTATTGTTCGCACAGGAAGTGCCGGAAATTTATGACGGCATTATCGAAATCAAGGCCGCAGCCCGTGATCCCGGTTCGCGCGCCAAGATCGGCGTGATCAGCCATGACAGCTCGATCGATCCGGTCGGCGCTTGCGTCGGCATGAAGGGTAGCCGTGTCCAGGCTGTCGTGCAGGAAATGCAGGGCGAAAAAATCGATATCATTCCCTGGTCGGAAGATATTGCGACCTTCGTCGTCAACGCCTTGCAGCCAGCGACCGTCAGCCGCGTGGTCATCGATGAAGAAGAAGGCCGGATTGAAGTCGTTGTTCCCGACGATCAGCTCAGCCTCGCCATTGGCCGTCGCGGCCAGAATGTCCGCTTGGCGTCACAGCTGACCGGTCTGGCGATTGACATTATGACCGAAGCGGATTCGAGCGAGAAGCGGCAAGCCGAATTTGCTGCGCGGACAGAGATGTTCCAGGAAGATCTGGACGTCGACGAAACCTTGTCCCAGCTGCTGGTCGCCGAAGGCTTTAGCGAGCTCGAAGAAGTCGCTTATGTTGCACCGGAAGAAATTTCCAGCATCGAAGGCTTTGACGAGGAACTGGCTGCCGAACTGCAGAACCGTGCGCTTGAAGCGCTGGAACGGCGCGAAGCCGCTGCCCGGGACAAGCGTACTGAACTGGGCGTCGAGGATGCCATTGCCGAATTGCCGCATCTGACCGAAGCCATGTTGGTGACACTGGGCGAAGCTGGCATCAAGACGCTTGACGATGTTGCTGATCTTGCAACCGACGAACTGGTTCTGAAACGCAAATCGGAACCGCGTCGCCGCAATGACAATCGCAAGCCCGAACCGGATGGTGTGTTGGCCAAATATAGTCTGACCGAAGAGCAGGGTAACGAAATCATCATGGCCGCGCGTGCGCACTGGTTTGAAGATGAAGACGAGCCAGCGGCTGCCGAGACCGAAGAAACTGGGGAGGACGCAGATGCGGAATCCACCCAATGAGACGCGGTCTAAACCTCTAGATCAAGCGCCTTATCGTAAATGCATTTTGACTGGGGAAAGTCTTCCTCAGGACCAATTGATGCGTCTTGCGATGGGCCCTGATGGGCAGATTGCGCCGGATGTGCGCGCCAAAGCGCCGGGTCGCGGGGCGTGGATCGGGGTTGACCGTACCGCGCTGGAGACGGCGCTGGCAAAGGGTCAGCTGAAAGGCGCGCTGTCGCGGGCGTTTAAAACCGGCGAGATGGATATTCCGGATAATCTTCCGGAAATGCTTGAATTGGCGCTGGAACGCTCCACCTTGGACCGGTTGGGTCTCGAGGCGCGCGGCGGAACATTGCTCACCGGCTCGGAAAAGATCGAAACGGCCGCGCGGCAAGGTGATCTCAATCTGCTGCTCCACGCCTCCGATGCCGGGCGCGACGGCTGCGCCAAACTGGATCAGGCCTGGCGGGTTGGAAGTGACCGCGAAGGCCAAAATATTCGTGGGTTGATATTGCCGGTGGACCGGCAGGGCCTTTCTGTGGCATTGGGCCGCCAGAATGTCGTGCACATCGGTATCACCGACAAGCGCGCAGCGGGGCGGGTTTCGCACAGCCTGAAGAGATGGCTTCACTTTATCGGTTCTGATAAAGTCGATGATGATGCCGAAAAGAAAGTTGCGTGATCCGGTTTTGAAATGCCGGGTAAGATGTTGCAGTAATATATATTTTAAGGATTAAGTCTGTTCGATGAGTGAAGATACAAAAGATACGCCAAAACCAGCACGCAAACCTCTTGGGTTGAAGCGTTCGGTCGAACCCGGCGAAGTCAAACAGACGTTCAGCCACGGACGCACCAACAAGGTCGTGGTCGAAGTCAAACGCAAGAAACTGGTGGGCAAGCCCGGTGCACAGGAAGCGGCGAAGGAAATCGTCAAGGAAACACCTGTGCCTGCTCCGGCGCCAGCCGCCGCTCCAGCGCCAAAGGCGGCTCCCAAGAAACAGCCGGCCGCACCGAAAGCGGATGATGGTCTGACTCGTCAGGAGATGCAGGCGAAATTGCTGCGTGAGGCAGAAGAAGCCCGCCTTGACGCGATGCAGGAAGCGCGCAAGCGCGACACGCGCGAGAAGAAAGAGCAGACCGCCGAAGAGAAAAAGCGGGCTGAAGAAAACCGCAAGGCCGAAGAAGAGCAGGCGCGCAAGGCGCAGGAAGAAATTGCTGCTGCGGAAAATGCCGCTGCCGATGTATCTGCTGTTGTCGAACCCGCTGCTGAAGACGCTCCCGCCGCCAAAACCGATGCACGGCCACCGGCTCGTAAGTTCACCCCCGTGGAAGCGCCGAAACGCGCGAAGCCGGAGAAGGAAAAGCAGAAGGTCGGACGCGAGGATCGCAACGATCGCCGTCAATCGGGCAAGCTGACTGTCAACCGTGCGTTACGTGGCGAAGACGGCGCTGCGCGAGCACGGTCGCTGGCTGCGCTGAAGCGCGCGCGCGAAAAAGAAAAGCGGGCCCAGCGGTCCGGGCGGCCAAGCGAACCGCGCGAAAAGCAGGTCCGTGACGTTATCGTGCCGGAAGCCATTACCGTACAGGAACTGGCGAAACGTATGGGCGAGAAGGGAGCGCAACTCGTCAAATCGCTGTTCAACATGGGTTCGATGGTTACCGTCAACCAGACGATTGATCAGGATACCGCGGAATTGCTGGTCGAGGAATTCGGTCACAATATCCAGCGCGTGTCCGAGTCCGATGTCGAAATCAACACCCAGGCTGACGTCGATCCGGAAGAAACGCTGAAGCCGCGTCCTCCGGTTGTCACCATCATGGGGCATGTCGATCACGGCAAGACTTCGCTGCTCGACGCGCTGCGCGGAACCGATGTGGTTGCCGGAGAAGCCGGTGGTATCACCCAGCATATCGGCGCCTATCAGGTGACGATGAAAAATGGCGACAAGGTTACGTTCCTGGATACGCCGGGTCATGAAGCCTTTACCGAAATGCGGATGCGCGGTGCCAATGTCACGGATATCGTGATCCTGGTCGTCGCCGCCGATGATGGATTGATGCCGCAGACGATCGAAGCGATCAATCACACCAAGGCGGCCGGCGTGCCGATGATTGTCGCGATCAACAAGATCGACAAGGAAGGCGCGGATCCGACAACGGTTCGTACCCGCCTGCTCGAGCATGAAGTGATTGTCGAAGAAATGTCCGGTGATGTTCTTGATGCGGAGGTTTCTGCGCTCAAGAAAATCGGACTCGACGAGTTGATGGACAAGATCCACGTGCAGGCCGAATTGCTGGAACTGAAAGCGCGTCCCGACCGTCCTGCCGAAGGCGCGGTGGTCGAAGCCAAGCTGGATATCGGACGTGGTCCGGTGGCGACGGTTCTGATCGAACGCGGTACCTTGAAACGCGGCGATGTCTTCGTTGTTGGTTCCCAGACGGGTAAAGTCCGGGCGATGATCGATGACAAGGGGCAGCAGATCAAGGAAGCAGGGCCTTCGACTCCGGTCGAAGTGCTTGGTATCTCTGGCGTTCCGTCCGCGGGCGACAAGCTGACCGTGGTCGAGAATGAAGCGCGGGCCCGCGAAGTCGCGGCCTATCGTGCCGAACAGCAGAAGCTGAAGCGCACCACGCAGGCGCCGACCAGTCTCGAGAATATGTTCTCTGCTGCGGCAAACAGTGCTGTAGAATTCCCGGTACTGGTAAAAGCCGATGTGCAGGGCTCCACCGAAGCCATTGTGCAGGCGCTGAACAAGATTTCGAACGACGACATCAAGGTGCGTATCTTGCACAGTGGTGTCGGCGCGATCACGGAATCGGACGTGACATTGGCCGGAGCCAGCAAGGCGCCGATCATCGGCTTCAACGTGCGTCCCAATGCCAAGGCGCGGGAAATCGCCAAGCGCGACGGCGTCCGCTTCAAATATTTCGATATCATCTATGATCTGACCGACGATATCCGCGCCGAAATGGCCGGGGAACTGGGTCCCGAGAAGATCGAGAATGTCGTCGGTCGGGCAGAAGTCAAGGACGTGTTCAAGTCGGGCAAGAAAGACAAGGCAGCCGGTTTGCTGGTTACCGAAGGTGTCTTGCGCAAAGGTCTGTTCGCGCGTCTCACCCGCGACGATGTCATTGTCAGCGCCACGACGATCGCGTCGCTGCGGCGGTTCAAGGACGATGTCGAGGAAGTCCGGGCCGGCATGGAATGTGGCGCGGTTCTGGAAGATACCAACGATATCAAGCCAGGCGATATGCTCGAAGTCTTCCAGGTCACGGAGAAAGAACGGATACTCTGATAGAATCGTCATCCCGGATTTGATCCGGGATCCAGAACGGATGGTCGCATAGATCGTGTATGTCGCTCTGGATGCTGAACCCAGTTCAGTATGACGAGTTTGAGGCTTTATTATTGTGGCAAAATATAACGACACATCTCCCGAAGGCCGCTCGGTCCGCTTGCTGCGCGTTGGCGAGCAGGTGCGGCATATCCTGTCGGAGCTGCTGATGCGCGGCGAGGTGCATGACGTCGTGCTGACCTCGCATAGCGTCAGCGTCACCGAAGTGCGGATGTCGCCTGATCTGCGTCATGCAACGGTATTTGTGAAGCCATTGCTCGGCGCGAATGAGGCGGACGTGCTGAAGGCGCTGCGGACCAACACCGCCTTCTTCCAGAAGGAAGTCGCGAAGCGGGTGCAGATGAAATATGCGGCGAAACTGAAATTTCTGGCGGATGACAGCTTTGATACGGCGGAGCATATCGAGAGCCTGTTGAACAATCCGAAGGTTGCGCAGGACTTGGGCGGGGATTCCTAGATTCCCCTTGTCGTCATCCTGAACTTGTTTCAGGATCTCAAGAGGTCCTGAAACAAGTTCAGGATGACGAGTGACAGGACAGATGGCCAAGCTCTATTTCTATTATGCGTCGATGAACGCCGGCAAGTCGAGCAATCTGCTGCAGGCGGCGTTCAACTATGGCGAGCGCGGGATGAAGGTGATGCTGTGGACCGCAGCGATCGACAACCGGGCAAGTTTTGGTGCCATTGCCTCGCGTATTGGTTTGCACGCCGATGCCCATCGCTTTGGCGAGGACACGGATTTACTGGCGGCGGTCAGCGAAGAGCATGACCAGGGCAAGCTTGCCTGCGTGATGATCGACGAAGCCCAGTTTCTGACCGAAAGCCAGGTCTGGCAATTGGCGCGAGTGGCAGACGAGGTGGGCATTCCGGTGCTTTGCTACGGCCTGCGGACCGACTTTCAGGGAAACCTGTTTCCCGGATCGGCGAAGCTGCTGGGGATTGCCGACAGTCTGGTCGAATTGAAGGCGGTATGCGAATGCGGGCGCAAGGCCACGATGAACCTGCGTATCGACGAAGCGGGCAGGGCCATTGCGGCCGGTGCCCAGACAGAAATAGGCGGCAATGAAAGCTATCTGGCGCTGTGCCGGAAGCATTTTCGGGAGCGGCTCGATGGTTAGGTGTCATTCCAGCGCAGGCTGGAATCCAAACCAACATTGTGACATGCGCAAATTGGGTTAGGCCAGTTACAGGTTGGACATGCGGGGCATGTCCAACCTGTAACTCCTTCGCTGGGGCGACGAAAGAAGTTGATGATACAGGAACTCTCGAAAATTTTGGAAGATGGTCCCGTGCGGCTCGAACCACTGGCCGAGCACCATCTCGAACCGTTGCGCGCCGCCTGTGCAAAGGATCAGGAGATCTGGGAAATCTACCCCGTGTCGATGCTGGACGAGAATTTTGACCAGGCGATCGAGGCGTTTCACGATACCACGAACTGGGTGCGCTTTGCGGTGATCAACAGCGAAACCGACACGGTTGTGGGCATGACCAACTATATCAATCCTGATCTCAATACCAAAGTGACGGAAATCGGCGGCACCTATATCGCACCATCGGTGAGGGGTAGCGGCTTCAATGATGCCATGAAAAAGCTGATGATTGATCATGCCTTTGCCCACGGATTTACCCGCATCGAATTTCGGGTCGATACCCGCAACAAGCGGTCGATGGCGGCGGTTCTGAAACTGGGTGCGCAACATGAGGGAACGCTGCGCAAGAACCGGATTACCTGGACGGGTTATGTTCGGGACACGGCGGTGTTCGGACTGCTCAAGGAAGAATGGAAATCTTGAAACATCACGGTTGGATCATCCTCGACAAACCGCTGGAACTTGGCTCGACGCAGGCGGTCGGCGCGGTAAAGCGGAATTTGCGCGAAGCGGGTTTGCTCGGCAAGGGCAAGGATAAGCTGAAGGTCGGCCATGGCGGGACGCTGGATCCGCTGGCGACCGGCGTTTTGCCGATTGCGATCGGCGAAGCGACCAAGCTGTGTGGGCGGATGCTGGATGCATCGAAGATCTATGAGTTTACGATTGGTTTCGGCGCGGAGACCGAGACGCTGGATGTCGAGGGGGCGGTCACGGAGGCCTCTGATCATCGACCGACGCTGGCTGAAGTGGAATCGGTTTTGCCGCAATTCACCGGCCCGATCGAGCAGATACCGCCGAAATATTCGGCGCTGAAGATTGATGGCAAACGGGCTTATGATTTGGCGCGGGCAGGGGTTGCGGTGGAGATGAAGCTGCGGGGGGTGACCATTTTCTCGCTGGCCATTCGTCATCCTGAAGCCCCCACGCGTCATCCTGAACTTGTTTCAGGACCTCGGGAGGTCCTGAAACAAGTTCAGGATGACGCGTTGTTGGACGAAATCACCCTCACAGCCACAGTCTCCAAGGGCACCTACATCCGCTCGCTCGCGCGCGACATTGCGCGCGCCTTGCACACGGTCGGTCACGTCACCATGTTAAGGAGGACCAAGGCCGGTCCCTTCACGCTGAAACAGGCGATTTCGCTGGACAAACTCAACGAAATTGGTAAAGGCGCGGACATTACAGACTATCTTTTGCCGCTTGAGGCAGGGCTGGACGACATCCCGGCTTTTGACCTCACTCCTGATCAGGCAAAACTGCTTCGGCAAGGCATGACGCTGGACGAACGGGAAATGATCGGGAACCCCGCACTCAACGGGCTTTTTCTGGCGACAGAGAACCAAGGTTCTCCGGTTGCGCTGGCCGAGCTTGCTGATGGCACCGTCAGGGTGGTGCGCGGGTTCAATATGTGAATGATGTTCGAAGGAAAAATTATATGACGATTACTGCAGAAAAAAAACAGGAACTGATCAAGAAATTCGGCCAGACAAAGGACGATACCGGTTCCCCGGAAGTTCAGGTTGCCGTGCTCACCGAGCGCATCGTGAACCTGACCGAGCATTTCAAAGGCCATCACAAGGACAATCACTCGCGTCGCGGATTGCTGATGATGGTCAACAAACGGCGCAGCCTGCTGGACTATCTTCGCAAGAAAGACGTCGAGCGCTATGCCAAGCTGATCAAGGACCTTGGTCTGCGTAAGTGACGCAATCGTTCGGCCCGCTTAATGCGGGCCGTTTACGTTTTGCGTCATCCCCGCGCAGGCGGGGATCCATCTCCAGGAGTTGCAACTAGACGCAATGTTCCGAGATGGACCCCGGCCTTCGCCGGGGAACAATGTCAAATTTCGCAATAAGGTGAAGTGAGGCGAGTGTATGGGGCAAGAATGACCCCGAACCGCTGTTCAGCCGGATTGCTGGACACAAGAAAGCCCCCGCACTGCATAGGGCAGGCGGGACAAAGGAAAATACGAATGTTTAATATCAAGAAAGTTGAAATGGAGTGGGGCGGACAGACCCTCACCCTCGAAACGGGCCGTATTGCTCGTCAGGCTGATGGCGCTGTACTCGCGACCCTCGGCGAAACGGTTGTACTGTGCGCAGTTACCGCCGCCAAATCGGTGCGCGAAGGGCAGGATTTCTTCCCGCTCACCGTGCACTATCAGGAAAAATTCTCAGCCGCCGGTCGTATCCCGGGCGGTTTCTTCAAGCGCGAAGGCCGTGCGACGGAAAAGGAAACGCTGACATCGCGTTTGATTGACCGTCCTTGCCGCCCGCTGTTCCCCGAAGGTTTCTACAACGAAATCAACGTAATCTGTCAGGTCATGAGCTATGATGGAATCAACGAGCCCGACATATTGGCGATGGTTGCAGCGTCCGCTGCGCTGACCATTTCCGGTGTTCCGTTCATGGGCCCGATTGGCGCAGCTCGCGTCGGTTACAAGGAAGGCGAATATCAGCTGAACCCGTCGATGGAAGAAGTCGCCAATGGCGAACTCGATCTGGTTGTCGCCGGAACGATGGGCGCCGTGATGATGGTTGAATCGGAAGCGCAAGAGCTTTCCGAAGAAGTCATGCTCGGTGCTGTCCAGTTCGCCCATGACGCATCCAAGCAGGTTGCTGGTCTGATCATCGATCTGGCTGAACAGGCTGCGAAAGAACCCTGGCAGCTCGACGCTGGCGACGACAATAGCGCGATCAAGGAAGACCTGCGCAAGCTGGTCGGAAAAGATATCGCTGCGGCTTACAAGAAGACAGACAAGTCAGAGCGTAGCAACGCGCTGAACGCGGTTCGCGACAAGGCCAAGGAAAAATATGCCGACGCGGACGGCCAGACCCAGATGACCGCCGGCAAGATGGTCAAGAAACTGGAAGCCGAAATCGTTCGCGGTGCAATCCTCAAGGACGGTACCCGTATCGATGGCCGCAAGCTCGATCAGGTTCGCCCGATCGAAGCCATGGTTGGCCTGCTGCCACGGACCCACGGTTCGGCTTTGTTCACCCGCGGTGAAACGCAGGCGATCGTGACCACGACCCTTGGCACCAAAGACGCCGAACAGATGATCGATGGGCTCGACGGTTTGAGCTACACCAACTTCATGCTGCACTATAACTTCCCACCTTATTCGGTTGGTGAAGTTGGCCGTTTCGGATTTACCAGCCGCCGCGAAACCGGCCATGGCAAGCTCGCTTTCCGCGCGCTGCGTCCGGTACTGCCGACAGTGGAAGACTTTCCTTATACGATCCGCGTTCTCTCCGACATTACCGAATCCAACGGTTCATCCTCGATGGCGACCGTTTGTGGCGGTTCGCTGGCGATGATGGATGCCGGTGTGCCCTTGACGCGTCCGGTTTCCGGTATTGCGATGGGCCTGATCCTCGAAGGCGAAGATTTTGCGGTTCTGTCCGACATTCTTGGCGACGAAGATCATCTCGGCGACATGGACTTCAAGGTTGCGGGTACCGAAAAGGGTATCACCTCCTTGCAGATGGACATCAAGGTAGCCGGCATTACGCAGGAAATCATGAAGTCTGCTCTGGAACAGGCCAGTGGCGGTCGCGCTCATATCCTAGGTGAAATGAGCAAGGCGCTTAGCGGTACCCGGACCGAAATGTCCGAACATGCTCCACGCATCGAAACTCTGCAGATCAACAAGGAAAAGATCCGCGAAGTTATCGGTACCGGCGGCAAGGTGATCCGCGAAATCGTTGCCGAAACCGGCGCGAAGGTGGATATTGACGATGAAGGCCTGATCAAGGTTTCTTCTTCTGACAAATCCCAGATTGATGCGGCAATCGCATGGATCAAGGGCATTGTTGAAGAAGCCGAAGTCGGCAAGGTCTATGACGGCAAGGTCGTCAATCTGGTCGACTTTGGCGCGTTCGTGAATTTCATGGGCGGCAAGGACGGTCTCGTCCACGTCTCTGAAATCAAGAATGAGCGGGTCGAGAAGGTCTCCGACGTTCTGAGCGAAGGCCAGGCCGTCAAGGTCAAGGTTCTCGAAATCGACCAGCGCGGCAAGGTTCGCCTGTCGATGCGGGTTGTCGATCAGGAAACAGGTGAAGAGCTGGAGGATAGCCGTCCTGCCCGCGAACCACGCGGTGACAAGCCCCGTGGCCCGCGCCGTGACGGTGCTGGTGGCGGCGGTCGCGGACGCGATGGTGGCGGACGTGGCCGTGACGGCGGCGGACGTGGCCGGAACAACGACGGTCCCAAGGACGAAGGCGGTGGTGACATTCCATTGCCTGCTTCGATCACCGAAGACTAGAATTTCGCAAACTGAAACAGCGAGGGGCCCGGAGCGATCCGGGCCCTTTTCTTTGCCCGGGTTTTTCTCACAAATTCGCCAGATTAATCTCTGGTAAAGCTTGAACAGAACAGGGAGTAGCGATCTGCTCCAGCGGTTTTTTTGCTTTATTCTTGGCTGGATGAAAACAAGCGGTTAAGAGGTCTGCCATATGAACAAACACATTATCAAATGGGCCGTTATCGGTCTCTCCGCTACGATGCTTTCCGGTTGTGCCCTGCTTGGCGGCGGTGGCAGTGGGCGCGGTGCCGACACCCGCTATGTCGCGCGCGATGTCGACACGTTGTATAACGCTGCAAAAGTGCGGCTGGATCGCGGACAGTACAAGATTGCCGCTGCGCTGTTTGACGAAGTCGAGCGCCAGCATCCCTATTCCCCATGGGCCCGCCGCGCGCAGCAGATGAGCGCGTTCAGCTATTATCTCGCTGGCGATTATAACAAGGCGACGGAATCGGCGCGCCGGTTTCTGTCGATCCATCCGGGCAACAAGGACGCGCCTTATGCCTATTATCTGATCGCGCTCTGCTATTATGAGCAGATCAGCGATGTCACCCGTGACCAGAAGATCACCGAACAGGCGCTGGCCGCTCTCGGCGAAGTGTCCCGTCGCTATCCCAATTCGCGCTATGCCGCCGATGCCAAGCTGAAAATGGATCTGGTCAATGACCATCTCGCAGGCAAGGAAATGGAAATCGGCCGCTTTTACCAGCGCCGCGGCAAATGGCTCGCCGCAACCATCCGGTTCCGGACGGTAATCGAGAAATATGAGACCACGACCCACACGCCAGAAGCGCTGATGCGATTGACCGAATCCTATCTTGCGCTGGGTGTGCCGACGGAGGCGAAGAAGACCGCCGCTGTGCTCGGCGCGAACTATCCCGGTACCAAATGGTATGAGCGCGCCTATGAACTGGTCAACAAGCATGGTGCCACTTAAGCTGCGATCTGCTGCAATGCGTTGCAGCTAAGGTAAACGTGTTTTAAGAGGGCTCTGTGCTGCAGTCCCTTTCCATCCGCGATATTGTATTGATTGAGGCGCTTGACCTCGAGTTCGGCTCGGGCCTTACGGTGCTGACCGGCGAGACCGGTGCGGGCAAGTCGATTCTGCTGGACAGTCTCGGGCTGGCGCTGGGCAATCGGGCGGATAGCGGACTGGTCCGTCAAGGCACCGAAAAGGCGCAGGTTACCGCCAGTTTTGCCGCACCGGTAGCGGGCAGCAAGCTGGCCAGAATGCTCGCCGAAAATGATATTGAGATCGAAGCCGGCGAGCCGCTGATCATCAAGCGTTCTGTCAAGGCCGACGGCGGCAGCCGCGCCTTCATCAATGACCAGCCTTGTTCGGCGACGCTGCTCCGCGCAGTGGGCGGGCAACTGATTGAAATCCATGGCCAGCATGATGATCGCGGTCTGATCAATGCCAAGGGGCACCGGGCGCTGCTCGATGCTTTTGCCGGGGTGGAAAGCGCCAGAGTGGCACAGTCCTTCGAGGCTTGGCAGACCGCGAAAGCGGCGCTGGAGCAGGCGAAGCAGGAGCAGGAAACGGCGGAGAATGACCGTGAATATCTGGAACATAGCGTCGCTGAACTGGCCAAATTTGCGCCGCAATCCGGCGAGGAACAGGAACTCGCTCTCGAGCGCGCGACGATGATGAAGGGCGAAAAGCTCACCGGCGATCTCGAAGCGATTCGTGCGGCTTTTGACGGCTCTAACGGCGGGCTTGCCTCGCTCCGGTCGGCGGCGCGGCGGCTCGATATGATCGCCGAAGATCACCCCCTGCTGAAGGAAGCGCTGGAGGCGCTCGACCGGTCGATCATCGACGCCACCGAGGCCGAGGACAAGCTCAGCGAAGCGGCCCAAGCGCTGAGCTTTGACCCGCAGCGACTCGACGATATGGAGACCCGGCTGTTTGATCTGCGGGGACTGGCGCGCAAGCATCGGGTGGAGCCGGACAAGCTTTCGGATCTGCTGAATGAACTGCAGAACAAGCTCGCGGCGATCAGCGATGGCGGCAAGACGCTGGAAGGATTGGAAGCATCTTTGGTGCTCGCGAAAAAATCCTACATTGCGGCGGCCGAAGCCTTGCGGGCGCAGCGCAGCAAGGCGGCGAAGGCGCTGGACAAGGCGGTAGCCGGGGAACTGGCGCCACTCAAGCTGGATGCGGCAAGATTTGAGACTTTGCTTGAACTATTACCCGAAGAGCATTGGAATAAAGGCGGAATGGATCGGATCGAGTTTCTGATTTCGACCAACCCGGGTGCGCCGCTGGCACCTCTGGGCAAAATTGCGTCGGGAGGTGAACTTTCGCGGTTCATTCTGGCCCTAAAAGTTGCATTGGCGGAAGAATATGGGCTGAAATCGATCATTTTTGACGAAGTCGACCGCGGTGTCGGCGGCGCTGTCGCCTCTGCGATCGGCGACCGCCTGTCGCGGCTATCCAGAGGCGCGCAGCTGCTGGTCGTCACCCACAGCCCGCAGGTTGCCTCCAAGGGCGACGCGCATATGCTGATCAACAAGTCGCTCAGCGGGACGGTGTCGCGCACCGATGTCCGCGCGCTGGATGGCGAAGGGCGGCGGCAGGAGATAGCGCGGATGCTGTCGGGCGCGGATGTGACCGATGAGGCGCGGGCGCAGGCAGACCGGTTGCTGGAGGGGGTTTGAGTGGGAATCTCCGTTGTTGCGGGGCCTTCAGGATCAGGGCGGTCTAAGCCCCTCCTCTTTAGAGGAGGGGTTGGGGTGGTGGCGGTGCGTCAGCATCGCTCGCGTAGCGAAGGGGCTGCGGCGGGCTTCAGGTGCTATGCAATGAAGAAGAGCCTTTCAGACGAGAGAAACCACCCCAACCCCTCCTTTGAAAAGGAGGGGCTTTAGATTATGACCGACCGCGCTATTCTTCTTGCCCGGGCGAGGGAGATGCGGCGCAATCCGACCGAACCGGAGAAGCGGCTGTGGCGGCATCTTTCGGCTTCGCAACTGGGGGGCCATAAATTCCGCCGTCAGGCGGTGATCGATTATTATATCGCCGATTTCTTCTGCCCGCTGAAAAAGCTGATTGTCGAAGTGGATGGTGATACGCATGATGTCGAGGCGGATTTCAAGCGGGATGACCGGTTGCGGAACAAGGGTTATCGGACGGTGCGTTTTGGCAATTTGGATGTGATGGAGAATATGGAGGGGGTTTTGTTGGTTTTGCGTGATGCGTTGGAGGGGCCTCCGGATCGGTGGATGAAGCATCAGGCCGCCACCACCCCAAACCCCTCCTCTGAAGAGGAGGGGCTTTAGTGACCGAACGCCTCATTGAAACATCCAACCAACTTATTTCCGCTCTTAAGCCCCTCCTTTTTAAAGGAGGGGTTGGGGTGGTTTGGTGCCGCTTGTCGCTGCGCGAGCGATGTTCACACATCGCCACCACCCCAACCCCTCCTCTGAAGAGGAGGGGCTTTTCGTGAGTGTCATTCCGCCAGCCGATCTCTCCGAAGCCGAAGCCGCGAACGAACTGATGCGGCTCGCGCGCCAGATTGCCAAGCATAATAAGCTCTACCACACCGAGGACAGTCCGGAAATTTCCGATGCGGATTATGACGCGCTGGTGCGGCGCAACAACGAGCTGGAGGAGGCCTTTCCGCATCTGGTGCGCGACGACAGCCCGAACCGGATGATCGGCGCGGCGGTAGCGGCTTCGCCCTTGTCCAAGGTCAAGCACGAACAGCGGATGATGAGCCTCGACAACGGCTTTTCCGATGAGGATATCGCCGAATGGCTGGCGCGGGTGCGGCGGTTTTTGAATTTGCCGGAAGATGCGCCGGTGGCGGTGACCGCCGAGGACAAGATTGACGGGCTGTCCTGCTCGCTGCGTTATGAGAAGGGCGAGCTGGTGCTGGCCGCGACGCGCGGGGATGGGCAGGTTGGTGAGGATGTGACCGCCAATGTGCGGATGATTTCGGATATTCCGCAATCACTCCGTTCGTCTCGAGCGCAGTCGAGAGACGGTGATGCGGGAACAGGTGTCTCGAATTCGCTCGACACGAACGGCACTTCACCTCCCGTCCCCGACCTGTTCGAAATTCGCGGCGAGGTCTATGTGGCCAAGGCGGATTTTGCCGGGCTCAACGAGCGGTTGATGGACGAGGGCAGGGCCGATGCCGAGGCCAAGGGTGTCGAGTTTGATCCCGATAAAATTCGTCAATTCGCCAATCCTCGCAATGCCGCTGCCGGGTCACTGCGGCAGAAGGATGCCAATATCACCGCGAAACGACCGCTCAAATTCTGGGCGCATGGCTGGGGTGTGCATAGCGAACTGCCGGGCGAGACGGCCCTGGACGTGATGAAGGCGATTGAAAGTTGGGGCGTGCCGGTATCGCCTTTGGTGCAGCGATTTGAAACGCTCGACGAGATGCTTGCCCATTATCGCCATATCGAGGCCGAGCGGGCGGACATGCCCTATGATATCGACGGCGTCGTCTACAAGGTCGACCGGCTCGACTGGCAGCAGCGGCTCGGCTTTGTCGCCAAGTCGCCGCGCTGGGCGATCGCGCACAAATTTCCCGCCGAGCAGGCGCAGACAACGCTGGAGAGCATCGATATCCAGGTCGGGCGGACCGGCAAGCTGACCCCGGTCGGGCGGCTGAAGCCGGTTACCGTGGGCGGCGTGGTGGTGTCCAATGTGACGCTGCACAATCGCGACGAGATCGGCAGGCTCGGGGTGCGCCCCGGCGACCGGGTGGTGATCCAGCGCGCCGGCGACGTGATCCCGCAGGTGGTGGAGAATTTGACGCGCGACGAGGAGCGCGAACCCTGGCATTTTCCCGACCATTGCCCCGAATGCGGCAGCGAAGCGGTGGCCGAGGAAGGAGAGGTCGATGTGCGCTGCACCGGCGGCCTGATCTGCCCGGCGCAGCGGTTCCAGCGGCTGGCGCATTTTGTCTCGCGGGGTGCGCTGGATATCGATGGCCTGGGCGAGAAGAGCATTGCGGAATTTATCGAGGCCGGTTGGCTCGAAAGCCCGGCCGACATATTTCGGCTGCATGAGCATCGCGCCGAGATATTGGCGCGCGAAGGCTGGCAGGAAAAGTCTGTGGATAATCTGTTGGCGGCTGTGGAAAAGAAGCGGCAGCCGGATGCGGCCAGGCTGCTGTTCGGGCTGGGGATACGACATATTGGTACGGTGACGGCGCGGGATTTGTTGAAGAATTTCCGGACGCTGGAAAAGGTTCAGGAGATTGCTGATCTCGCCATACAGTCGGAGCAGTACCGTTCGTCTCGAGCGCAGTCGAGAGACGGTGCCGCGGAGGAAGGTGTCTCGACTTCGCTCGACACGAACGGAGAGGGCGGGGAAGGTGTCTCGACTTCGCTCGACACGAACGGATCAGAACGCGAAAAGAACGAAGCGGGCGATGCCGCCTGGGCGGAGATTATTTCGATCGACGGCGTTGGTCCCACGGTGGCGCAGGCGCTCGCGGATTTTTTCCACGAACCGCACAATCGAGCGGTGTGGGAGGATCTGCTGGGCGAGGTGTCGCCGCCCGACTATATCGTCGAGACCCGCGAAAGCGCGGTCAGCGGCAAGACCATTGTCTTCACCGGCAAGCTGGAGACGATGAGCCGCGACGAAGCCAAGACGCAGGCCGAGGCTTTGGGGGCCAAGGCATCGGGGTCGGTAAGCGCGAAAACCGATCTGGTGGTGGCCGGACCGGGGGCAGGGTCGAAGGCGAAGAAAGCGGCCGAGCTCGGGATTGAAGTGATTGACGAAGCGGCTTGGGCGGAGATTGTGAAGGCGGCGGGGTAACTGGTTTTGCTGTTCGTCCCAAGCTTGTCGAAGGACATCTCGCGACGATAGGCGCAGTTGAGCTTCGCTCGCCCATCGGGTCGACAAGCTCAGTGCTAACGGTACGATTTATCGCGATTGCCCCCAAAATCCTCCCCGCTTGCGGGGAGGGGGACCGCGCGAAGCGTGGTGGAGGGGGCGTGCGTCCGAGCGTGGCGCCTGGGCCAGAACCCCCTTCGTCAGCCACCTTCGCCAAGGCTACGGCGGCTGCCACCTCCCCGCAGGCGGGGAGGATTATTCCGCCCCGAACCATGCCTCTCTGACGAGAGAAACCACCCCAACCCCTCCTTTGAAAAGGAGGGGCTTGATAGTTCCGTTAGGGGTAGGCTTGTCGAACGATACGTCTCGTCCGAAAAGCGTCATTGGGCGCATCCCAACCCCTTCTCCCGTGAGGGAGAAGGATGTGAAGACTTGGCAGCTTGCTGCCCAGTCGCAGCTGGATGAGGGTGTTCTGCGCTTCGTAATACGGAACGCCCTCATCCAACGCCGCCTAGCTTCGTTCCTCAGCAAGGCTCTGTATCCTTCTCCCTCACGGGAGAAGGGAGAACTAGAAACTCGGGCCACGGTGCGCAATCTCAAGGGGTCCCGAAACGAGTTACCTTGGGTGGCCTTCGGCTCAGGATGACGAATTTGCCTGATCACAGTCGAACGCCCTCACTCACTCCCTTCCGGAAACCAGCGCATCACGCCACCCTGAAACGGCGTCCACAGCCCGGTGCGGATACCCGCCTGTTGCAACACGTCGCTGGTCCAGTTGTTGCATGTGAAGAATGCATTGTAGTGGCCGTTCGCCTGGTAGAACAGGTCAGTCTGACCATAGCCCGGTGAAGGCTGGGAGCGGTAATGATCGTCGAGAGCGAAGCGCGCCTGGATTGCATCGGCGATTTTCCGATATTCCGCTTCGCTGACTTTCAGGCTGCGGCGGTAATGCGGATAAGCTTGTGGATAATTCAGGTGGTCGACGTGGACAAGCACCTTGTCGCTGCCAAAGATCGCGCTGACCGCGTCGCTCGCACGCAGGTCCCGCCAGTAGCGGGTGTTGCGATAGACGCCTTCATGGCCCCAGCCGACCAGGATATGGCTGCCATAGCGGGACGGGTCCTGCAGATGCTCGGGCCGGATCAGCGGCGTCCAGTCGTGGACTTCGCTCCAGATCGGCATGATGATGCCGGTATGCAGGCCGTTGGTTTCGACGAACAATTCTATGCCGTCATCGGCGCTTTGCCAATCCTGATTGACCGGCAGCAGACTGCCACCGAGCGCCGCCAGCAGATAGAGGACGATGATGGTGCCCAGCGCAAAGACACTGTGTTTCAATAATTTAAGTGACCTAGTTGCCATTGAAACCTGTTTTGCTGTAGGATGATGCCATGCTTAGCAAGTCCGAACCTGAAACCCATGTCTATGACAAGCCGCCAGCGCACGCAAATGCCGACTGGACGATCGATCAGGACTGGAGCAGCTATTCCGCAGAAGACCACGAAACGTGGGATATATTGTTCGCGCGCCAGCAGAAAATGTTGCCGGGTCGTGCGGCGCAGGCATTTCTCAATGGCATCGACATATTGAAACTGTCGCGGCCGGGAATTCCCGATTTCAAGGAACTCAACCGGATCTTGATGGATGCTACAGGTTGGCAGGTGGTGGCGGTGCCCGGTCTGGTCCCCGACGATGTGTTTTTCGACCATCTCGCCAACCGGCGCTTTGTGTCGGGCAATTTCATCCGGCGAAGGGACCAGCTTGACTATCTGCAGGAACCAGACATTTTCCACGATGTTTTCGGCCATGTGCCGATGCTCGCCGATCAGCGCTTTGGCGACTATATGGCGGCTTATGGGCGCGGTGGGCTCAGGGCGCTGAAATTCGGTACGCTGAAACAGCTGGCGCGGCTCTACTGGTATACGGTGGAATTCGGTCTGATCCAGGAGGATGATGGTCTGCGCATTTACGGCGCCGGCATCGTCTCCAGCTATGGCGAGAGCGTCTTTGCGCTGGATGATCCCAGCCCCAACCGGATATTGTTTGATCTCGAGCGGGTGTTGCGCACCGAGTATCGGATCGACGATTATCAGCAGAATTATTTTGTCATTCCGAGTCTGGACGAGCTGTTGCGGGTGACGGTGGAGACGGATTTCAAGCCGGTCTATGACCGGATCGCCAAGCTTCCCGATATCCGGATTGCCGAGATTGTCGAGGGTGATGTGGTGCTGACCGAGGGGACGCAGGACTATGCGCGGTCGAAAGCTGGAGAAGCTACGGTTGTTTGACTGCGTGCGCATCTGTGGGGAGGGTCGGCATTGGACTCACGCGAAGTCGCAATGGGATTTCGCGCATAATTCCAGCCTTTGTGGATTGTTACACCTTCTTCCTTCAGGGACAAGGAATTAGGAATGTTGCGCCTGTCACTGGAATTGCTATTTCATGTGTCGAACATCAATATTGCCAAACTTTACAAAAACGAGCAATGCAATCACAGCCACGCAAAGAATGTCGCTCATTATGGTTGAGCCGGTTATTTTATTTAAGAAAAATTGAACAAGGCCGAAGGGTGCCCCTAGGAACCCGAACCATAGGTCGATATATTTTGGATAGTTGATTTGACCAATAGCCGATAAAAGAAGATCAATTCCCGCAATTGTTATAAAATAACCCAAAACTATTTTACGAAATGGGGATAATTTTTTTTCAAGATACATCTTGGTAAATCCTCTGCATCACCTTGGAACAAACCTACAAACGGTGCGCGCCCAGCGCAGGGGTACTAGCACTCCCCGAAATAGTCCGAGGCCAGCGGTGATTTTTTCCGGTGCGGCTTGCGGGTCCAGCCATATTTCCTTGCCTTGACCAGGGTCAGGCAGGGCCATTCATTGTCGAGCCGGCTATGCTTGAGGCGAAAGCCCTCGCGGACATAGGCGCGGACGACCTCGGCTTGCTGGCGGGATAGCAGGCCGGCGAGCAGCAGCACGGTTCCGGCAGACGATGCCGCGGCGATTTGCGGGGCGAGGGCGACCAGCGGACCGGCGAGAATATTGGCGATGATCAGGTCGTACGGGGCGCGCTGGCCGAGCGCCGGATGGTCGAGCCCGTTGCTCTGCACCAGCCGGATATGGCGGCGGCCATTGCCCAGCGGAATGGCATTCTGTTCCGCATTGGCTTCGGTCACGGCGACCGCAACCGGATCGATGTCGCTGGCGATGATTTTTGCCTCCGGCCAGAGATGGTGGGCGGCAAAAGCGAGCAGGCCGGTGCCGGTTCCGATATCGGCAATATTGCGAAAGCGGTGACCGGAGCGGCGGAGCTGGTCGAGACTGTGCAGACAGCCCATGGTGGTTTCATGGTGCCCGGTGCCAAAGGCGCGCCCGGCGTCGATACAGATATTGGTCAGCTTCGTATCAGTTGATGGCTGGTCACCTGAGGTGTGGACATGGAAACGGCCGGCGCGCAGCGGCTCCAGGCCCTGCTGACTGAGCGTGACCCAGTCCTCGTTGGCGAGCCGTTCGACCAAAGGCTTGATGGCGGCGGCGGTAGCCGATGGCGACAACAATAGCAGATTGTCCAGCAGCTCCTGATCCGGCTCCTGCTCGCAATAGACATCGATCATCCATTCGTCGGGGCGTTTGGCATCGGTTTCGCTGGCGACGATGGTGGGCGTCGTATCGGAGGAGCTGACAAACAGATTATCCGCCGCGAGTGTCCGGGCTTCGTCGCGGGTGCAGGGGATCGAGACCTTCCAGGTTTCGCTCATCGCTGGTGACAGTCAGGCATCGACATTGTCCTGCTCAAGCTTGTCGCTGGCTTCCATCCAGAGCGCTTCCGCCTTGTCCAGCTTGTCCTGCGTCTCTGCCCGTAGCTTCATCAGCTCGGTCATCGTCAGACCGGCATGTTTCGGTCCGGCGGTTGTCGGGTCGAACATGGCTCCGTCTATCGCCGACAATTCGGTGCCGAGACTTTTCATTTGCTTGTCAGCCGCGGTCACCGATTTGCGCAATTCGGTCTGTTGCTTGCGCCGCTCGGCCGCTGCGCGGCGTTCTTCCTTGCGGTTGCCGCCGCTGGCCTTGCCCGACGATGATCCGGGCTGGTTCTTGCCGAGGACAAAATCGGTGTAATCCTTGAGCGTGCCGGCAAATTCCTCGGCCTTGCCGCTGTCGACCATGACCAGCCGGTCGGCGGTCAGTTCGAGCATATGGCGGTCATGGCTGACCAGGATGACGGCGCCGCTATATTCGTTGAGCGCGTGCACCAGCGCCTCGCGCGCATCGACGTCGAGATGGTTTGTCGGCTCATCGAGGATCAGCAGATGCGGCGCATCGCGGGTGATCATCGCCAGGGCCAGACGGGCGCGTTCGCCGCCGGACAGCTTGCCGACCTTGATTGTCGCCTTGTCGCCGGAAAAGCCGAAGCGGCCGAGCTGGGCGCGCACGGCGCCCGGCTTGGCGTCCTTCATCAGCCGGGTCATATGTTCCAGCGGCGTGTCGGACGTGTCCAGTTCCTCGACCTGATATTGGGTGAAATAGCCGACGGTCAGCTTGCCGGACTTGTTGATCGAACCCTGTTTCGGCTCGAGCTGGCTGGCGAGCAAGCGGGCCAGAGTGGTCTTGCCGTTGCCGTTGCGGCCAAGCAGGGCGGTACGGTCATCGGGATCGAGCCGCATGTTGAGGCCAGACAGAATGATATTGTCGCCATAGCCGACCGCTGCATCGTCGAGCGTGATCAGCGGCGGTTTCAGCTCTGCCGGGCTGGGGAAATGGAAGCTGAGCGAGGGATCGTCAATCGCTTCGGCGATCGGCTGCATCCGGGCGAGCGCCTTGACCCGGCTCTGCGCCTGCTTGGCGCTATGCGCCTTGGCGCCCCAGCGGGAGACAAAGGATTCAAGCTTTTCGCGCTGGGCAATCTGCTTTTCGCGCGACGAAGCGAGCTGCGCCTGCCGCTCGGCCCGTTGTTTCTCGAACGCGTCATAGCCGCCGGGATAGAGCGTGGTGGTGCCGTGCTGGAGATGCAGGATATGATCGACGACATTGTTGAGCAGATCGCGCTCATGGCTGATCACCAATATTGTCGCCTGATAGCTGGTCAGGAAATTTTCCAGCCACAGGGTCGCTTCGAGGTCGAGATGGTTTGAGGGCTCGTCGAGCAGCAGCACTTCCGGCTGCGAGAATAAGAGCGCCGCCAGCGCCACCCGCATCCGCCAGCCGCCGGAAAAACTGTCCATTGGCTGTTGCTGGGCCGCTTCGTCGAAGCCGAGCCCGATCAGGATTTTTGCCGCTCTTGCCGGTGCGCTGTGCGCATCGATCATGTTCAGCCGTTCGTGAATTTCGCCAATCCGGTGCGGATCAGCAGCGGTTTCCGCTTCTTCCAGCAGTGATGCTCGCTCGACGTCAGCCGCCAGCACGGTGTCGAGCGGGCTCTCCTGTCCGGCGGGTGCCTCTTGCGCGATATAGCCGAGCCGGGCGTCCTTGGGCATATCGACGCTGCCGTCGTCGGGCTCGAGCATCCCGGCGATGACCTTCATCAGCGTTGACTTGCCCGCACCGTTGCGACCGATCATGCCGACGCGCGCGCCGGGTGGCAGCGCTGCGGTCGCGCCGTCAAGGATCACAGTGCCGCCGAGGCGCACGCTTATATTACTGAAATTGAGCATGGTGCAGCCGTTAGCGGAGCCCGCGCATTAGTGCAAAAGATAGCGTAAAAAACTTCATGGGCAAATTCAGGTTGATAGACTAGTGTGGCCGGAAATGTTGATTTATCAGGAGTTTTGCTTTGTTTTCAGGTCGCACCTTCGCCTTGCTTTCCGCCACCGCCATGATGATTGGCACACCCATCCACGCACAAACCGCTGATCAGACGATCGATATTAGCGCCGAAAAAATCACTCAGACGGTCAGAACTATCACGCTGGACCAGTTTGAAGGGCGTGCACCGGGCACCGCTGGCGAGGACAGAACGATCGGCTATCTAATCGGACGTTTCGAGGCGCTGGGTCTGGAACCGGGCGGCGTTGACGGCAGCTGGACGCAGCCGGTGCCCTTGTTGCACACCGCTTTGGGCAAGCCGGAAACGCTTTCGATATCCGCCAAAGGCGCAAAGACTGCGTTAAAGGCGGGCACCGATATTTATGTCTCGACCTTGCAGCCGAAGGACCGAGCGGTTGTCGATAGTGCGGAAATGGTTTTTGTCGGCTATGGCGTGACCGCTCCAGAGCGCGGCTGGGACGATTTCAAGGATGTGGACCTGAAGGGAAAGGTTGCGGTTTTTCTGGTCAATGATCCTGATTTTGCCGCGGCTGCCGATGAGGCCGTAGCGGGAAAGTTCGGCGGCCGGGCGATGACCTATTATGGTCGCTGGACCTACAAGTTCGAAGAAGCCTCGCGCCGCGGCGCGTTGGCGGCGCTGATCATTCATGAAACCGAAGCCGCAGGCTATGGCTGGAGTGTTGTCGAAAGTCCGCAGGGCGAAAATTACGGTATCGCCAAACCAGATGGCGAAATGACCAGCCTGGCGTTGCAGGGTTGGATCAGCGGCGATACCGCCAAGAAATTATTTGATGATGCGGGGCTGGACCTCACCAAATTGCGCGTCGCAGCGAGGACCAAGGGCTTCAAGCCGGTGCCAATTGTAGCAATTTTCTCTGCGGCCTATCCGGTGACGCAGGAAGTGGTGCAGAGCCAGAATGTCTTTGGCAAGATCACCGGCAAATCGCGGCCGGACGAAACGATCATCTATGGCGCCCACTGGGATGCCTATGGCGAGGGACCGCCTGACGAGGATGGCAATATCTATCGCGCCGGTGCCAATGACGATGCGCTTGGTATCGCCGGGATCATGGAGATTGCGCGCAAGTTCAAATCGATGCCGCAGCCGGACCGGACGATCGTCATCGCTGCATGGAGCGCGGAAGAGCGCGGACTGCTCGGTTCCGAAGTCTATGCCCAGAATCCGATCTATCCGGTGGAAAAAACCGTCGCCAATCTTGCGATTGATGTTTTGCAAACCGCCGGCAAGGCGAAGGATGTGATCTTGGTCGGCAAGGGGCAGGGGACTCTCGAGGACGATCTGGCCAAATTTGCCAAATTGCAAGGGCGCGTGGTCACCGAAGAGAATCTGCCCGAACGCGGCCTGTTTTTTCGCGCGGATCATTTTTCTCTCGCCAAACGCGGCGTACCGGTGCTGCTGATGATGAGCCTGGCCGGGGCGTCCGATCTGGTTGAGGGCGGCAGGGCCGCAGGCCAGAAGTGGATCGATGACTATACCGGCAATTGCTATCATGCCGCTTGCGATGCCTGGACGCCGGATTGGGACCTGACCGGCGCGGTGCAGGATATCAATGTGATGTTCGATATCGGCAACAGCTTTGCCTATTCGGATCGCTGGCCGGAATGGAAAGATGGTTCAGAATTCAAGAAAATCCGTGATGCCAGCGCCGAAGTTCGGCAGTAGCAGGCCGTTTAACCCGGTTGCCATGGGCGTTTATGGGATATTACCTATAGGCGCGCGCTGCCACCAACCTAACGAACTTCAGATGATCAAAGCAGAAACCGATATGCGCAGCTGGATATCCGATTGGCGATGCTGACGGATTTCTCGGGCGAATGGCTGATCTACCGCGACCTTGCGATCGCCTTGGCCGCTGGCTTGCTGATCGGGGTGGAGCGCGGGTGGACGATGCGCGACGTGCACAAGGGCGCTCGGGTTGCCGGGATTCGCACCTTTGGCCTGATCGCCGGACTAGGCGGCCTGGTTGCGCTGATTGCACAAAATCTCAGTCTGATCATAGCCGCCATCCTGCTCGCTGGCGTCGTCATCATGCTGGCGATCAGCCATGCCAAGACGATCCACGAGCCGGACGGGCGGAGTATCACCAATTTTGTGGTCTCGCTGTTGACTCTGTGTCTCGGGCTTGTGGCGGGGATCGGCTACCCGGCGATGGCGATGGCCGGCGCCGCGATTGTCACCGGGCTGCTGTCGATGCGTGCCGAGCTCCACGGGTTTATGCGCAAACTGGGGCCGACCGATATCAATGCCACGATCCGCTTTACCCTGATCGCGCTTGCGGTTCTGCCGTTTCTGCCCAACCGCGATTTTGGTCCCTATCAGGCGTTCAACCTGCAACAATTATGGTTTGTCGTCATCTTGGTGACTGGCCTGTCCTTTGCCGGATATATCGCCAACCGGATATTTGGCGAGGACCACGGGACGGTGGTGACGGCGGTTATCGGAGGCGCCTATAGCTCGACCGCGGTCACCGCAGCGCTCGCCCAGAGATTGCGCAGCGAAGACAGCAATATCCGCACCTTGTCGGCAGGGATCGCGCTGGCTTCGGCGGTGATGTATGTCCGGGTGCTGTTGCTGACCCTGATCCTCGCAGACTTCGCTTTTCTTCCGCTCGCGATGATTTTGACGCCAGCCGCGCTGATCGCGGCGATCATCGGTTTGATGCTGCTGCGCAGGAGCGGTGCTGCCACCACAGATGAGAGCGTGAAAACGCGCAACCCCATCCGCTTGCTGCCGGCTTTCTTTTTTGCCTTGACGGTCGCGGCCATGTCATTGGCCGCACGCTGGGCGGAGGCCAAATTTGGCAGCAGCGGCATCGCCTATCTGATCCTGATCATGGGGTCGCTGGACGTCGACGCCGCGATTATCACGCTTGGCGGTTTGCCGACGGATACCATCACATCCAATCTGGCGGGTTTTGTGCTGGCGATGACCGCGCTCGCCAATATGGCGTTCAAGACCGGCGTGGCGGGTTTTACCGCTGGTTGGAAAAACGGACGATTGGCCGCCGCCGCGCTGGGCGCAAGCACCCTTGTTCTGGCGATTGCCGGGCTGATCAGTTTTATCGCGCTCGATATCCATTTCTAGCGGACAGGGTCGTCGCTAGCGTTTTGTGGCGAGCCAGATCGTGTGTTTGGCGCCTTTGCCATTGCTGCGCGCGGCGACGGTTTTGACATCGACTGCAAAGCCGGATTTATGTAGACGCGCGGTGAATCGGCTATCGCCTTCGCTCGACCAGACCGCCAATATGCCGTTTGCGCGCAGCGCCGTCTTGGCCGCTGCCAGTCCCGCCATGCTGTACAGCCGGTCATTGGCTTCGTGGGTCAGGCCGTCGGGGCCATTGTCGACATCGAGCAAAATCGCATCATATTCGCGATCGGCCTTTTTGATGATATCGCACACATCGCCAATAGTGATCGTCACGCGGCTGTCGTCGAGGCATTTCTGCGACAGCGCCGCCATCGGCTCGCGCGCCCATGTGACGATGGCGGGAATCAGTTCGGCAACTTCAACATTCGCTTGCGGCGGCAAAACCGACAGCGCTGCCCGCAGGGTAAACCCCATGCCGTAGCCGCCGATCAAGATCCGGGGGTTTTTGACCGCCAAATGCTCGCAGGTGAGGGTAGCCAGCGCTTCTTCCGATCCGCTGAGCCGGCTGTTCATCAGTTCGATGCGGCCGAGCATGATCGAATATTCGTCCGCGCCTTTGAGTGCGCGCCGGAACAGACGCAATTCATCGCCGCCGGGGATGGTGGCAGTATCGAGCAGTTCGCGGGCGATCATCTAACGAAGCTGGCGCCATTGGCATCGAGCACCGCGCCGGTCATGCTCGGCGGGGCGTCGAGCGCGCAATAGCGGGCGATCGAAGCGATTTCTTCCGGCTGGGCGACTCGGCCGAGCGGGATGTCGGCAAGCAATTTATCGCCGCCGCGGCTGGCCAGATAGTCTTCCGCCATGCCGGTCATGGTGAAGCCGGGGCAGATGGCAAAGGCCAGGATCTCGTCCTTGCCATAGGCTCTGGCGATGGTTTTGGTCATTGCCACCATACCGGCCTTTGACGCGGCATAATGCCAGTGGTCCGGGCTGTCACCGCGATAGGCGGCGCGGCTGGCGATATTGATGATCCGGCCGGTTTGACCGCGCTGCTGGAAATGCAAGACCGCAAGCCGGCACAATTCGGCGGAAACGGTCAGGTTGATCGTCATCGTCCGGTTCCAGCTTTCCAGCCAGTCGCCGGCGGCGAGTGGATTGGGCTCGAACAGGCCGGCGTTGTTGATCAACACGTCGATCCGGCCGTCCAGCCGATCAAGCGCCTGTTCCCACAACAAAGTCGCGGCACCCTGCCGGGTGAAATCGGCGGCGATGAGGCCGTCGTCGCCCGCCGTGCTTTGCCCGACAAGCTTGAGATTGTCCTGATCCAGTGATTCGAGAATAGCCTTGCCAATGCCGCGGCTGGCTCCGGTTACCAATATATGGGTTTTTATCTTGCTCATGCCGGAATGACTAGAACGACAAAGCCTGCGCGTCCATGGGGTGTTGCCGATTTTGTGAATTGCATCACCCCCGTACAGATTTGCACGAATAAAATCACGATTTCCGCTGCATCCGGTTTGCATGATACGCACTTTTCGCTAAGGCAATGGTTCGTTTTCAAAGACTCCGGCAAGTCCCGGATCGATTGCTCAGGGGAAGACCATGGCCGGCGCATCAGGTTCCGCATCGAACAGACCGCTTTCACCGCATTTGCAGGTGTATAAATGGGGCCCGCATATGCTGGTATCCATCCTTCACCGGGCGACCGGTGATGGCATGGCACTGGTCGGCGTGCCGCTGCTGGTCTGGTGGCTCTATGCCATTTCGGCGGGGCCGGAGAGCTATGCCTATTTCCAGAGCTGGTTCGACTGGTTCTATCTCGGCTATATCGTCCTGGTCGGCATGAGCTTTTCGTTTTTTGAGCATATGTATTCGGGACTGCGCCACTTTGTGCTGGACGCGGGTGCCGGCTATGAGCTGCAGACCAATAGAATGTGGTCGATCGCGGTGCCTCTGGCGGCCATCATCACCACCGGCGCGATGTGGCTCTACATCGCTTCCAAGAATATTTTATAAGTAGGAATCGCAACATGGGTTCAGGAACCAATATTGGCCGGGTACGCGGCCTTGGATCGGCGCAAGAAGGCGCGCATCACTGGATAGTGCAGCGGGTCACGGCGGTCAGCAATCTGTTGCTGGTCTTGTGGCTGGTGTTCTCGCTGATCCGGCTGCCCAATTTCGAGCATGAACTGATGGTCGAATGGCTGTCTTCGCCGCTGGTTGCGGTGCCGATGATGCTGATGCTGGTCAGCATCTTCTGGCATTTGCGGATCGGCCTGCAGGTTCTGATCGAGGATTATGTGCCGGATCATGGCATGAAATTCGGCCTGATCGTCCTGCTCAACTTTTTCGCCATCGGCGGCGCGGCTCTGGGTATCTTCTCGGTCGCGAAAATTGCGTTTACCGGAGTGGTAGCATGACGACTGAAACATCCACCCAGCCTGCTTACAAGATCATTGATCACACCTATGACACCGTGGTTGTCGGGGCTGGTGGTTCCGGCCTGCGTGCCACCATGGGCGCCGCCGAATCCGGCCTGAAAACCGCCTGTATCACCAAGGTTTTTCCGACCCGCTCGCATACCGTTGCGGCGCAGGGCGGCATCGCCGCGTCGCTGGGCAACAACACGCCCGATCACTGGTCGTGGCATATGTATGACACGGTCAAGGGGTCGGACTGGCTCGGCGATCAGGATGCGATCGAATATCTGGTCCGCGAAGCGCCAGAGGCTGTGTACGAACTGGAGCATGCCGGTGTGCCATTCTCGCGCAACGAAGACGGCACCATCTATCAGCGCCCGTTCGGCGGCCATATGCAGAATCTGGGCGAGGGGCCGCCGGTCCAGCGTACCTGTGCTGCTGCCGACCGCACCGGCCACGCGATGCTCCATGCTCTCTATCAGCAGAGCCTGAAATATGACGCGGATTTCTTCATCGAATATTTCGCCATCGACCTGATCATGGAAGACGGCGAGTGCCGCGGCGTGATCGCGCTATGTCTCGAAGATGGATCGATTCACCGGTTCCGCAGCCATGCTGTGGTGCTGGCGACCGGCGGTGCCGGACGCTGCTATTTCAGCGCGACCTCTGCCCACACCTGCACCGGTGACGGCGGCGGCATGGTGCTGCGAGCTGGTCTGCCATTGCAGGACATGGAATTTGTCCAGTTTCACCCGACCGGTATTTACGGCGCGGGCGTGCTGATCACCGAAGGCGCACGCGGCGAAGGCGGTTATCTGACCAACAGCGAAGGCGAGCGGTTCATGGAACGCTATGCGCCGAGCGCCAAGGATCTGGCCAGCCGCGACGTTGTCTCGCGCTGCATGGCGACCGAAATCCGCGAAGGCCGCGGCGTCGGGCCGGAGAAGGACCATATCTATCTCCATCTCGATCATATCGCGCCGGAAGTGCTGGCCGAGCGTCTGCCGGGCATCACCGAAACCGGCAAGATTTTTGCTGGCGTCGACCTGACCCGCGAAGCGCTGCCGGTGGTGCCGACGGTCCATTATAATATGGGCGGCATTCCGTGCAATTATCATGGAGAAGTGATCAATCCGACCAAGGATGATCCCGACGCGATTGTGCCGGGGCTCTATTCTGTGGGTGAAGCTGCCTGTGTGTCTGTGCATGGGGCGAACCGTCTCGGTTCCAACTCGCTGATCGATCTGGTGGTCTTTGGCCGCGCAACCGGTCTGCGGCTCAAGGAAAAGCTGGTACCGAACGCTTCGCACAAGCCGTTGCCTGCCGATTCCGCCGATCTGGCGCTCAAACGTCTGGACCATTTCCGCAATGCCAAGGGTTCTATCCCGACCGCGCAGCTGCGTCTGGAAATGCAGAAAACCATGCAGATGCATGCCGCCGTGTTCCGCGACAATAAATTGCTCAGCGAGGGCGTTGCAGCGATGGACAAGGTCAATGCCAAGCTCGCCGATATTGGCGTCACCGACCGCTCGCTGATCTGGAACACCGATCTGATCGAGACGCTCGAGCTCGACAATCTGATGAGCCAGGCAATGGTCACGATCAAAAGCGCAGCCAACCGCAAGGAAAGCCGCGGCGCCCATATGCAGGAAGACTATCCCGATCGCGACGACAAGGAGTGGATGAAGCATACGGTCATCACTTTTGACGGCTGGGGCGGCCAGGGCGGCAAAAGTGAAATCGGCTATCGCCCGGTCCATGATTATACGCTGACCGACGAAGCGACCTATATCGAGCCGAAGAAGCGGGTTTATTGATTTCGGTCGGAGTCTGAAAAACAACCCGTGGTGATTGTCGCCCCGGCGCAGGCTGGGGCCTAGACCGAGCTTGAATGAGGGAAGACTGCTTCCTCAACGCGCCATTGGTATGGATGCCAGCCTACGGTGGCATGACGAGGATGGCCATTATACTTTAATATCGTCGCCCCAGCGCAGGCTGGGGCCTAAACCAGTTTTCAATGAGGGAAGACTGTTTCCTCAACGCGCCATTGGTATGGATGCCAGCCTGCGCTGGCATGACGAATATGCCCACACACTGCTAACATTGTCGCCCCAGCGCAGGCTGGGGCCTAAACCGGTCTTGAATGGAATACGAGCGTTTCCTCATTTGATCATTGGTATGGATGCCAGCCTTCGCTGGCATGACAGGCTGAACTGACTGAAACTGTCAAATATCCCGATTAGGCCGTCTGACCTTGCCAAGACTTCCAATCCCGATACAAGCACCCGATGCTCGCCCCCATGCTCCCTTCCTTCCTGCTCGTCGTTCTGCTGGTCGAACTGACGCCCGGTCCGAATATGGGCTGGCTGGCCTTGCTCAGCGCCAGCGAGGGGCGGAGAGCGGGTTTTGCGGCGACGGCGGGAATCGGGCTGGGGCTGGCGGTTATTGCCGCGGCATCGACGCTGGGTTTGGCGCAATTGGCGCATCAGTCGGCTCTGGTCTTCGATCTGCTGCGCTATGCCGGATCGGCATTTTTGCTGTGGCTGGCTTGGGAGGCATGGGTCGGCGAGAGGGAAGTTTCGCCGTCGACGGTCTACCGGGACGGCACGCCGGCGAAGCATTTTCGCCGCGGTCTGATCATCAACCTGCTCAATCCCAAAGCCGCAGTCTTTTTCATCGTCGTGCTGCCCGGCTATATTGTCGTCAATCAGTCGATCACGATGCAGACCCTACAATTGTCCGCCGCCTATGTCGCTATTGCCACCTTGATCCATGTGGTCATCGTGCTGTTCGCTAGCCAGGCGCATGGCTGGCTGACGAACAGCCCTTACACCGGACTGGCGCGGAAGAGTTTCGCGGTGATGCTCGCGCTGATTGCGCTTTGGTTTTTTGTCGGAACGTTCCGGTAAGACTTCGGCTGTTGACCGTCGCCCTCGTCTATGGCCGGGCCGGTGCCTTGCATCCCTTTTGCAAGCCAACACCTTTCAGAAAACCGCGCCGGACGGTGCCGGCATAGACCGCTTCATTGTAGCGCCGTCGCTCGGCATTGGCGCCGGTGACCTCACCGATAATGCCACCGAACGGGATGATCGATCCGATCGCGCCGCCGGCAACGCGGGCTGCGGTTTCCTCGCGTTTCTTGCCCCGGCTCTTGTCTACGCTTTCGTTGACATCAGGGCCGAGAACTTCATTAAGTTCGCGGACTTCGGCGATGATGGCCGCGCATCTGCTCAGACCGCTGAGAGAATAAGGAGCGTCCTGGATATCTTTCAGTTTCTGTGGGACCTCCTTGCCGTCAAATGGCTCGGTGACCTTGTTGCCGGCCGATTCCAGCGTTGAGTCCTGTTGTGCGCCTGTCTGTGCCAGTGCCGCTGTGCTCATCATGCCAGCGAGCGCAAACAGGCCGCTTAATTGCATCATTTTCATCATTTCAATCCCCTGAAAGCGCCGGTTAGCGAAACCTGAGATTATCCCGGTTCAGTTGCTCAACCGCCGTGACGCCCATTAGTTTCATATCGCGTTCAATCTCCGCTTGCAGCAAAGAAAGGATTCGCTCAACCCCGGGCTGTCCGGCAGCGGCCAGCGCATAAAGATAGAGGCGTCCGCCGGAGCAGGCCTTGGCACCGACACTGAGCGCCTTCAGCACGTGGCTGCCTCTGGTGATGCCGCCATCGCAGATTACGTCGAGCCTGTCGCCGACCGCATCGCAAATCTCGGCCAGCTGGTCGAAAGGCGCGCGGCTGCCGTCCAGTTGCCGCCCGCCGTGGTTGGAAACCATGATCGCGGTCGCGCCGATATCGACCGCGCGCTTGGCATCGGCGACCGACATGATCCCTTTCAGACAGAATTCCCCGCCCCAGTCCCTGGCGATTTCCTCCGCCATTTTCCAGTCAAGGGACTGGTCGAGCATGTTGGTAAAATAGTCGGCGACGGAATTGGGCACGCTGGTGCCTTCCGAGACATGGTCCTTCAGGTTCGAGAGCTCGAATTTTTCGCGGAACATGTAGTTCAGGCCCCAGGCAGGCTTGGCGGCGTAGCTCCAGAAGCTGGTCGGGGTGATTCGCGGCGGGCTGGTGAAGCCGGAGCGCAGGCAGCGTTCCCGGTTGCCGCCGACAATCGTGTCGACGGTCAGGGTCAGCGCGTCGAATTTCGCGGCCTTGCAGCGTTCGATGATCGAGCGGTTGAGTGCCTTGTCTTTGTGCACATAGAGCTGAAACATTTTCGGCGTGCTGATGCTCGCTCCGATTTCCTCAATACTCACCGTCGCCAATGAGGAGATGCCGAAGAAGGTGCCGAACTTCTCCGCCGCCCGGGCAACGGCGCGTTCGCCCTGCCAGTGGAACAGGCGCTGCAACGCGGTCGGGGAGAGGAAAAGGGGCATCGCCAGCTTCTGGCCCATCACCGTTGTGCTCATATCAATATCCTCCACCCCGGCGAGGACATTGGGAACCAGATCGCACCGTTCATAGGCTGCGGTGTTGCGCCGCCGGGTGACTTCGTCGTCTGCGGCGCCGTCGATATAGTCGAAGATCGGAAAGGGCAGCCGCTTTTTGGCGAGCGCGCGAAAGTCATTCACATTGTGGCAATCCGAGATATTCATAACAGCCTTTCGATTCGGCGCACATGCGCCTCGACTCGTCTTAGGGAATGGAGCTATCCAGCGGATGGTTTAGACGATCAGGCGAGTCCCGCAACCGACTTTGCTGCACCAGAAGAGGGAATATCATGTCAGATTTGCCGGAAGATCAAGCCAGCCCGTCGCCCACTGCCGCCAAGGCCGAACGGTCGCCCGGCGGGAAATTTCTGATCGTGCTGCTGATGGGTTTTTTGCTGACGATCCCTTTGTTCGTGACCTGGCTGCTGGTCTATGATCGTCAGGACCAGAGCCAGACGGCGCAAATGAGCATTGTGTCGGGCTGGGGCGGCGAGCAGGTGTTCGCCGGACCCAAGCTGGTCTTGCCTTATTCTGCGGCGGTCGAAGAGACGGTTGAACAGAATGGCAAGCGGGTCACCCGCACCAATATTGTGAGGCGGGAGCTCTATCTGGCACCGGAGCGGGTGAAGCTCGACAGCGAGTTGAAATCGCACATCAAGAAACGGTCGATTTACGAGGTTGTCGTCTACGATTCGAGCATTGCCGGTTCAGCGAAATTTAAACTGCCCGACGATTTTGAACGTAATGATATTGCTTTGACCGACATTGATTTTGCGCGCGCCGAATTGCGGTTCGGATTGTCCGATGCGCGCGGTCTGGCGGGCGACAACAGGGTGAGAATCGATGGCGAATCCCTGACATTGAAGCCGGGCAAGGGCCTTGGCGAAACCGGCAATAGCGGCTTTTTCGCCTGGGTCGATGCGTCCAAGCTGGTCGGTGGCGAGATCAATGCGGATTTCACCATTCGCTTCAAGGGCAACCAGAGCGTGACCATCGCCCCGCATGCCGGGCAAACCGAGTGGACCGTGAAATCGAAATGGCCGCACCCGAGCTTCACCGGCAGTTTCCTGCCGGAGACCGATGCGACGACGGTGACCGACCAGGGTTTTGAAGCCAAATATATCATCACCAATCTGGCGCTGGGTAAGGCTCTGGTCTCGACCGAAGCGGAACAGCCGGTTGCGCCGGGCGTCTCCGGGCAGGCCGCTTATTATAATCCCGCTGACCGTGGGGTCTCTGCCAGCGCGACCGTCGCGCTGATCCAGCCGGTCGATATTTACGGACAGGTCGACCGGGCCGCCAAATACGGCTTTCTGATTATCGGCTTCACCTTTGTCGCATTTCTGCTGTTCGATCTGATCGGCGGCGCGCGCATTTCGTCGGTGCAATATATATTGATCGGAGCGGCGCTGGTGCTGTTCTTCGTCCTGTTGCTGGCCTTTGCCGAGATCATCGGATTTACGCTGGCCTTCCTCACTGCCTCGGCAGCGACGATCGGACTGATCACGGCCTATTCGGCTTCGGTGCTGTCGAGCTGGCGAAAGGCTGCGATTATCGGTGGCTTGCTCGCCGGGCTCTATGGCGCAATCTATATTCTGCTCAGTCTGGAAGCCTATGCGCTGCTGATCGGGTCGTTGCTGATCTTTGTCGCGCTGGCCGGGGTGATGTTTGTGACTCGGCGGCTCGACTGGTCGAGCACGCTGAAACGCAGCCCCACGGGTTAAGCTGACGTTACCCCTGCCTCAGCGGAGGTAACGCGCTTCGCTTCAGACTGCGCCTCTGGCGAACGTATCGCAGGACGCAGGATCACCGGTCTGCAAACCCTTGCGCAGCCAGGCCATGCGCTGTTCGGAACTGCCGTGGGTGAACATGCTCTCGACCGGACGCTGGCCGGCACCGCGCATCAGCGTGTCATCGCCAATCGCGTGGGCGGCGTTGAGGCCTTCCTCGACATCGCCGGGTTCCATGCGGTCGGCATTTTGCGCCGCCCAGACCCCCGCGTAGCAATCCGCCTGCAACTCCATCCGCACCTGCAGCGCATTGCCTTCGGCCTTGCTCGCCGTCCGCTGGGCCTTGCTCACCTGGTCGGCAACGCCGGTCAGATTCTGGATATGGTGGCCGACTTCGTGGGCGATCACATAGGCCTGGGCAAAGTCACCCTTGGCCCCCAACCGGGTCGCCATGTCGTTGAAAAAGGAGGTGTCGAGATAGACGCCCTGATCCGCAGGGCAATAGAAAGGGCCCATGGCGGCTTGTGCCGCGCCGCAACCCGATTGTCCGGACTGCTCGTAGAAGGTGAGGGTGGTCGGGCGATAGCTTGCACCGCGCTGTTCGAATAATTTCGCCCATGTCTGCTCGGTGGAGGCGAGTACCTGACAGGCGAATCGCTCTTCCTGCGTGTCGCAAGCGACATTGGCTCCCGAACTCTGCGACTGGAAGCCGCCGGCGCCGGTGTTGTCGGCCAGCTGCAAGCCGCCGCCGCTGAAATACATGAAAGCTAGCGCCGCGCCGCCGATCAGCAGGATCGTACCGCAACCCAGTTTTCTGCCCAGCAGCATCGGCAGAAAGCTGAGCAGCATGCCGAGACCGCCGCCACCACCGCCGCCAAAGCCGCGGCCGCCACCGCGGCCTTGGTCACGCACATTCTTGCTGGGGTCCAGATCGTCCAAACGCATGTTGTTCTCCTTACTGATTTCCAATTCGCCTGATTTTTGAAAAAGCGCAAGCGCCGCTGATTTCTTTTACAAAAGCATTGCAGTCCGGTGCGACAGTTTTAAGGTCGCGGCAAAGGAGTATATGCATGTTTCTAAAGGGTAAGACCGCGCTCATCACAGGGTCGACATCGGGTATTGGTGGTGGCTATGCCAAAGCACTGGCGGCGGAAGGGGCGGCGGTGATGATCAACGGCTTTGGCGATGCCGGCGAGATTGAAACGCTGCGACAGGAACTGGAATCGCTGAGCGGTGCCAAGGCGGCTTACAGCAACGCCGATATGACCAAGCCGGAAGAAATCCGCAAAATGTGCGCCGATTGCGCGGACCAGCTTGGCACGGTCGATATCCTGATCAACAACGCGGGAATCCAGTTCGTCGCCCCGGTCGACGAATTTCCCGAGGACAAGTGGAGCGCCGTCATGGATATAATCCTGAACAGCGCCTTCCACGCCACCAAGGCGGTGGTGCCGGGGATGAAGGAAAAGGGTTGGGGCCGGATCATCAACACGGGATCGATGCACAGCAAGGTCGCCAGCCCCTATAAATCGGCCTATAATGCTGCGAAGCACGGGTTGGACGGTTTCGGCAAGACAGTGGCGCTGGAAGTCGCGACCCATGGCATTACCGTCAACACCATTTCTCCCGGCTATACCTGGACGCCGCTGGTCGAGGGGCAAATACCCAATACGATGGAAGTGCGCGGTTTGACGCGGGATCAGGTGATCAACGATGTCCTGCTGGCGCCGCAACCGACCAAGGAATTTGTCCAGATCGACCAGATCGCCGCGCTGGCAATCTTTCTGTGCAAGGACGAAGCGCGATCGATCACCGGTGCAAATATCTCGATCGACGGGGGCTGGACGGCACAGTGATGTTGCTGACGCCGCGCCGGGATCGAGGATTCATCGAATTTACAACTGACAAGCGCCTCTGATCGGATTAGTCAGGGGGAAACGAACAAGATATGGGGATAAACATGCGGAAATTTTATAAGTTCACTTTGCTGGCGGCTGCATCGATGCTGGCGGTTTCACCGGCACAAGCAGATCCGTTGAACGATGCGATCGCGGCCGACCTGCCATCGCTGATGGAATTGTACCGCGATCTTCATGCCAATCCCGAACTGAGCGGCGAGGAAGTCCGTACCGCTGCCAAACTGGCCGCCGAAGCGCGGCGTCTCGGTTTCACCGTGACCGAAAAAGTTGGCGGAACCGGCGTAGTGGCTGTGATGAAAAATGGCGAGGGGCCAACCGTGTTGCTGCGCGCCGATATGGATGGCCTGCCGCTCGAGGAAAAAACCGGGCTGCCTTTTGCTTCCAAGGTTCAGGCCAAAACCCGCCAGGGCAATGATACCTATGTGATGCACGCGTGCGGTCATGACACGCATATGACCGGATGGGTCGCCACGGCCCGCCAGCTGGCGGCGCGCAAGAATGAATGGGCAGGCACTTTAGTGATGATCCTGCAGCCGGCAGAAGAAACCGGCGAGGGCGCTCTGGCGATGCTTGAGGACGGCCTGTACACCCGTTTTCCCAAACCCGACTATGCGCTTGCCTTTCATGATGCTGCCGGTGCGCCTGCTGGATATATCGGATATTCTCCGGGCTTTGCCCTGGCCAATGTCGACAGCGTCGATATCCAGGTAAAGGGCATTGGCGGTCACGGTGCCTATCCGCATACCACCAAGGATCCCGTGGTGCTGGCCAGCCGTATTGTCGGTGCCTTGCAGACGCTGGTCAGCCGCGAAATTGATCCGCAGGATCCGGCAGTGGTGACCGTCGGCAGCTTTCAGGCCGGTTCCAAGCATAATATCATTTCCGACGAAGCGCTGCTGCTGATCACGGTGCGCAGTTATGGCGACGAAACCCGGGCCAAGCTGCTCGACGGGATCAAGCGGATCGCGCGCGGCGAGGCAATTGCTGCCGGCATGCCGGAGGACCATATGCCGGTCGTTTCGGTACGCGATGCAGAATATACGCCGGCCACTTACAACAGCCCGGAATTCACCGTGGAAATGGCGAAGCTGTTTGAAACCCGCTTTGGCAAGGAACGGGTGGTCCAGTCGAAGCCGGTTATGGGTGGCGAGGATTTCAGCCGCTATCGCCGTGCCGACGAAAATATCAAAAGCATGATCTTCTGGGTTGGCGGCGTGCCGATGGCGGAATATCAGGCGTCCTTGAAGGACGGTACAAAACTGCCGTCTTTGCACAGTTCATCCTGGGCGCCTGACGCGGAGAAAGTGATCGCGACCGGGGCCGAAGCGATGACGGCGGCGACCTTGCAGATCATGAAGAAATAGATGGACTGGCGCGGCCTGCTATTTGCGTCTCTGGCCTTACCGGGCACCGCAATTGCCGTGCCGCAGGGATCGGAGGCCGACCCGGCCTATTTCGAAGGTCGGTGGGCGTTGCTGGACGAAAGTTGCAAGACGCCCACCAACTGGACGATGATTGCTGGCGGCAATTTTGTATCGGAGGACCTCGCCGGTACTTGGGAGTGGGCCGAGGGGGAGCTGGTTTTACGGCTCGACGATCTGGCGATTGATGAAGAAAGCGGTGAACCGGGTGGTCGTTTTCGTATGAATGGGCCTGTCAATATCATCGGCAAGGACCGGTTCGATTTTGCTATTCAGCCGGATGTCTATCAACTGAAGCGGTGTCATGAATGACTAATCGCTATTGCGAATAAATCGCAATATATTGATTGATTTTTCCGATCGTGGCTGATCAAAAAATTCAGTGGAATGCACCGCCGCATGCCGTTAACAGCTTGATAAGCCGATTATTCATATCGGTATGGCCAACCTCAATTTGGAGACGAACATGGGACTAGCGGGAAGTAAAACCGAACAGAATTTGAAAGACGCCTTTGCCGGAGAAAGCCAGGCCAACCGTCGTTACCTCTATTTCGCCCAGAAAGCCGATATCGAAGGCTATAATGACGTCGCAGCCGTTTTCCGGTCCACCGCAGAAGGTGAAACGGGCCACGCCCATGGTCATCTCGAATTTCTGGAAGAAGTTGGTGATCCCGCAACCGGTGAACCCATTGGTCCCACCGCCGACAATTTAAAATCGGCAATCGCGGGCGAGACCCACGAATATACCGATATGTATCCGGGCATGGCGAAATCGGCTCGTGAAGAGGGCTTTGACGAAATTGCCGACTGGTTCGAAACGCTTGCCAAGGCTGAAAAAAGCCACGCTGGCAAATTCCAGAAAACGCTCGAATCCATGGACGCTTGATCCGGTCATCCAAATGACTGTGCCGCCACCACGCTGCTAGCGACGGGTGGCGGCGCAATCCTCTCAATTCCAGACTCCGTCCCTTGGGCGAAAGCGAAAATATCATGACAGAAGGCAGCTTGGGCGCGCCAATCCGGCATCCGATCGCGTGGCAGGAGGAATCCTATTATGACGAGCCAGCGCTCGATCAGGAACTGCGCCGCGTCTTTGACATTTGCCATGGCTGCCGCCGCTGCTTCAATCTGTGCGACAGTTTTCCGCAGCTGTTCGATCTGATCGACGAAAGTCCCAACGAAGAGGTTGAAGACCTGAGTGCCGGCGACATCAAGAATGTCGTCGATTCCTGCACGCTCTGCGACATGTGCTTCATGGTCAAATGCCCTTACGTGCCGCCGCATGAATTCGATCTCGACTTCCCCCATCTGATGCTGCGCCACCGCGCCGTGGAGAACCGCAAGGGCAAGACCGGTTTTGTCGACAAGCAGCTTGCTGAAATCGATCGCAACGCCGTGGTCGCGGGTACAGTCTCCGGCCTGACCAATTGGGCCACCAAGCAGGAAAACGGACTGACCCGTGGTTTGCTGGAGCGGGTCGCCGGTATCGACAAGCGCGCGCATCTGCCGCAATTCGACGATATGCCCCTGACCTATAAAAATGTGGGGCACGGCCCCGCTGTCAATGCCGATGCGCCGGCGTTCGGGCGCAAGGCCGCGATCTATGCCACCTGTTATGGCAATTTCAATGACCAGACCGCAGGCAAGGCCGCGCTCGATGTTCTCTCGCACAACGGTGTCCAGACCCGGGTCGAATATCCCGGCTGCTGCGGCATGCCAAAATTGGAAAATGGTGATCTGCCAGCGGTGGCAACATCGGCCGAGCAAGTATCTGCCTTTTTCGAGCCGATCATCGACGAAGGCTATGACATTGTTGCGCTGACGCCCAGCTGTGCGTTGATGATGAAGTTCGAATGGCCGCTGATCCTGCCGGACAACGCGGCGGTGAAAAAGCTGGCCAAGGCGACGCGTGATCTCAGCGAATATGTCGTCGAGATCGCCAAGGACAAGGGGCTGGTCGAGATCGCGCCGATGAATGCAAAAATCGGGATCCACTTTGCTTGCCACAGCCGGGCCCAAAACATGGGGCCAAAGGCGATGGAAATGCTGAAGCTGATTCCGGAGGCGACGCCGACGATCACCGAACGCTGTTCCGGTCACGGCGGCAAATGGGGAATCTTCAAGGAAAATTTTGACAAGGCGGTCAAGGTTGGCCGACCAGCCGCGCGCGCGGTGGCGAAAGGCGATCCCGACTATATGGTCAGCGAATGCCCGCTGGCCGGCCCGCACCTGAAACAGATCATGGAGAGCGGCGGTCAGGCCGCTGTGCCCGAGCGGATCGGCCATCCGATAGAATTGCTCGCCAAGGCCTATGGATTTTAAACGCAACATACTGAGCCGGCATGGTCTTGGCGACCTACGAACCAAATTTTGAGGATTAATGATGCCCCGCGATGCCCACGAAATAACCCGGGATGATATTATCTCGCTCCAGGATTATGAATCAATCCGCAAGGACAAGCGGCAGGAATCGATCCTGCGCAAGAAGTTCCGGCGGATTGCCATCGGGCCCTATGCAACGATCCAGTTTGAAAGCTGGGAAAGCATGTGGCTGCAGATCCAGGAAATGCTGCGCATCGAAAAGGGTGGTGACGAGCAACTGACTGACGAGCTGATCGCTTACAATCCAATGGTGCCAAATGGATCGGAATTTACCGGAACGCTGATGTTCGAAATTGACGAGGAAGAACGGCGCACGGCTTTTCTGAAGGGGTTAGGCGGCGTCGATAAACATATCCACTTGATCATTGGCGATCAGAAAGTGACCGCCGAGCCGGAGCAGGATATCGACCGCACCCGCGCCGATGGCAAAGCAAGTGCGGTACAATTTGTTCATTTTCCGCTGACCACGGAGCAGGCACAAATGTGGAAGAGTATGGAAGGGCAGGTGATGGTCCAGATTGACCATCCTAACTATGGCCATGCCGCGATCATCAGCGAGGAATGCCGCCGCGATATGGCCCGCGACCTCGACTGATTATCTATCGGTAGAACCTGTCCCGCCGCCTGGATTCATGACGATCGGGTTCTGGAGACTACCGGGCGCGCCGGGGCGCCGGTTGCCTCGGGAGGGGGCATTGCCGCTACTGGCAAAAGATCCGCTGCTGCCTGACTGTCCCTGACCGTTGGACGGGGATTGGTCGGGGGAGGCTTGTTCATTCCCGCCGTCCACAAAGGTCATCGGCTCGCCGAAGGTGAACTCCTCGTCACCGACTTCACTATCCCCATCGTCATAGTCCCAGCCATCATCTGATGGCTGCATGAGCGGCTTCACCGCCTTCGGAGCCTCTACTTTTGCCGGTTCCGGCTTAGGGGGCGCATTGGAGGGAGCGATCAGATAGATCAGAACCCCGGTAGAAGCGACAAGCAGGATAGATTCTTTGAGCATATCGTAGGCCCGTTTCCTTGAAATTCCTGTCCGCAAATAGAACAACGCGGTTAAGAAACATTTACTCGTCGACGCTTCGTCAGGTGCAGATATTTCGCCTAGGTAATCGGACCTGCGGCCCAGGCATTTGGCCGGATATTACAAGCCCCTCAATTTCACTTGAAATATTGTAAATAAATTTACATACCTGCGGCATGACAAATCAGAAACTTTTTGCTGGTGCCGCGATCAAGCGCCTGCGCCGCAGTGCTGCGATGACTCAGGTCGCGCTGGCCGAAGCGTTGGATATATCGCCCAGTTATCTCAATCTTATCGAACGGAATCAGCGACCGTTAAGCGCCCGTTTGATGCTGCTGCTTGCGGAGCGTTTTGACTTCGATCCGCGGCAATTGATCGCCGCAGAACCCGGTGGAGGGATTGATGCGATCCGCCAGCGACTGGCTAACCCGCTGTTTGAAGACCTGTCGATTGACCGGGCAGAACTGGAAGAGTGGCTGATCGCGTCGCCCAATACGGCGGAAGCTTTTGTCCGCCTTTTTGACAATCGCCAAACTGGTAATGACTCGGCGGAAGGCAATGCGGCTGATCCGATTCAGGCCGTTCGCCGTGAAATCGAGCGTTGGCGCAATCATTTCGCCGATCTCGACGCCATGGCCGAGAAGCTGGCCGACGAATTGCGCCTTGGCGCCGGGGACCTTTACGGCGCGATCGCCGAGAGGCTTCGCGTCAAACACCAGCTGATGATCCGTATTCTACCGGAAACGGTACTGTCCGACAAGTTGCGCCGTCTCGACCTGCACGCGCGGCAGTTGCAGCTTTCCGAAATGCTTGATCCCGCTTCCCGGACGTTCCAGGCCGCGCTGCTGCTTGGCCAGATCGAGGCGAAGGGAGAAATTGACGCGCTGGCATCGGGCGGTAATTTTACCGATCGTGCCGCAGAAAAAATGTTCCGCCGCCACTTGTCCAACTATTTTGCCGCCGCCTTGATGATGCCCTATGAGCGCTTTCTGAAAGCCTGCGAGCAAAGCGGATACCGCATTCAGTTGCTGCAGCGCCGGTTTGGAGCGGGTTTTGAGCAGGTCGCCCATCGTTTGACCACTTTGCAGCGCGTCGGCTCGCGGGGTTTGCCGTTTTTCATGGTGCGGATTGATCGGTCGGGCATGATCTCAAAGCGTTACGCCGGTGCCAGCAATGCGCCGCTGGTGGAAAGCGCCCATCGCTGCCCGCTTTGGGACATCCATCGTGTTTTCGAGCAGCCGGCCGAAATCCGTTCGCAACTGGTCGCTTTGGAAGACGGTTCGACTTGGTTCACGCTGTCCCGCGCCGTGCAGGGCATCGGGTCCGGGGCGGGTGGCTATACCCCGGCCTTTGCCATCGGGTTGGGCGTATCCGCTGATGTCGCATCATCACTGCACTACGCCCGCGGCCAGGCTCTGAACATAGAGCATGCCGACCCGATTGGACTGGGTTGTTCGGCTTGCACCAGGCCACAATGTTCGCAGCGGTCCGCTCCGCCGCGTAGCCGGGCGCTTAAATTTGACGAACGGGAGCGCGGGTTGACACCATTTGACTTCGTCAACGACTAGGGTGAACGGCGAAAAACGCCGCCGCACGGCGCGCACTGTCGGTATATTGAACAAATTTGACGATTTCTTGGGATCTCGCGCAATTTGATCTGTAAAATTTACCGACAGATAACCAATTTCCCTTATGGGCGTCTGTGACCAAGGAAAGTCCGCGCACAATATGATCCGATTGTTCAAACATTATATTCCTTATCCGGTGATCTTTCTCGGCCTGATAGATTTCGTCCTTTTGCTGATGGCGGCAGAGGCAGGCTGGATATTGCGCGCGCTCCAGATCAACATGGAGGTTGGATCCGTCGTGGACCGGCCCGCACCGATTTTCAGCTTTGCCATCGCCCTGCAACTGTCCCTGATCGCGGTGGGCATTTACGGCTCGGAAGCCCTGCAATCCATGCGTTTTGCTACCGCCCGCATATTGGTTGCTATTTCGCTGGGCGTGATATTTCTGTCTTTGCTGTCCTTCGCCATGCCGGGCGCGACACTCTGGCGCTCCAATTCTCTCTACGCGATGATCCTGGCAATCCTGTTCCTGATGGTGATCCGGATTTTGCTCGGCACCATTCTCGACAGCGATATTTTCAAGCGACGCCTTTTGATACTGGGAGCCGGGGCGCGTGCGGGGCGAATTTCGGTGTTGGAAAAGCGGCAGGACAGCGGCTTCATCATTGCCGGCTATGTCGACATGAACGAAGGTCCGAGTTTGATCGACACCGCGATCCGGCGGCAGGATATCCGCAATTTGCCGCAACATGTCATTGATCTGGAGGTCAGCGAAGTGGTGCTGGCGCTGGAAGAGCGGCGCAATTCGCTTCCGGTTGCCGATCTCTTGACGATCAAAACCACCGGCGTTCATGTCAACGACCTGTCGAGCTTCCTCGAACGCGAAACCGGACGCGTCGATCTGGATAGCGTCAATCCAAGCTGGTTCATTTTCTCGGACGGCTTCTCATCCGGGCGTCGGCTGTCGACCTTGTTTAAAAGGGGCTTCGATATATTCCTGAGTTTCCTTTTGCTCCTTCTGACCGGGCCCGTGATTTTGCTGTTCGCGTTGCTGATCAAGCTGGAAAGTCGCGGCGGTTCCTTTTTCGTGCAGGAGCGAGTCGGGCTGTACGGTCAAAAATTCAAAATCCTGAAACTGCGATCTATGCGCGCTGACGCCGAGGTCGGCGGGCAAGCCATCTGGGCGAGCGAGAATGACCCGCGGATCACCCGGATCGGCCGGTTCATTCGCAAGGTCCGTATCGATGAACTGCCGCAAGCCTGGAGCGTATTGAAAGGCGAGATGAGTTTTGTCGGCCCGCGTCCGGAACGACCGCAATTTGTCGATGATCTGCAAACCAAAATGCCTTTTTATACCGAGCGGCATATCGTCAAGCCAGGTATCACCGGTTGGGCCCAGATCAATTATCCCTATGGCGCGTCGATCGAAGATTCCCGGCATAAGCTGGAATATGATCTCTACTACGCGAAAAATTATACACCTTTTCTGGATCTGCTGATCATCTTGCAAACCATCCGCGTGGTCTTGTGGCCCGAAGGAGCGCGCTGAGATGGGGTCGCTTCTCGATTATATCAGCCTATTCGGCCATGGCATTGCCGCGGCCCTGTTTGGCGCGCTGGCAATCTGGCAATTTCAGCGCAAGGTCGATCGCACAGACAAGCATATATGGTTGATCATTGCGATCGCGCTTACCAGCTTTTGGGCACTTTCGATTGCAGTAGAGGGATATTTCTCCCCGATCTCGCGATCTTCGGAGACCTTGCGCAATTTTGGGTGGCTGGCTTTCATGTTCACCCTGCTGCGCGCCGGCGAAGGGCGCGACGAGCCGAAGACGGTCAATGTCATTTACGCTGCGCTCAGCTTTGTCCTGATCGGCCAGATGCTGGTGGATTCGCTGCTTCCCGCCTTTGCCGGAAGTCCCCGTCTGCAAGGTGTCACTTTATATACGTCACTGGTGTTGCGGATGTTATTTTCCGTCGGCGCGCTTGTGCTGGTGCACAATCTCTATTCAATCTCCGCGCCGGAAACCCGCTGGGGTATCCGGTTGCCGATGGCTTCGCTGGCCGCGATCTGGACCTTTGATCTCAACCTTTACACGATCACCTATTTGACCCAGCAGACCCCGGTGGAACTGTACGCCATGCGCGGACCGATGATGGCGACAATTGCGCCCATCCTGGTTTTGGCCTCGCTGCGCAACACCGAATGGAACCTTAAGCTGTCCCGCAGCGTCGCCTTTCGTTCGCTGTCGCTTGTGGCCATCGGCAGCTATCTTCTGATGATGCTGGTGATTGCGACGGCGTTGCAGATCATTGGCGGCGATTATGCGCGGCTCGCCCAGATCAGCTTTTTGTTCGGTACCTCAATCGGTGCCCTGCTGCTGTTGCCATCGGGCCGGTTCCGTGCCTGGCTGAAGGTCAAGCTGGCCAAGAATTTTTTCCAGCACCGGTACGACTACCGTTCCGAGTGGATCCGCTTTACCGATACCATTGGGCGCCCCGGTGCGGATAGTGCGCCCTTCCACGAGCGGGTGATCAAGGCGATCGCCGATATTACCGATTCGCCAGCCGGTCTCTTGCTGGTGCCGGACGAATGTGGTCAGCTGGTGCTGCAGTCTCGCTGGAACTGGTCCTGGATCGAGGTCCCGGCGCTGGCTTGCACGGCACGGACGTCCGCTTTTTTCGAACACACCAGCCATATCGTTGAGTTTGACACGCTGCGCGCCGGTCAGGACGAGAAATGCGACGCAACCGCAATCCCGGACTGGATGAACGCAGATACGCACATATGGGTTGCGGTTCCACTGGTCCATTTCGACCGTCTGGCCGGGTTGATGTTGTTGGCGCGACCGCGGGTCAATCGCAAGCTGGATTGGGAAGATCTGGATATGCTCCGCGTGGTCGGCCGTCAGGTCGCCAGTTATCTGGCAGAGTATCGGAGCCAGGAATCGCTGTCGGAAGTCCAACGATTTGACGAGTTCAACCGCCGGATGGCCTTCATCCTGCATGACATCAAAAATCTGGTCAGTCAGCTCAGCCTGCTGGCCGGCAATGCCAAGCGTCATGCTGATAATCCCGCATTCCAGGCAGACATGATCGATACGTTGCAAGATTCAGCCCAGAAGATGAACGGCCTGCTGGAACGCCTGTCGCAGCACAACAAAGCCAATCCGGAAGAACCGAAGCCGGTGAAGATCGCCGAACTGGTTCGATCGACGATAGAGAAGAAACGGTTGCTTCACAATCTGGAAAGCAACGAGATCGAGGATCTGACGGTTATGGCTGACCCCGCCCGGGTGGAGCAGATTTTGGGACATTTGATCCAGAATGCGATTGACGCCAGCGCCAAAGACAAGCCGATTACCATCGACGCCCGTCGCCGGGACCTGAGCGTGGCGATCGGCGTGTCTGATCAGGGGACAGGGATGTCGAACGAGTTTATTCGCACCCAGCTTTTCAAGCCATTCTCCTCCACCAAGCAGGGCGGGTTCGGTATCGGCGCTTATGAAGCCCGCGCGCTGGCGCAAGCGATGAATGGGCGCCTGGAAGTCGAGAGCACGGTAGGTGCGGGCAGCCGCTTCACCCTGATCCTGCCGCTCGCCAAACATTTGTCGGAAGAAATGTCAGCAGACGAAAGGGCCGCATGATGCCGGAGAAAAATCAACCGAGAAAAGAAAAGTTGCTGATCGTGGAAGATGATCCGGGGCTGCAAAAGCAGCTGAAATGGGCCTATGACGATTTCGAAGTCATCATTGCCGGCGACCGTGAATCGGCAATCGAAATGCTGCGCTCGGAAGAGCCGGATGTGGTGACGCTCGACCTCGGACTGCCGCCGGATCCCGACGGGACAACCGAAGGCTTTGCAACCATGGATGCAATATTGAGTCTCAAGCCCGACACCAAAGTCATTGTCGCCTCCGGTCATGGTGAAAAAGCCAGTGCCTTGCGGGCGATATCCGGTGGTGCCTGGGACTTTTATCAGAAGCCCGTGGATATCGATGAACTGGGTCTGATCGTCCGCCGCGCCTTTCATGTCCACAGGCTGGAGCAGGAAAATGCCAGCCTGGCGGCTAGAGCCAATAGCGATGGCTATATATTGGGCCATATTATCACCGGCGCCCCGGAGATGTTGAAGGTTGCGCAAATGGTCGAGCGCGTCGCCAACACAAATGCCTCGGTGATGCTGCTGGGCGCGAGCGGGACCGGCAAGGAATTGCTGGCCAAAGGGCTGCATGATGCCAGTGACCGGCGCGACAAGGCCTTTGTCGCCATCAATTGTGCGGCGATTCCGGAGAATTTGCTGGAGTCCGAATTGTTCGGGCATGAAAAAGGCGCGTTTACCGGTGCCATCAAGACGACCGAGGGAAAGATCGAGCAAGCCAATGGCGGTACATTGTTTCTCGACGAGGTCGGGGATATCCCGCTGCCTCTTCAGGTCAAATTATTGCGCTTTCTTCAAGAACGCGTGATCGAGCGGATCGGTGGGCGCAAAGCGATTGCGGTCGACACCCGGATCGTGTGCGCAACGCACCAGGATCTGGAAAAGATGATCAAGGACAATGCGTTTCGTGAAGATCTCTATTATCGACTGGCCGAAATCGTCATCAAGATCCCGCCCTTGTCCGGACGCTCGGGTGATGCCAGCCTGCTGGCGCGGCATTTCCAGAAAAAATTTGCGGCCGAAATCAATCCGGCGGTCAAGGGACTGGCGCCGGACGCTTTGGCGGTGCTCGAAGCCTGGCACTGGCCGGGCAACGTGCGTGAGCTGGAGAACCGGATCAAACGGGCCGTGATCATGGCCGATGGCAAGATGATCGGGGCGAACGACCTCGACCTGGAGGTGGACGAAAACGCAGCGACAGAGCTCTTGAACCTGAAAGCAGCGCGCGAGGCGGCCGATCGTTCGGCGATCTTGCGGGCCATTTCCCAGACCAGCGGCAATATTTCCAATGCCGCCAAATTGCTGGGGATCAGTCGTCCGACGCTCTACGATCTGCTCAAGCAATATAAGTTGCAGCAAGCAAGCTGAACGATGATGATGGATTTTGTTCACAGATTGCGTTGCGGCAGCAAGCCGGCCATTTTTGCTACTGCTCTGTCGCTGGCAGTGGTTGGCGTCCCGACTGCCATCTATGGCGCCAGTCAAGGCAATGAGGACGCGCGGGAAGCCTTTGCCAATGCCGAGCAATTCCGCGCCAAGCGCGATGTACGCTCAGCGCGAATCGAGCTGATGAACGCGATCAAGGCTGATCCGGAGTGGATTGCTGCGCGTGTCGCGCAGGCAGAGGTGTTGCTTCGCCTTGGCGACGGCATTGGCGCGGAGGCAGAACTCGACTGGGCAGTGCAACTGGGTCAGGATCCGGCCACAATCCGGCATCTGTACGGCCACGCCTATTCCTTGCAGGGAGACGTGCAAAAAGCACGAGAGCAATTATCGGCGGGTGATATCCCGCGGAAAAATCAGGGCTATGCCGCGCGGATCATGGGCAAGGTTGCCCTGCAAATGGAAGACGCGGAGCTGGCAAGCACGGCCTTCAACCGCGCCATGGAGCTTGACGGAAAAAATCCGGACCTTTGGGTCGATATCGCTCGGTTCCGGGCCAATACCGGGGATCAGGCTGGTGCAACCAATGCGGTTGATGAAGCCGTGAAACTGGATCCGAAAAATATTCGGGCCCTGCAGTATCGCGGCGAGTTGTTGCGGTTTCAGTTCGGCCTGGGAGCCGCTCTGCCGTGGTTCGAGCGGGCGCTGCAGATCGATCCGAACGACGTGCCGCTGCTCACCGAATATGCAGCGACTCTGGGCGACATGGGACGGATGACCGATATGCTGGTCGTGGCGCGCAAGATCATTGCCCTGGACGGTCTCAATCCCCGCGCCCTGTTCATGCAGGCGGTGCTGGCAGCGCGGGCCGGCAACTATGGTCTGGCTAGGCGGTTAATGCAGCAGACCAAAGGGGCGCTCGACAATGTTCCGTCGGTGTTGCTGGTGCAGGGTATTATCGAGCATGGCGAAGGCAATCACAATGCCGCCGCAGACAAATTCCGTCGCCTGGTTTCGATTCAGCCGGACAACCGGCAGGCGCAAGACCTGCTGGCGCGGTCGCTTTATCTGGCCGGAAGCGCGAGCGATGCGTTGGATGTGCTAAAGCCGCAGGTCAACCGCAGCGGTGCCGATCCCTATGCCATGTGGCTGGCTGGCCGCGCGCTTGAGTCGATCGGCGAACGCGGGCAAGCCGCAGCGGTGCTCAACCGTGCGGCCATCCATGATACTGGCCGGGAAAGCGCGTTTGTTGCCGGCGCGCCGCTGAGCGTGCTGCAGGCGGAAGCGCAACGGAATGCCAATGACGCGCGGATTGTGGTGCCGTATATCCGCGCGCTCTATGATGCTGGTGATTATAGCGCAGCCTTCGCCGAAGCAAAACGGCTGCAGCAAGGCAATCCCGGAGCGAGCGCGGCCTATATACTGGTTGCCGATGTCGCCACCGCGATGGGTAATTATGATGAAGCGCTTGATGCGCTCGAGCAGGCCCGCAGTATCCGTTTTTCCGAACCGGTCATGCTGCGCATGGTCGAGGTCCTCCGCGCCAAGGGTGACATGCAGCGATCGGGCCAGGTCCTGGCACAATATCTCAACTATAATCCAAGCAATATCGCCGGACTGCGCTGGATGGCTTATGCCCATCTCGACACCGAAAGCTGGGCGGTTGCTGCGCATATCCTGGAAAATCTCCGCAAACGCATCGGCGACAATGATGCCCTGCTCATGGCTGGTTTGACCCGGGCCTATACCGGTCTGGGACAGACCGAAAAGGCTATTGCTGCTGGCCGGATCGCCTATCGGGTGCAGCCGTCAAGTCCGGTGGTATCACATATTTACGGTCTGGCTCTGATGGCCGATGGCGCGCGCCAGAAAGACGGCATCAGTTTGCTCAAAAAAGCGGTGGCGATCATGCCGACCAATCCGGTCTATCGGAAAAGCCTGCGGCGTGCCTATGCGGCGCAGCGCGCGACCCGGAAGCAAAGCAGAAGCTGAAGCTGTTCAGGCGTCGCTTTTGACCAGATCCTCGATCGACAGATCCAGTCGTTTCATCTGGCGCTGGACCCGGGGCCAGATATTTTTGATAAAATCTTCCCGTTGCGCAAGGCGGAGGCGATTTTTTGCGCCAGCCGCTACAAACATACCGACGCCGCGTTTCACCGTGACCAGACCGTCCTCCTGAAACCCTTGGTAGGCTTTTGCGACGGTCAGGGGGTTGGCTCCCTGATCCGCAGCAAACACGCGCACCGATGGCAGCATATCGCCTTCGCGAAACTCGCCATCCAGTATGGATTCGGAGATAATGTCCCGCAATTTCAGATAGACGGGTTTATTTGCATTGTTCATGCTGCATCACTGCCATAACACAGCGACGCAGGCAAGCTACAAGTTCAGCTTTTTCTGATATTTAGTGTCTCACCTTTGGAGTAAACCCACCAGCTTATAGCTGGTAGAAGGCTTCAGCCGTTATTGTTTGCTCAGCACTATCCTCCAGAAAATGACCGGCTCGCAGGCGAAGTCATTTTCTGGAGGATAG